>JAABUO010007507.1_pt1 | contig 12438 bp, 11 predicted proteins | sample 5559291 | NCBI WGS metagenome assembly JAABUO01 (sample SAMN10711878, study PRJNA513372) | rock metagenome | isolation source: Antarctica rocks | place: Antarctica: Victoria Land, Finger Mt sud
GGGATGGTTTGTGGTGGATCCTGATGAATGTGAGTTTAAGCATGAAGGGGGTGGACGTTCGAGATACGTTATTAGGTTGTATTGGAATAGAGACAAAGGGGGAATGTGGAAGGATTAGAGAGGGATGATGACATAGTTATACGTTTCTCACGATATTTCGTGTGCCCGGTGTGAAATAAATCCATAGGCACTCATATAACCGACATATCTCTCCTATCTTAGAGTTGCACATACCACTACTATTCATTTCATACATGGCCAAGAAACCAGCAGACATGTCCACCTCATCCATGACATCACGTGGTTCCAAATCGCGACCCATTCCCTAAGAATATTGCACCAAGATCCACAAAATGCCCTCCCTTCAAGTTCCCCTCCTTGTACCTTCTCTCCTCCATTCCTTTCTAGATTTTACCTATTCCCAAAGGAAGTTTTACCGGCAGCATAACTCATACCATATACAGTCAAAATATTAAAAACAAAAAAAAGCCGGACCATTTCCTCATTATTAGGTAAAAGCTGTTATCCGAGGTCTCTCACCAAGCCGCACTTGGGTATCAAATAAAGTAAAAATTTTCCAACAAAGAAAATAAAAGTATGCGGGTGCACGTATCGCACACCGTATCGTTTGACCATACGGAGGTAGGTTAGGGTTTCTTGGTTGGGGGCGGCGGGCGAATCCTGGGGCCCGGGCGAATCCTCGAGCCCCTCGAACGGGCTTCACGATTCCTTGGCAGCGCACGCCTGTTCTTGGTTGCCTCGGAGTGACTCTTGACGGTTTCGCCGCATCAACTTGTCTCGGCTGCCGTTCTGTTCAACATCCCTTAAAATATTCCAAAAAGTATATTTCCCCCTCATTCGTAATGTCGACATATTCGTCATGCCTCATGATTCCTCCATCAACGCCTCATCCCCCGCATCCCTCCACTCCCGCGAATGCTTCGTCAACTTCTTCACACCCGCGATCCTCCCCGCCCATAGGCTCTCAGCCGGTGTGCGGAAGGTGTATCCCCTCTGTGACGCAATAACCCCAATCGCTTGCAAGACCGCTTTCCTGGAGTCCCGGCCAAAAACAGCAGGGTGGTTGATCCATTCCAAAGAGGCTTCGAGCTCGGTGTCCAGCGATTTCAGGGTGATGGCGTCGATGCCAGAAGCTTGGGCCATGCTGCTGTCCGAAGACGGAGATGATTGCCGCTCGGGGCTTCCTGAGCCCTCGCCACCATGGCTGGCGGCGGCACTGGGGGACCTGGGAGTTGAGTGCGGGATTGGTGGGAGACCGCCTTTTCCTAGGCCCTTCAAGATACTACGGGTTTCCTTGAGGAGGTGATGAGCTCGGTCGTGCTGTCCCCGAGACACAAGTGTCAGTGCTCGGGTGAGCATGTCCGATGTTAGCAGTTCCATTCGTCGCTGGACGATGCTGGGATGGGGCGGAATAGGAGGGGTAATTGGCCTTGCGGTAGACCTGGCCCTTGAGGTTGCTGGTAGCATAGTAATGGCCAACAGCGAGGGTCTCGGAGGGTGTGTCAAAGTTCCCTCACGGAGTATGTCCCCATAAGTCAGGTCAGCCTGTATCAGAGGCACTTCCTCAACACTAAGCGTTCTTTGCTCGTCGGAATCAAAAGGTCCGCCTAGAGCCTCCAGACCTGAGACAATTGTCTCCCATGGATCCTGGGGTAGGTGGTCCTGGGACGTGTTGTCCGGAGCAATGACTAATTGGACAAGGATATCTATAGAGAATTTGGCCGTTAGAAAGCCACGATACGAAAATAAGATTACTCCGTCAATCACTAGACGTACCTCTCTTATCCCCAAATCTCAAATCCCCTAGCGCAGCTTCTGCGTCTTTCCCAGTGGCGCGCTTCGTGATCTGTAGGGCACCCGAAATTTTGACGAATTTCGCGGGAGAACCCTCAGGCAGCCTCAGCTTTAGTTTGACGTTTTGATGAGAGGTCGTTTGCATTGAACCCAGGCAACCAGCGACGCATTCCCGCAGCATCATCCAGTCCTTGACATACGTGTACGAGGCTTTTGTTCGGGTCGATAATTCGATCATCGTGTCGGGTTTGTGCGTTAATCCTAGGCCGAACGAGTGGATTGCGACCCTAGCGAACGAAAAATGTCAGTAACTTTCTTGCGCATGGAGGTTGCAGCAAGATCTGGGCGCCAAGTTTCCGAGCCAATGACAAAGGAAAGAAATATACTAACTTTGCAGCTTCGGCACGTGAGACCACAAAGTCCACGCTTTCCGCGTCTGATGTCGACGAGTCGCTGATGAGCATAATGGTCGCGATCGGGTTGTTTGCCTTGCGCTGCATCAATAGGTCCATGGCCACGTTTGCACCCTCGACGACATCGGCCCGAAGGCTCTTGGGCCCTACTGGGCGGATAGAGTTCAAGATCTTTGTCCATCCAGTCCACGCTTTGGTCGTCATGCCCACGAGCGGTACCCCGCCTCCACTGGACCCGAACGTGACAAGGCCCATCCTATCTCTTTCCCCTAGGTTTTGGACGAGAAACTTCAGTGCGTCGCGCAGGAGTGTAATCTTGAGACCTTGCATCGATGAAGAGACCGGGATGACAACGACAATATCCAGTGGTACATGCATAGATGTCGGCAGATGCGCATCTTGCATTGCCATCCCTTTGCCGGACGTAGTATACTCTGTCGGAGCAGTGTTGACCGATTTTCCAGCTCCATAAGAGGAGTTCACCGATGATTGCCTCTTTGTTTTACTGGTGGTTCGATCTTCCTCATCTGTACCAGAGTTGTCCTGGTCGTAATCGTTACTTTGCCTAGGGGGCTCTACGGCGTTTAGATCGAGGAGTGCACGTTTCCATTGGTCGACCTGATTTTGACTTTGAAATTGCAAGTGGAACTGTTGTAGATCTTGCACAGAGAGGCTTAGAGTAAGGACGGGCTCATCTGTGCATTGAACAGCATTAGCCCTGCGTGACTTCCCCAGAAAACATCATACGAACCTGGATTTGATTCAACATGCTTTAAATGCTTCTTGATCAGAATTGAACCCTTAAGCGTGCATCTTGTGAGCTTGCGCTTAGAATTGCCCTCTGCATACTGTGGTGCGGCGCCTTTTTTTTCTTTTACGCATATTAGCATTTCCCCGAAGAGAAAGCACTCCAGTTCCTGCCATGACTGGCGGTCTTTGCCAACTCGTACAGTGCCGTAGAGACGCAGCTTGCCGAATCTGCCATGTATTAGATTTACGTTGTACGCGCATCATATGATATCATACGTGCCTTTGAAAATCCAAACCATGCCAATTATCCACGCGCACGCGAAGGTCTTCGGTTATCTCCTCCAGTACTTCAGAGGACTCGAACGGCCAGTCAGCTTGCCGTTCTGCCGGAGGGGATCTAGGACGGGCGTAGGTATTGTTTTGTTGCATAGACGGTAAGACAGGCGCGCCTCGTAAGTCTGCCGGGTCAGGACTCCATTTGCCTTCCGGCACCTCAATCGTCACCAGGCATGTCAAACTTTGCTGTTGCCGCGACCGGCTGAGGGTAGGATACTCGCTCCTGACAGTGACTGTGGGCGCGGGAATCGGATTTTTGGTGATGCTTGCTCTGGGGCTGCTGATGCTGGTTTCCATCGATTGCACGTCGTAGTCATGCCTTCTTCCACCATTGGTATTATGAGGCTCGGCGTAGTCCCCGGAAGATGCAACACCAGTGTTGCCAGTATTCCCACTTCCATTTCTTGCATGTGGTTGTCGAGGCGAGTTTCCATATCTTTCCACTCGCTCTCGTTGCGCTTCTCTCATATCCCGCTCTCGTGGTTGTGAGTCCCGGCCATCGCGCTGTGTGCTACGATTCATCGATTCCCGACTTTTGGGTCGCGCTTGGTTTTGCTGGCCGTCCCATGGTATTGGTGTATTCTGAGTGCTACGTTGGTTTTGTTCTCGGGCTTCGTTGTTCAAGGAGACAGAGCGGACAATGCTGCTCAATTTCTCTGGACGAAGGTTAGTGCTATACACCGTTTGCCATTCCGGAGCTTCCTTTACCTAGATCCAGTACATTCCCGCCTCTACTTGTATCCAGCCCGAGAGGCGCATTACATGTCGGACAGTATTGCGACTCGAACTCTTTAATGTATTCGTAAAAGCACGCCTCGTGCGAGACATGCCCGCAAGAGAATTGTAATATTCGTTCACCTCGAAGCGTGTGCTCTAGAGGTTCTTCACATACTGCACACTCGCTTCCGATAAATGTTCTCTCTCGTCGTGTTCGCGATCGCTCAATTTCCAACATGCCGGCCATCGGGCGTCCTGATCGCCAATTGAATGACGTCTGGACGCCGTTACTGTAAACTGGATTCGGAGTACGCGCTTTCTGCTGAGTAGCAATCCGATTCAATAACGGCTTCCCTTTCGCTTTGTGGTCTTCGGTGTACACGGGATATACAGGTGGATGTTCACGTCCTGACGGCGAGTGGGTGGAGATGCTAGAGATCTGGCGGTTGTATGTTGGTCTAGCAACAGATTGACTTGATTTAGTGGTGGTGTAGGCAGGGCGGATTGCTGCTTGCGACGAATTGTCTAGAAGGTCGAGTGACACATAGTTCAGTTCACTGCAAGTTCCCATCCAACACAATAACGTTGTTCCGGATTAAGAAGGGGACGTAACAGTGTCTCGGATATGTTTGGCATTGATGATGATTTGGAAAGTAATCATGACTGATCGCAACTCACTTCGTTTTACGGATGGTCTGTCAGCTGCTTTCCTTGGCAACAGACCCAAATCTGCCAAATTGACCACCTTTTGAGTTTGACTTTGGTAGCTGCTGCCTTGCCTAAAACTTCCGGGGCGCTGAGGAGACAAGAGGTTGTTCGACGACATCAAGGTTAGGAAGGGGAAGAAGTTATTATTAGTAGTGGTAATATGTAGTAATATAATCAAAGTACGGATGTACTGTATACAATAATCAATACAGCCAGCGTGTGCGCACTGTCTGGCGAGCTAGCTGGCTGTCAGAGTCTCGTTCCAGTATGCTGCAAGCGCAGGAATAAGCAACAATTCCAGCAGATTGCGAGATTGTAACTTGCTGGGGCCATATGTTAATTTCAATCAAACAACAGTTCAATCATTAGTTTTGGGGGCAGTACTCCGTACTTCTACTATCAAACTATCACCCAAGTTGTGCGGGACTACATTGGATTTTGTTCGGCGTTGTTGTATCTACCCTTGCGAAAGGCCGTTGTGCAACCACACTAGGGACTTAACCCTCCTCCCAGAGTCTTCCAAGTCCCAGCTTACTAGACACACAACCCTTAAGCATGGGCTAAGGTAGTATGATGAAGGCAGGATGAAGGCAGGATGCATGACGCTACCGCACCACTTGCGCTGGAACTTCTAGAAATTGCAGGCAGCCAGCCATTCGACCTGCTGCAACTGGCTTTCTCATCAATCCGCTTTGGTCGGGTGGTCGGCTGTTTTAGTGTGCCCTGGGCAAGCCAAGCCATGCGAATGCCGGGCATATGGCAAACTTTAACGAAGTTCAGTAGGGAGGGCCGGGGGGGCTGGGAAGGTGGGAAAGGGAAGCACTCCCAAGAGGAGGGCACGGCTAGGATCTCGTGGCACCGAGCAACAATGGCTTTTCGCCCGCCATGATTGGTTCCCCTCCTGTTGAGCTTTCTTCCATCCCATGATGTTCGAAGCCCTGAGGATGAGGCCAAATTCAGATCAGCATAAGGTATACTCAAAAAGGTTCAACTAGACGAGCGGTAAGGTAAACGTCGCAATTCTTAACGAAGTCTCAATGACACTCCTCACAACAACATCGGCAAACTTGGGTACTACTAAAAGTATGTATCTCATTTGCAGACTGACTGCAGTGACATGACAGATGCAATGCAGCAAGTTGGCTCTTTATGCCGTCCCTTAGGTATCGCCGTTTAGCGAACTGACATGATCTTGAATTTCCCATCGGCCATGGGATCACCTAATTGCTGCTGACGCAGGTTGTTTTGCAGGTCCTGGACGTTTTTGAGACACTAGATGAAACCTGAGAATTCGGTTGGAAGTTACCTCATCCTCAAAGGTGCTGCGCCATTCGATTTTCGTCCTCGTATAAAGCGTCCGCATGGCACGGGCATCCACACATTTTTCTTCCGTGCCGACCAATACCGCAGGCCTTCCCTTACATGCCGAGGGTATGAGGTGTGAGCGGCGGCTTGCCCGAGAGGCTACTGCTGTCCAAAGAGGATTATGGTGGGCGTCGGCTGGGTACCTAGTGCTCCCAGGTTTTCTCTCAAAAGCATCCGCATTGCGGTTCGGATCGCAGCGTAATATGGATGGATTGACATACATTTGCGCTTACAAAGGCCTGAGCTCGAGTTTCTTGCAATAGTATAACAATGCCAAAGTCTTCGTTCTTACTCCAGGGCTTCAGTGAATCTGAGGATTCGTGATTGGGAACTCCCGGGGCGCAAAGGAACGATCGGTCTAACACCTCGCCGCATTGGATACTATGGACCATCAGCCAATCAACTCACTGCCTCAGGATGCTCTTCTTGTTGGTGATCCGCGTCACATCTTTTACGCCATTCTCCATTATCGGACCTTATTTAAACATCAAGGGGCCGTGGAGTGACGACGCTTATCAACATGCAAAGCGTGAATCGGTGAGTAAATCTATCTAACCAACACTTCCAGGTAACTATCAGAAAAAACGCTTTATTAAAGTGTTAAGACTTTGGGGTTTTCCAGCTCGATCGTGGAAGAGCGAAGCGATGTTCCACTCCATTGGAATGCTCGTTCCTTTCACCGAATATAGATTCAGCTACGTGTCATACAGTCAGGCGTGATCCAAAGATAACATGCATGTGGCACTGTAGTCAGCCTCTTTGACTGTCTGCTGACTGAGGCCAATTGAATCCATCCATACGCTTGAGCTGAATAAGTTTGCTCCGTGAGACCTGTTCAAATGCTACCATTATCTGTCGCAAAACAACAGGCTGATGATTGGTGATGACCGGAGTTTCCAATTGAATTCCTTGCTAGACTCGCGAGAAAGCCATGTGGCCTAGTGCTTTCGATTGTGGAGAAATGCGTCATATTACGGCACGAACTTCTTCAAGATTACGGTGCTTACCTTATGCGATCGAATATCCGCAACCTTTCTCCAAGTTTCGATACAAGAGGTGGCTTATACGGACGTACTACGACATACGACATAGTCCGGAGTAGGATGAGATGAGAGATGTAGGATCGCCACAGATCCGCTCAAGATACTCCGTACGGAGCAAAGTAACAAGATCAATCTCGCAACAAAGTACCAACTCGCGCAACCGACTAGGAAGTCTAGTATAGACGACAGACTAACATATCCAATCTATACACCTTGCCGGGCCAGGATTCAATACTTAAATGAACCATGGAATGGAGTTTATCCGCACGTGGCCGATCAAGAACAACAGATATCCGATCGAATCAATGAAGTTCTACCAATAAAGGTACAGACGCCCATCTCCTTGGCCATGCAAGGTTTGTCTCTTTCGACTTTCGAGAAGCAGAAAGCCTGTAGGTGGCATTAATGACTACCGGTACCTACTATGTATATTCAAAATTCAAACACTGTCGCTTGGGGAAGACACCCATGGCAGGTGTTCGTCCCACTCCCGGGTGATTCAACATGCATGTCGCCGCTCGGCGCCCTACTCCCCACACGGCACTTCTCAAGCCCGCACCGTCGCACGCCTTGCAACTCCATGAGCTCTTGTCAGAAGTGCACAACAATTCGAAAGTGACTTGAATAGAGCGATATAAAAGCTCTTGTAACCAGATCGTACTGTAAGCCATTTCTGCGAGCATGAACCCCTGGGTGAGAGTCATCAGTGCTGTTGTTCTGAAGAACGTGCTGATCCCGCGTAGAGCTTCGTCCCTGCATGTAAACCTGCACGAGTAGATACCCTTGTCCTAGAACATTAACGATAGCGTTCGCTCTGAAATAGATGCTGGCTCGGCTGGTCAAGAAGATGTAAATTCCCTGGTAAAGTGGCTGAAATGAACTTCATCCGCAACCGTTGAGCTCCGCTTGTACCTGCATTTGATTAAGATCGGATTCGTCAACGGTTGGGAAGTTTGATCACATTTAATGTGATCGGAAACAAGCAGCTGTTCTCACACTGTATTCGAGACTCGAAAAACCAGCTGCCCTCTCCTTTCCGCCTCCACCTACGACCTCCCTTCGGGCGCATCACTCTTGACAACGGTAACAGATATTCATCAAATCAAAAAGGTAATCTATCAATCTGTGCGACATAGGATTCTTTCAATTCTAGGTCGTTCACAGACCTGGTAATTTGGTTTGCTCGATTGAATTAATGACTAGGGACTAGGTATTCTGTATTGGCCCGAACTGTTCTTGGGAATGGTGTTTCTTGTTTGTCCAGATGGGCATGGGGTATGAGAAAAAACACAAAACCACTACAGCTTTGTACCAGCGCTATTAGGAATCGAACCCAATAGTGATAAAGTACTCGCGACAATGATATGTACATGCGGAATACAGTCGAAGCTGGTTATAATGGAAGTGCCAAGTCCATCAAATCATTCTGTCAAACCAGAATTCCGGTGTAAAAAATGTGGCACCTACCTAATATCGATATAGCTAGTCCTCGATTTCGATCTGTAAAAACGAGAGTTCCATCACTCGGAATTCTCCGATAGCCAGCTTCGACTGTACTCCAAGCAGGACCTTCCAATGCTCTCGATTCAACATTCTACCGTTTTGCCCAACCTCTTTCGATGTGGCCGTTCACTACTTGCCATGGATTTCTCGAAAATTTCGCCCTACCACCCACTGACTGGTAGATCTTGTCTTCTAGGAAACTTTCAAGACCTTTCAGGTACGTTTTTGTGGAAACCTGACACAATTTCATCGCCCTCACAGTGGATTCCTTCTTTTGAAGTTTCGATATTCTAGGGTCTTATCGTTTTGGATTTTGAACAAATATCCTGCTCTGCCTGAAGCTTTGTTTCCTGTCGACCTTTCACAGCCCCATTCAGACAATACTTCTACGCTTGTATCAGATCTCAAATTCTCAACTGTCCAAGTACATGGCTACCTGAAGATCATAGCCAGTATACTTTATAGGAGGAAAAAGGAGAGCGTCGATCCTGCCTGACCATTGGAAATTATGGCGGCTTTGTGAACTCTGTAGGTGATTGAGAAAACGTTGTAGCGGAACTGAGGCTGCTTATGTCCACAACGAATAGACTATCGCAGTATCCTTAACTTACCAAAGATGATGGCAATAATCAGTAACAGATCTCTCCGCTTGCATGGTTCAATTCATGCATGAGTACCGAAAGATATTACGCCTACATACACAACCCCTCTTCAATATTCAGCTCACATCCAGAACATAGCTGAGGCTGCTCGACTCCCCACATGGCTGGTAGAGATAGCCGGGTGGCGCGGTTATACCATCAACACAGCACCTATTAAATACAGGACATATGGACTTCGGAGAGCATAAGCCCGAGAGGAATTTAACTGCTGCTCCTTGTTCCATGCAGATCGCCAGCCGCCAAGTCGTGGTTTCCTGTTTAAATCTGCGTGTCAGCTATACTCCCCTACGGGACTTACAACAACAAGGGCGGGCGACGCTTTTATATATTGCGCGAGATTTCACAATGTTAGCCAGTAACAACTCGCAGCAAGACGCAATCCGGCCAAGCTTCGACGAAAGCAAGACTTACTTCCCTGTCTTCTGCTTGACAGAGATTCCAGATGAAGTATGACTCAATATGCGTGCGTTGTCTCCGAACATACTAATAACAGATAACAGTATTTCGACGAGTTCGATCAGCACATCGAAGAACATACGCCTCTGATACAAGTCACTTTCAACGACCCGGATAAGGTCCTTACAGAAATTGAGGCCTACTATACAGGCAACAAGGGGCCAAGTCCCACGCCCTTTCTAGGCTGCACTATAGATCAAGTCTACGACTTTCATAAGACCTCTCTCCGACCTGCAGATAATAGTACCGCTCACGAGCATTTCACATATTATACTTTCATTGTCGTCGGTGCAGAGTGTGTTCGATCCAATCCCTTGCAATGCATACTCTGCTGCGATGCTCCCGATTTCGGTGAGGCGGACGAGGAGATTAAGCTCAAACATGTACGAATGCCTATCAGGGAGGCGATACAGTATTTGTGCACTCTAGAGCAGTTGACCATGACACCGAGCGAGGTTGAGAATGCTGGCGGCTGGGCGGTAAGCATGATGCCGCCGCCAACTATGGTGCGTGTCAAAAATGAGGGGCCGAAACAGGACAGCGGTATAGTATTGTAACACCGGCGAAGTCGAGGAGAAATAAGAGAGGAAGAATAAATATTATAGAGGAGACTGATGCGAAGGATGATCCACAAAGAGAACATATCACTCTCCGGGAGGTTCCGCCTGAAGAATCCCTAAGAGTCGGCATAATGGCGAGAGCGGCCGAGCAGGAGGCCAGAAAGCGCGGTTATACAATCGAGCTTGGAGACAATCGGACTCGCAAAGTGTAGAGAATGTTAACGAAGATAAAAAGTGATTCAAAGACGAACAACTGTTCTCTAGGGAGCAATTGTCCAACGCTATGTACTCGTGCCGTCGAGAAGTGTTTGATACTTTAATCACAACTGACACACCTTCAACTTATTAGACCGGGAAATTACTGCATTTTTTCCCTGCCGGCACGAAGGCACTTTACAATTCCTTAGACACGCCCGTTACCCGAGTCAGGAGCCTACCATGCGAGGAAGCTTGCTATCTTGGTGTGCATGAAGGGTATCTCCCTCTGATTTCACGCGAAGCATCGGCACTCCTTTTTTGCTGTTTCTTTGAATACTACCATTCCCGTCCAGGAGGATTTGACGAGCCTCTTCCCATCAAGGGGCATATGGACGTGTTCGAAGAAGAGCATTTGCGTAATGAAAGCACAACATGATGTTAGAGACTGCAATAGACTCCCATCACTGCAATTTCTCTTCCGCAACTACAGAATATACGAAACAGCCAAAGTGCAGTCCAACCATTTCAACCTGAAAAAACGGCCAAGTAAGTTGCTGAAGATCAATTCATCTAGCTGATAATACTTGACGAAGAGCTACAGTAAGAGTGCAGAAACGTAGAGATGTGCTTCAATAGCTGGGCCACCACGTGGCCGCCTTGCTATAAGGGTACCTTCTCGTCCATAAGGGGTCGTTTAGTGGCAACATTAGAAGGTGATTGCGCGTTTCTAAGACAAGTGTTGAGAGAGCCAAGATGAAACGAACAGACTAACCTGTTTGTTCTGATTCCGAGATGCGTGATCCATCGCTTACCTGCAGATGCATCACCCCAATTAGGTTCCATTGGGTCGGCCCGCAGAGTTCTTATCGTTGTTTTCGCCAAACGGTGGACACACGTATCATCCCAGTCCACCACCTACATCATATATTTCCTCAGTGGGCATTCCGACATGCAAGCCAAGGATACCCTATTTATTCTTATCAGTCAATCAAACCTATCGAATTTTCCTGATGGATGAGGTAAGCGAAGTCTGTGGTTTTCGATTAGTGCTGCTGATCACTCAACCACTGATCGCCTTCTTGCTGCAGATCTCGGCCTTGCAAGGAAGACAACAAGATGGAGATCATGTTCAACACAAACTTGTACGTGGTATGCAGGGAATAGGCTGATGAAGCTCGGAGAGAGCTGGCCGACCAAGTAAATCTACAACTCTTTTGTCCTTGGAAACCTCAACATCGATACTTGCTTTATCGTTACATCAGTCATGAGTCAAGGAAGTACTGTGTCTGCCAACGGGGTCGCTGTCGCGACGGTAAGTTCCCATCATCTCATCATCTCCGAGATCTCATGAGAATCCACGTCTGTTCCATCCTACTTTGCGTCATCACGTTATCCTATCGACTATCTCCCAGTCCCCAATAACTAACCCTCACCGCCAATCCAGATCGCTCCCTACACTATCCCAGCCGTCCCCTCGGACGTCGTCAGCAGTGCAACTGCATCCGCAACCAGCGCCGTGAACAGTGCCACTGCCTCAGCCTCTAGCGCCGCCAGCAGCGCAACCGCCTCTGCAACCAGCGGCGTCAGCAGCGCCACTGGTTCCACATCATCCACACCCACGACCTCAGCCAAATCAGCAAAACAATCCGACTCCTCCTCCACTTCAAACACTGAACACAACAAACCTTCCTCCGCCGCAGCTCCCACCTCTTCATCCTCGTCCTCCTCTTCCCCCGTTCCCTATTCACTAGGTACCCTCAGCCAATCCTCAAAAATCGGCATCGGTCTCGGCGTTCCCCTCGCTTGCTTATGCCTTGCCGCTCTCGCGTTCCTGCTTTACCGACACCATAGACACGCTAAAGCGTCCAGGCAGAGACAACTGAAGGCGCTTGAGGGTGTGGGCGGTGGGGGT
>JAABUO010007508.1_pt1 | contig 12438 bp, 13 predicted proteins | sample 5559291 | NCBI WGS metagenome assembly JAABUO01 (sample SAMN10711878, study PRJNA513372) | rock metagenome | isolation source: Antarctica rocks | place: Antarctica: Victoria Land, Finger Mt sud
CCTTGAACATTTAGTGCTTAGTGTATGTTGTTTTCCCAGTTATTGTCTGTTGACTCCCCTGATGAGTCCCAAAGACAAGAAATGTAAATTGATTGATTGATTGATTGTTAACAAAGCAGTCAGCTGATCGATATTGGCAAGCGTCGCAGCCTTCCGCCTGTCCTGTTGCACCGATTTGGTGGCACCTTGAGGGTTAACAACCGTCTCAACGAACGTGTAAACGATGTTCGCACGGAAACAAGGGATGGCGTTGAGTGGGCACTGAAAGCTGAGCCAAAAGATGGCAAAGTACCAGTTGGTGTGAGCTTCCTCCAAAGTTCAACAGCCATACTTGAAACACCAGCATGATTATCACTATCAAGCAAAGCACGGTCAATGCTATACAACTGATCCCTCAGGGCTCTTGCCTGCGGGCGTAGCCATGCTGCAAGATAGCATGCTCAAATTTCCTCCGATTCGGAAGAACGGGCAGCTGGTGATCCAGGGTCAGCATTACAGCTTGTACCCAACGGAAGACATGCTCTTGACAGACTTTGAATCAAAAGTCCTGCAGACTCGTCACATGATGTGTGACTTCAAGGCTGAGGCAGCGCCAGTCGACATTCCAGATCCCAGTTGGCCAACTGATCTGAGGATGTGCAATGTTGTGGTCGCTCTCAATATTCTATCTGAGACATACGATGAACCCAATACAGCATTATTGGCATGGGCATACAGTCACCACATTGGCTCTACAGACATGGCATACGATGAACTACTTGGAGACACAGGAGTATTGCCGTCCCTTGCAGCAACTGCAATGGAGCAGCGACCGCAACCTGAGACAGTTCGGGAAATTGATATGTGCAATGATATCAAGACAGACCTTGGCACAGTTTTGGGATACACCCCTGTTTTGTATGGAGATGAGGTATGACGCTGTTTCTTTCATGTATACTTCATATGGCAAAATGTCCATGATGAAGCTCCACCGTCATATGGATTCAGGCTTTAGAAGAAGAATCTCAGGTGCCCTTGGTGTATGAGTGTCCTTGCAACAATCCCAAGGTGAGTCATTGCATGAATGTAATTAAGAATGTCCTTGAACGTCTTTTTAATATCAACAGTTGCTTACAGGAAGCTGGGAATCCGTCACCTGGCTCATACAGCATTGGATCCATGCTCAACAAGAATTCTGAAGCACGCCATTTTGAGTATGGCGCATCTATGCCAGGAAAGGTTCCTGTCAAGACCTATGAAGTCACTAGCGCAGGTCCTGACGGCAACACCAGACCCATGGTCTATTGTGTTCCGTATGGGTTGAAAGAAGTGACCCCTCTAGCAATCCCTCTTGAATTTGTTGAGTGGCAGCAAATTGATGCATTTCTGAGTCGGAAAATTTTCAAAAGGGTGTTTTGCCAATGCCAGCATTTCATGCCAAAGGAGCAAAGGCTTTGCAAGAACAAGGTAAACTGGCTAAAGAACAACGGTAAATTATGTCATGCTCATAAAGAAAAGAACTCTCCCAAAGTCTGATACACTTGGTGACAATGGTGTCGCTGTGAGTGTGGCGTTCAGTACAAAGGGATATTTCAATTGATGTTTTGCAAAATACTGCAATATGTATTACGAAAGTCCCTGAATGGTGATTTCAAACATTTTATGTCATAAAGCTGTATTGATACCCCAGCTGCAGCACTCAATAATCAACTGCGCAACAAACTGTCAACAGCACCTGAATTGCGTGACGCCTACCACATAGAGTTGTTACGAATCAGCACTGCAAAACAGACTGACTGTACACGTTGACACCTGATCTGCTTGCCTGAATTGAATGACCTGGGCAACCTTAAGCTGTCGAACCCAGACTAGCGCTATATAAGAAACTCAGTGGAGCTCAAGCAGGGGTGCTGCTGACTGTTCAGTTGGGAAAGAAATCTTTCTTAGATCTCAAATTCCCAGGACACACAGCACAGGTCATAGGTGTATGGGTCATAGGTGTATAGGTTCGGTGCAGTCCGGCCGTAATTGCTCTCTTGTGAGCTAACTGTATTCAGAACATGTCTTCTCCACCCTCAGCTTGTCCCAGGTTACCTAGCCCAATTGCAGCAAACAGAGAGAACCCAATCCAGATAGCCAAACCAAACCCTGCAATCACAGAATTACGTCAGCATTAATGTGCTCAACCAGATCTGATCATCTGGATACAGATGCAAATGCCAGTTGTTTGTGCAGATGTGCACTTACCCCACAGGACTGCACAAAGCTCACACCACATGCTGTGTTTGTGTATAGACAGCCTGAAATGGAGGTGCATCACTGCATGTTGATGCAAGCTGTATCTCTTTTCAGTGGACACAACAAGAACCGCTCAGCTGTCAATTGCAGCTGTGCTAAAAGGACTTCAGTTCAAGCATCAACCACAAGGCAAAACATGCGCAAGTTTGAGGGAGCACAACAATTTGCCAAGAAGGGCTTGTGCATTCATTACATATGAAAAAATACGCTGATAGTGTCACAACTTTACTTGCAAGATTATGGCAGCCATGGCAGTCGTGGCAGCCATGGCAGAGACAAAACGGTTTGAAGCAAACTTTCTATGACAGGGTAACCCCAAAGGATCTGGACAGCCTGCATGTTCAGATCTTGAAGAAGTACATGGATGTACTGTAATAGACAAATGCAAACATCCAGTCCACAAGTCAACTCGTGACAGGTAAACCAGCTTGTGCCAGATGGTAGTGTCAAGTCATGACGTGCAGGCCCACCTGCAAGCTGAGAGCCTATTGGCGTGTGTATAGGCAGGGCCAGTTGGCCCAAAGGGCCCTTGCCCCCGGTCTGCACCTCACCAACAATGGCTGCTGCAAAACCAATCATGGCAATCCTGCCTACAAATACCTGCACAACAGCGGCAACTGGGCGGCCCGGTACAATATTTGGCTTCTCATTAAATTGACGCCGAAAGGTGTGTTCTTTTCCTTTCTTTTCCACAACAGCAACAGTGGTTGCCAATTGTATTGCACAGCCTGGATTTGCTGCACTGGCAGAGAAGCTTTGTCTTTTGGGTTTTCTTGTCAAATATCTGCCCCCCAGGGGTGCAAGCTTCAAATGGCAAGGTGAAGAGGCCAAGAAGAAGCAGGACAGAGAAGAAGACGCAACGTAGAGAAGAAGGTGCAAGGTAGACAAAAAGATGCAAGCTACAAAAGAAGCAAAGTAAAGAAGAAGATGCAAGGTACAGAAGAAGCAGGGCATTTTGGTCCAATGGTCATGGTTGGCCCCAAGACCTTAAAATCAAATGAATTAATGAATGAATGAATTCAGGAAGACTGAAATATGCTCTCTCAGCAACAGCCTTTACCTGCGTCCGACCAGCAAACACAGCATAGCAAAAGAAATAAAGGGCCACTGTGTTGAAATGCCAAAGACCTACCTTATGAAGCAAAAGGCAATGCAGAAAGTGTCAAGCATGCTCATATGGCTCATGTGCAGACATGCGCAGCTTTTTACCCAGATCCAGCTGCTCATACTATGATATGATATGTACACCCATCAGTCTTCCAAATTGCGTATCACAGCAAGCTTAAGACAGAAATAACGCATTCCTGTGCCTTTTGCATTGCCAATGAGTCATTGGCATGGACAGCTCAGCATTGCCTACTCACCTCATTGCGCTTGGTGAAGCCAAAGGCCTTGCTGATGCCCAAGAATCCCTGGGGTTCAGAGACAGCATCCTTTTGGGGGTTCTGGACCGGGCCTGGGGGTCTCTTGCGAATATCCTTCTGGTTCTCAAAGCTCCATGTGGGTGACCTGTCAAGCATGAAGAAGAGTCCTGGAAGGTGCTCAGAGCTGCAATTATCTTTACGAAGGGAAGATGGTAAATTGGCAGGCAGCAGGGCAGGGCCACAGCAGCAGCAAAAGGATGCCCAGGGCAAGTTGAATGCACACTGGCACCAGCGCTTGTAGGCTTGACATGTCAAATGTGATTCAAGGGGGAGGGTTGTCTTATCAACATTGTTTGCTCAAATTTATGCAGCATCCTCAAGCTGCATACATGTAGTCATGAATGGTGTGGTCGACAGCTACAGGTGTGATCTTGGCTTCAGGCGCTCAGCACTCATGACATATAATACAAATTGCACAGGTCCATGAGCGTACAGCCTGTAATGCATGAGCTTTGTACCAAATGCGCTCAGCTGCACGGTGTTGCAAGCCACCAAAGCTGAAGTGTGCATGCATTGCAAACACACACACACACACACACATGGTCATGGCATCATCAAATGATAGGCCAGCCACGCAAGGCAAAACAGTGTGGTAAACAGTCAGCAGTCAACTACAGGGGCTGGATGCAGAAGCAAAATTTGAACATGTGCATGTGATGGTTACCTGGGATTGACAGCTGCTAAGTAGTTGAAGGTGACAATGCCAAAAACTAGGGCTTGCACAACAGGGCGACTGAGGCCGGTGTACAGACCAACCTGACCTAACACTCCTTGTCCAGTCAGAAGCTGTAAGCAACACACAGTTTAGATTAGTTCAGAGACATTTCCTTTTTATGCATGTTGATAACATATTTTCACATAGACACCATTGATAAGGTGCCATTCAATATTGATTTAACTTGTTGAGCTGGTTGGCCTCAGGCATGTCAGGGGTTATGATGGCTGCCAAAGTTTAAAATGCGCTTCATGGTATTTGTGGTACACAATTGAGACACAACACTGTGCATGCCTTATGCATCCTGGGATTTACAGAGGGGAGGCTAACAGGGCTTGGTCAAGACATCAAATACGTAGCTGCAAATCTGAGCTGTGCACTAAGAAAATGCGAAAGCTGCGCAGTGCACACGTGTCTGCGTGATCTGACAGTGGTTTCATTGCCTTTGGTCTTGCAGCAGCAAAAATAAAAAAAATGTTGACAGTTGGGTTTTTGGTTTTGGTTTTTGCTCGCTGCCGCTCGTGCTTCGCTACTACTTGGTGGGGAAGTATGCCAGGGCTCAGCGGCTCATACAGCATTCATTCAAGAGTTTGATGTCTCTGAGCTGATCACAGATGTGCCCAATATAAACAGTTTCATGGGACACATGGGAAACAAGTCAAATGAAGACGAAAGACCTACCTCACCAAAAACAGCACTGACAAAACCAACCATGGCAAGGCGTCCAACAAACACCTCACGCCTTCTTGTGAAGGCTGGCTGCAACAAGTCCACCTCGGTGGCTTTGCTGTCATACTTCACCTGAACAGAAGCACAGCTGCATGAATCACCACCAGAAGTTGAGCTGCCATGGTACGGATCACCATTTGCTACGTCTATGACGCCAAAGGCTGAAACACAAGCAACATGCATGCCTTGCCTGCAAGCAGCCAGGCGGTTTGACGAAAAGATCATGAAAGAACCACGACGATACTGAAGTTTTTAAAGCAATGCGTCTGCTTATGCTTGACGGTGGTTGACAGCTTGAAAGGAGCGGCAGAGTCACTGCAGGTGATCACTGTTCCGGGTACATACTGACCTTGCCACCGGTTTCGGTGATATCTTTGCTTTCGGTATTGCTTGTCTCAGTCTTCTGAGCTTTCAAAAGTCTGCACATGCTTTGATGTCTAGTGCGGCGGTGCTGCACCGTTGCATTCCATAAACCATGTGCCCGGCGAAACACCACACCTCTGCAGCCTGTCTGAGCCAAACTGAGTGTCATTTTGCGATGCTGTACAACAAAGCACCGATGCTGAGACAGGCTATATAATATTGCGTACCCGGTTGCAGACAGTACAAGGCGTGTGCGCACGAATCGCGGCGAGCTTGCAGCATTATTCATGACTCCGAAAATTGACCAGGAGTCGTCTGTCCCGTGGACGCCACATGCGTCGAGTTTTGGGTATCAGCCATTCTCAAAAAAATTGCAGTTCTTTGTCTGGGATTGATTGACATGGGATTAGGCACTCCAACAACAGCAACCATATGGACCATGCATGCGCGGCTCGACAGCTTGCAATTGCCCATTTGTTCGCAGCCGCACAACATAGCTCAATTCCATATCTGCTTTTTCTGTTTGCTACTTTCCCGCAGGGATTCTTGCACCCACACTCACACATATCTAAACTATAGCCAATTTGTGCCATTTCTCAGACTTGGCGTGATTGTTTCTGCGGGTGAACGCGAATCATGTGCAAGGAACACTACACATGGATAAGAGCTGTGATATACACCGATGCAACCTATCAAGGTCACACCGATGCTCGCCTCAAAGCGCCGTACCTAAAGGATAAACTTTCGGACGAGCATGCAGGTCAGCTTCATCGTCAGCTTCAAACTCTGTTTTCGGGTCGACGCAGGTGGGTAGTCATGATATTCTTGCGCTTACGATTCACGTGATGGCGCTGCAAGAAGCTATCGCGAGACGGTCACACTTGCCGGCTTGTTCCCATTGATTCAACGTTCGCCAACGAACACTGGACGAGTCTTCATGACGCACATTTGTACCGGTCAATTTGCTCGTAGCGTACTGCACTTTCTGCTCCTGTGTGCATCTGTTACCAGTGTTCTGGCAGCGTCCACGACTACCCCACAACTGTTGCTGCAAGGTCGTTTCGGCAACGTCAAAGGGTTACAAACAGCCAAGTCCTTACCCGTGCTCTTTTCCTGGCCCTCAAGTAGCGTGTTCTTGACGTTTCAGAGCAGTAGCATAAATATCACCCTTACAGCACTTCAGTCCACCGTCCAGTATTCCAGTTACAACCGTTTCACCTTTTGGCTGGATTCCAAAGAAGTAGCGATCCAAACATCGGACCCGAACAACACCTCGATCAACTGGAGCGCCACAGGACTTAGCTCTGCAACTCACAATTTGACCATCACCAAGCTCAACGAGGCAACCTATGGAGAGGCGACTCTGGACTCCATAGTACTTGGTACTAATGGCAAGTAAGTGTGGCTGGTTTACAAGCAAGGACTGCTTTTGTTGTTGATGTTTCAGTGACAGCAAATATACAGACACAAAGCGTGCTGCTCTCACTTTCTGCTTCTGCATACTCAGCCTGGACAGAACGGCTCATACTAGTCAGTGAGTGTGTGAAATATGTTTTATGCAGATTCTTGTCGCCTACAATGCCAGGAGAGATGACAACAGGGCGCCGCATTCAATTCATTGGTGAGTCCAGGCTGCCCATTACCAATCTGCACCCTGCCCTGCCCTGCCCTGCCTCTGACCCACGTCATTTCTGTTCATATCAAGTCAAGCCTATGCAATTTTAAGTGTCATCAATTTTGTGCCAACACATTTGCAACGTATGTAGTGCTGCGTGTGAAAAGCTGCAGCAAGCATATAAACAGAATGTGTGTGTTCCCTTGCAAGCCACGTCTTCATTCAATCAGCAGCAAGCCTCAGAGAGTTTTCTGTCACACAATCCCTCTACATCTGTAGCAAAAGCTTCCCAAAACACACTGCGGCACCAAGATTTGAACAAATGTATATGGCTGGTATGGTTTATGTCCACTTCATTCACAGCTGTACCATCCCTCTGATTCTAAGACCAGCACTTCTAAAGCAGGCTTTCAGAAGCCGCACACTCACTGTTGCCCTTGTCACATCATTCCAACACCTTGCCTAACCATGAGATGTCTACCCATGAGATGTCTACCCATGAGATGACTACCTGTGAGATGTCTACCCATGGGTGGTCTACCCGTGAAATGTCTACCCATTAGATGTCCACCTGAACGTGCCGCCACACACACACTGACAACTGACATGTATTCCTGCAGGAGACTCTTTCCTCACCGGATACGCCGACACAGGCAGCGACGACAACTGCAATTACGGTGCCTGTACAGCGTATGGCTGTCTCCCAAGTCTTGACACACAGGACGCAACTCTGGCTTGGGGCCCGTTGACTGCCTCCAATCTACAGGCAGACTACCAAGTCTTAGCTTGGTCAGGCTCTGGTGTAGTCACATATGACGTGCCCATTGCAGATGCTGAGGCAACTGCTGCAGCAGCTGCTGAAGCATCTCCTGAGGCAGCGACCGAAGAAGAGCCTCTGGCAGAATGGGAGTATGAAGCTCAGTATCCGTTGGATAGCGACTTGTTTGACAGACAGGTTGCCGGTGACAACTCCACCATCATTACTAATTTCACGCAGTGGGTGCCACAGGTGAGTGATCGTTATCAAGCCTAGCATTGTATGCATGTGACAATGCTTGAGGCTGCTGGCATGACAGCCTTGCTGGCTTCAGTCATTGACAGCAATCTTCAGTCTGCAGTGACTGTCCCAACAGAGCTGTCTTGGATCTTGGAGCAGAAACCATGCTCAAAGCACCGCTTTGCCATATGCAATACCTTCTGCACAACAAGGGTTATGCTGCAAGTGCTCAGGCATCATTTCAGTCTTGATAGATGTTGGCGAGCACAAAACAATTAGGTTAGACACAGCACTAGAGGTTTACACACAGAAACTAGGTCTAGAAACGGAACTAGGTTCAGACACAGAAACTAGGTTTACGCACAGAACTAGGTTAAGACACAGAACTAGGTTCAGCCACAGAAGTGGGTGAACACACACATCTAGGTCTAGACACAGAACAAGATATAGATACAGAATTAGGTCAAGACACAGAAACTAGGTTTAGGCATACCTAGCAGTTACCCAGCACAAAACAGCGGCTAGCCTACCGCCACCGTCATGATTGGTATATGCTTTCTTGCATGCAGTGCAAAGCTGTTCAGAGCAAGTACACGCTTGGCATGCATTCGGTTTGTCTCTGCAGGCTGTTGTGATGGCTGGTGGAGCAAATGACTAAATCCAGGGTCTGTCTCTGCAGATTATGACAGCTGGTGGAGCAAATGACTAATTTAGGGTTTGTCTCTGCAGGTCGTTGTGATGGCTGGTGGAGCAAATGACTAAATCCAGGGTCTGTCTCTGCAGATTACGACAGCTGGTGGAGCACATGACTAATTTAGGGTTGGTCTCTGCAGGTTGTTGTGATGGCTGGTGGAGCGAATGACTTTGCCCTTGATGCCACAGACCTTGAAACCTGGCAGACCCCATACTTGGAGTTCATAGATCAGGTGAGGCTGCTGCAGAAACCCTGTGTAGCTCAAAGTAAACCCTGAAGTATCAACACAAAGCAGAACGTGACGTGGACTGACGCGAAAAGGTTTGTTCATGCATTCACAAAGCACATGTCTTCCCTTAGGGTCAGTCCTGAGTGGCTTGCTGTATAAGATCCGGTTTTGAGTTCAGTCAGGTGGCGGGCTGGTCGAACTATTCCCTTTGTTGCTCATTGCTTTGTGATCATTTGCTGCAGGTCAATAAAGTGTACAGCTCTCCCCAGATTGTCATCCTCACCTATCCCTTGGAGTCTGTACCAACGGCTTCATACAACCAGACCACGTATTACCTACAATACATGACCAGTTTGTATGTCTCAGCACGCATGCAAGGGCTATCCAACGTGCAATTACTGCAGCTGAATGGCATCAACTTTCCCACAGACAGCTGGTGTGACGGACATCCAAGTGTGGATGCACATGCCAACATTGCTTATCAGCTGACCGCGTATCTTCAGGCTATTCTGCCTCGGTGGGCCAATAGCACATACCCACTGATTGCTACCAGTTAGAGAATCCTCTTTGCAGACTTGCTGCCTCAGGTTGCATAGAAAGTCTAGTCATTGATCGCTTGCTTGTATGATTTAATGCCTCAGTCATGCTTCCCACGTTCCCTTTTTTCAGTCAAGGCCTGGAAATAAATGCAGCATCGGTCAGGACTGCAGCAGCTACTTGATGTTGCAGGCTTTGCAAGTTTGTATTTGGGAGGTTGAAAGAAGCTATCAGGACTTTGATGCTTGTCAATTCTGACACAAATCATTTTTGTTCATGATTGACAGCCATCAAATGTTACGCCTGGTTTAGTGAGGTAGTCTAGCACATTTGATCAGCTTCAGCAACACTTGAAATAAAAAATACTGATGTGCACGCGTATGCAAAGCTGCCAACTTTCACCTGTCTAGCCATTTAGAGACTTTGTCATATGACGTGTTTGAACGGAGTCTGTACATATCACCTTGCCCTGGCTATTTTACATGAGACAGGTCATCAAGGTAACATTAATGACCAATTGTTTTTGACAATATGCAGAGACAACTAAGACAAGTTACAGATTGTAGGTGGAGTGCAAGGTGCAGCAAGTTTGCAGTGGTGCGAGCATTTGCTGATGTGCATGAGATGCTCAAGCTGAGTTATGCCAATATCTCATGTCCAAGTGATAAATGCTGTCGAATACATATGCAAAGTCTGCAATTCACGCATGGACGCCCAGTCTATTCCCACCATGTCGGGCAATGTCAAACTCAATGCATGCATTCAAAATGCCTCAGCTTAGTCAAGCCTGTCTCTGTGTGGGCGCATGGACACCACTACATCATTGCAAGTGTAGGTACCAAAGGGCACTCAACTCTTGAATGTGATCTATGTTGATGCTGTCAATACAATCAAAAATGCACACAAGCACCAGATCCGGCAAAGGCACTTGCACACCTTCATGGACACCAATGAAAGTAAAGCATTTTTTTTGAAGACCAATACAAGAAGTTTCTTCTGAATGCTGTTGTGCCAGATGAATAAAAGTTCACTTTGACTAATTGTGTGGGTGTACGTCCAGCCTGCTGTGTCTCATTCCACCGTGGTCTGTCCACCATAGGATGATATCAGACAGGCTGTTCATGGCGTTGTCAGCGCCAGACTCTATTCCCAAGTTGTGAGCTTTGCAGCATGCTTCTGGCTAAGTTGATCCGGCGTTCCAGCAGCAGGCAGTCTGCACCACACTGTCTTTCCCAACTGGTCACACCCCACTGTATCACTGATTGGACCTGCGTACAATTGCCATTCAGAGCTTGTCTCTCCGAGCGTCCACTCGTCCGCTGGGTCAATACTTCAGCAAACTTGTGTGCTTCTGAGCAAGGTCAGCAGCAATCCAGGTGCTTTAGTTGTCCGTGAGGGACTGCTGCTCAACGTGGTCGCTCGAGCCTAGTCGCAATGTCGTGTTGTGCTTGCAGTGAGGACTTCCGTTCTACACAACAGGGCTTGTCTCAAGTCGCTCCAGCTTCTCGGTCCACCAATCCTGAGGAGATCAGGAAGTTTGCTAAGCTCGCCAACGAATGGTGGAACCCTCATGGAGCCTTCAGGCCTCTACATGCCATGAACCCTGTGCGATGCAAATTCTTGCGAGACGCCCTATGTCTTTCCTTCAAGTATGAACTCAAGCCCTTTGCACCGTGACATGTGCTGTTGAGTTGCTTGTCTGGTCACCTGCAGCCTCAGTATGCATGGCATGTGATATGTTCACAGGATTGACCCAGTACAAGCTGAGCCTTTCAAGAATCTTTCCTTCCTGGATGTTGGCTGTGGAGGTGGCATTCTTACAGAGGTCGCCTATCTCTGCGCACATGACCCCTGTCTCTGTTGCATTTTTTTGCAAACATGATGTACACTGAACCATTGTGCATGTTGATCATACAACACTGCTCATGCTCTGCAACACTTTGTTTGCTTCAATACAAATTATTCAGAGTGTTAGGCATCCAGACACATGCATGCACAGCAAGACTTGAGGTCCCCTTGAAAGACCATTGCACAGATGCAGTTTATCACTCACCGGTTCCCTGCATGTGGGCACTTGAACACAATACAGGCCCATTATGCTGCTGTACGTACATATGAATATTGCATTCCAAATGGCAATGAAGCTGAGCAAGGGAATTGTAGGCACTGGCAAGAATGGGTGCCAACGTGACTGGCATAGAGCCACAACATGATAACATCAGCGCTGCCATTGCCCATGCTCAAGCAGACCCAGTTGTTGCTGAGAGAACAACCTATTTGGCTGTGACTGCTGAGGAGCTGGCAAGCTCAGGTTTGTTCCAAAGCATGTTGCCTGTGACGGGCATGCTAGGAGTGTGAAAGCTTGTTCATGCTGTGACTTCAACCTGACATTGGCAGGCTCAAGCTGTACGTGCAATGCGAGCACTTAGCAAGAGCTAGTCTCCCTCATTGGAACTCTTTCATCATGAGAGTGCACAGGCTACACCCTGCTGCCTGCTTATTTTGCCGGCAGGGACAGCCAACCTGCCAGATATCTGCTTAGTGACACAGTCAAGGGATAGTGGCATAGATTTGCTTGTTTGTTGCCAAGTTTGGCCAGTTCCACAAGTCATCACATCTGCATGCTGAGACAGCTTCTGAGAGATGTGCGTCTGCCAGATGTGAGTGTAGGCTAGGCACTGACGTGCATGCAGGTTCAATGATGTTACGTTACGTGATTGTCAAAACTGTCGTGTTAGTAGGTCTAGGATAGGGATGCACAAGACAGGCTGCTCTGGAGAGACAAGACTTGTCCTGGCTCATCATGAGCTGGAAAGCGTTTTTATTATTATTGTTATTATTATTATTATTATTAACAT
>JAABUO010007509.1_pt1 | contig 12435 bp, 15 predicted proteins | sample 5559291 | NCBI WGS metagenome assembly JAABUO01 (sample SAMN10711878, study PRJNA513372) | rock metagenome | isolation source: Antarctica rocks | place: Antarctica: Victoria Land, Finger Mt sud
TAATGAATGAATGCATGATGAAATGACAGAGTGTCCAACCAGCACACTGTGAAGCTCACCTAGGCAGGCAGAGGTGGGCTGGCTGTGCCATCAAGGGGGGTGCTGCTCTTGCCAAGTCCTGCTTTTGACGACCGCTTTCTGGTGTTGGCAATCCCTGAAGCAGCTCTGCGACCTTTTCAATGCTGCTTTGAAGCAGCTGCACCATTTGAGCCTCATTGGGACCAGTGTGGCTGTCCAGCCAACCTGTTTGAGCACTGCTGCCTCTGCCTACGTCTCTGCTTTCAGCTACTTGCTCAGCACTTAAGCTGCCTGAGCCCATGCTGTTGAGCCTGCATAGCAGATCATCAGCTGACTGAATGGGAGCTGACAGCTGGCACAACATCACCAGCTGCTGATCTGCAGTCACAATGAGCTCCTGCAGGGAGCAAATGTCCACAGTCTTTGACTGCTGTAGAGGTTGTGCTGACTGGCAAGCTGAATCATGCTGGTCAAGGGTCAGTGGTAGTGGCTGTGCAAAGACTTGACTTTGCAGCTGCCCAGCAGCATCCATATGTGGGTATGTGGTCATCAGCTGCGGAGGGTGTAAAGATGTGTGTTGGAAGCCTGTGCCACACTGGTCTGTTACCCATGGCCCTTGGCTTGCTGAAGCATATGGCTTAAGTTCAGACTCGCCCTGCCCTTGATCTGGAACTGACATGAAAGCCAGCAGCTGCTGCAGCTGTTGAGACGGAACACCTTGCCTTGGAGTCATGTTTGGGGGTGCTCTGCATGACTCATATGTCTGCTCAGCATCATGCATGTGAGACTGCGGCATCTGAGCGTAAGCCTGGGGCGTCTGAGTGTGAGACTGCAGCATCTGAGGTTGACATTGCAGCGTCTGAGCATGAGACTGGAGCATCTGAGTCTGAGACCAGTGTGACTGACAGCCCTGAGGCTGACTCATACGAGGCTGAGTCATCTGATACTGACTCCTCTGAGGCAGCTGCAGATGCAGTTGCTGTGGGTGCAGCATCTGTGGCTGAGTCATGTGACGCTGCAGCAGCTGAGCGTGCAGCTGCTGGGACTGCAGCATATGAGTAATAGCTTGTGGCTTGCCTTGTCCAGGCATGACAGGCAGGGCATGTGGAGCAGCAGACCACATTCTGGCTGCTGGCTGACGCCTGGGTGCTTCTGGAGGCTGCTTTGAAGCCTGTAATGTGCGCGCATGTTGAAGAAAAGGCAGCAGTGGCACCTCCAGCTCACACTCAGGTATAGGATCAGTCTGCTGCTTGGGACTGAGGTCAGTGTCAGCCTGAATGCATCAACAAATAGTCAGCTTGTGCAGACAATAGTCAGCATGTGCATGAGTGCCCAGCTTGCACACCTGTACGCTTGGTCAGCAAGCAACTTTACTCTTTTTGTGCGTCTGTGCCCATTAGACATGCCGCAGGTGCTGTGAGCATGTCACTGACAACAGCTACTTCTCATCTGTGATATGGCGTCACATGTCTTGACAGATGCAACATGTGTGCATAGCCATGTGACTGAACATGAGCAAGAGAACATACCAATCCCAAGCATGAAGGGCCAGTGCGCCATGCTGAGGCACATTCCTGAAGCTCTTGAACAGTCATGCACTCCGGCAAATGGTGCACATACTGCATGTCACCACACAGCAGCAAATCAGTAGTGTGGTTGGGCATGCTCAGTGAGACAACTGCTATTCCAGGACTGTCATCCCAACCATGGGGTTTTATGCAGGGCATCGAAAAAGCTGGCCAGTCAGTACAAAAGCAAAGCTGAACCTCAAGCACAGCTGGATCTCAAGTAAACCAAGTGCCTGTGGTAGGAGACTGCTTGTATGCAGTCTGTGAGCTATTGCAAAAGAAAAAAGTACAATACTTCAGCCTTAACAAAACATATACTTTGACAACAGCCTGCAATTTTATCAAGGGAACACTTGAAACAGTGACACACAGTAGCTTTCCAGAATGACGACAACCAAAAGTAGGCATAATTTCAACGGCTGACAGATTGTGGCAAGACAATGAGGACACCTGGTGGAGGCCACCTGCTGGAGCACTGAAAGCTTGAACCTTGTTGGCATCCGTGTGCCAAGGTCAGACCTCCCCAAGCTTGTCTGAAGCTTGTCTTATGATCAAGACAGAAATTGGAGTGAAGAGAAACGACAGTGTGCATGTCAAATCAGCGCAGCACAGACAGCTCTGTGTGGGTCTGTGCTCAGGTTTGCGTCTGGGAATGGCAGAAAGTAGGTCTCCAGCAACAATAGTTTGCTCCACAGTATGAGTTGCGTTTCAGAACAGAGACTGGTACTCGCAAACCGCAGTGACCTCTGAACAGAGCAGAACCTGTGAGCTGACTAGTAGAATGAGATGTGCAATTGCAGCATGAGTTAGGATGAGCTGCAAAGCAGTGTTGTCAAAAGGCGGAAAGTATCAGAACATGCATGACTTCAAAGGCGTGCATGACTGTCAAAGGTGGAAAGCATGACAAGCTGCAGTCATGATTCCAGTTGTGGGCCTGTAACAGCAGAGGATTCACAAGTCACACGCTTTTGCAGACAGTCAAGCAGCTGGACGCACCTGACGCTGGGATGTCCTGGACTGCTTGGAGATTCCAGAGGTGTGCTTGATGTATCTGCCAACCTGTACAGCTGAGGATATTCCATCTCTCTGCATACAACATAGAGACTTCGGTCAAATGATCAAAGTCAGTGGTACACGGCACACTTCACACCAATTGGCGGGTTGCAAGCTGGTTTACTAAAAAAAGCAAGAGTTGAAAGGCAAAGGGGTACCCGGCGCAGACCTGTCCAGTCAGCTTACAGCTCATCCGAGCTGCACACCGTCGGAGAGAAGCTGCGCCAGCTCTGCTGTGATGGTCAACACCCGCTGTGTCAAGCCTTGTGCACACGTCCACGTTTCTGCACTAAGCAAAGCAGCGGTTTTATGCACTTGCACAAGACTGTATAACTCTGCAGAGGCCGTTGATTGTTGTGACGGTGCCATATGCAGCGCGGTTGTTGCTAATGGCAAAAGGCGTCAAGCCTTGGTAGCCGCAATGCACCGCCGCAACTAGCGAAACTGGCAAGGCCCATACGCAACAGGCGGCAAGTACTTGCAGTGCCCTGTGCCCTCACCTGTCGTCATCGCCACAAGTGCTGCACGCCTGCGCTTGGCTGTCAGCCACACTAGCACCGACAATACGAGTTTCACGCCTGACATATCGGCCTCGGGAACTGTATCTGCTGTCAGTTAAACACGACACGTCATGCATGCCAGCTAAGGCCTTTGCTGTCAACAAGCTTCCGATCGCAACGCTGGGTCAGCGCTCCCGGTGTCCCTGCTGGTCTGTGAGTCTAGCGGCCAGCAGGACGTGTGACTTGCTGGCTGTTTACGGCTGACGCCCCTATGGGACGGTCAAGCGCACTTTATGGCGGATGCTATTGCAGCCTGTGCCAGAGTCACGTTGGTTACGTGGGAACAGGCTCAAATCAAGCCAGTGAGAAGGTATTGCAAAAATGACGGCACAGTTGCAAACTTGTGTTGGAGGGGACGACAGCGTATCTTTAGCCTGCAGTAGCTTCTTTTTTCCCGCCTGGTTGACTGATCGTCAATGACCACACGACAAGGTTGCGTGCCCCGTCTGTCTTGGGTGACATTGGATGAGCAGATACTTGGATGGCTGGCCTGCAGTAGTAGGTTCCCGGAGCAAGTGCACTCAGCTTCAGCTTGCCTGCCATGATCGAATTTTACAAACTTAAAAAGACTACGCAGCGACCAGAGCAGCCAGGTGTCCTGATTGTCACTGGTCTATACTTGAGGTCATTGTCTGTTCTGGGTCTTGTACTCAGGTTCCCTCACGCAAACAATGAAAGGCGCAAGTCTTGTAAAACGACTTCGGTTTGTAAAAGTATGATTGTACAAGATATATTGTTACTTTTCACACCATTGTACAAGAGACTTGTAGGAACATAGGGCTAGCCATCGTTTATAGGTCTTAAACGAGAAAAAGGAATTGCAATTTAGAGTGGACTTGACCTGCGACTTCACCCTCACCAGTGGTGCAACGTTGCAGCGATAAGTCATACCTGCAATTGCCTTCCAAGCTTTATTACTAGGCCATGTTGCCAACGTCTAAAACTTGACAGTGGTTTTTGGTGACTTGACACTGCTAGGAGTCATATCCCATCTTCAGGCTTCTGTGAGTCTTGAGAATGGTGCTGGTGTCCTCTTCTGTTGCCTCAGCTGCAAGTCTTTCTCATGGGCCAAAAGCTTACTTGCAAAGCAGTGCATCCTTGGGGACGTGTATCTGAGATCCAAGGAAATATCAAGGAAAAGCTTACTGGCATCCACTTTCTGATCAAGCTTTGCTATCTCCTGCTGATCCACTGGCTGCTTCCCAAGCCAGCACATTATAGCACCAGCTGTTGCTCGGTCGGTGTGTGCTCTACAAAATGCTGCTTCTGAACGCTTGCACCAGTAGCCTGTCTTGACTGTGTGGATCTGCTGAGCGCTTGACCAGCCTGTCATGACAATGGAGGATCTGCTTCCACCACCTAGATGACACAGGCAACCTGCCAGATAGGAGCATTGAAAGCAGTCTTTAAGACTTCCCTTGATAGATTGGATCTCAGGTACACATTTCCAAGCATGCACTGATCTGCAGAGCCTGATAACTTACCTGGATCATGGAGATATCGTGGCACAGAATGCAGTCATGCAGGGTTATGTTGGGCTGCGTGATGCATTGAAATGCATTCAGAGGCTATATGCACAGTTACGGTAAGTAGAACCGCTGACTTGAAAGCTGCTGAGCAATGTTCGTAGCGTCTGTTGCTGACTGGTAGGTCAAGGCTGACAGTTTTTACGGACGGCCATGAGCGCAAGCACAACGCATGTAGAGCCGAGGTTGGAGGTTGTGTCAGTAAATGTACCTATATCAGCAGAGTGAAGAGCCCTCAGAATATGTATCAAGGCTCTTTCAGAGAGCCAGGCACAGGCAGATGCTTGTCCAATGATTCAGGCACAAGGCAGACAGGCTCATGGCCGGCACGCTTGAGCTTCTTTTGATGGCTGTTTGTAGTTGCTTAAGGCCTTGTTCTGTGCACAAAGAGTGGGAAGCCGCCTACAACTTGACCAGCACAGCAAGGTTGCACTGCATTGGGGGCAACCCCAAAATGCCCAGGGAAAGAGTAGCAAGTCCCAGTAGCAAATTCATTGCAATTTACAGCTTGCATTCCACACTCATGTCATCTGCATCTAGCCCAGCTAGCAAATCAATTCAGCGACAAGGCAGCAGGAGCGACACCAAGGAGGACCTAGTGTAGCATGTATAGGCTGTACATGCATCGCAAAATGTGCATACCTGCACTCAACATACAGAAATGGGCAAAATCAACAGATGAAACATGACAAAGAGGTCAAGCAGGCATTCATCACCAGCGCATTGCTGATTGATGATGCCCTCACCTTAGACAAAAAAAGGCTGCAAACGGTAATGCACTGTGATGTGGACACTGCCACCCTACGCTGCTGACTGTTGCCGCTGCTGCTGGCGACATTTCTGTTAAGGCTGCTGTTGCTGCTCTTGCTGCTGCTGTCAGTGTTGCTGCCGATAGGGCCGGCATGGCTGTAGCAGGGCATTGCACTGTGCCATACAGTGCCTGTGACATTGTACAAGCAGATGCAAATTTGTATATATGAAAGGTGAGTATGCTGTTTCAAGAAGTGGCCCAAGGCATGACCCCATGACAGCAAAACAGGCTAACAAGACACACTTTGAGACTTTGAGCAAGTTATGCAAAATTGACAAGCATGAATTCAGCCTTCTGGGCTGCTTGCTCTGCCTGCACGTATCAAATCTCACATGCACAGTTACAGAACTGCTGTGGCATTGAACAGTTTGCACTGAACCCTGAATTTCTTATCCACATTCACGCTCACCTGCTGCGCAACACATGCAAAATCTTGTTTGCCCCTGGCCACCTGTCTTCATGTGCCCTGCCACCACAAGGTCTGCATCATGGACAGACGCAAGTCAACCTGCTGTTCAAAATCGGTTGGGTTTGTCATGAGCATTTAAGCTTTCAAAGTCGTTCGATCGCATTTGAGAATCAGCCCAGCTGCATGGAAAGCTGTCTTGTTTGAAGACTGCCCAGGTTCTTGATGATCACATTTGCATAGCCACCTGCCGGGTCTCTCTGTGCCTGCGCACCAATGCTGCGAGAAACTCTAGTGAGACAGCTGTCATCACTGACAGGCTTTCTTTGTTGAAGTAACAGCAAGTAACTTTTACCTTGTCTGCTGACTGAATGCAGTTTGACAGCGAATGATGGAAATATTTTTGGCAAAGAGGGCACGAGCTCCAAGTGTACTCGTGTCTGCGCATGGCTTCCCTGTCTGGACGCTGCAAGCAGGATACTCACTTGCTTGCTGTGTGTTTCTGATGGATCTTACAGTATGACTACTTGTAGAAACTGGACATGCATCTCGCTCAGATCTGAGGGCCACACATAGTTACTGCATGCACTTTGAAACAACGTGAAACAAAAACTTATGGTCAGAAATAGCAAATACACACAAGCATCACAGTACACCGTGCGTGAGCCCCAGCGTGCCAGCAGTCGACTCATCAGACTCTGTCCGTGGTTCTGCCAGTGTATCGCAGGCACGCGTGTACGGCCTATTCCGTACGGCCTATTCGCAAGAGATCGCGAAACCAGAATATGCATGATGATTTCACAAGCCGATCATAGCTAGACTGTACGTCAGTTTCATTCGCACGTCATTTCGCCAGGCCTGCAAGCACCCTACCAGGTTTTATGTACTGGTCAGAAGCTTCCGGCAAGGGCGTTTCTCCAGGTGCAAGGAGCAGTCACGCTTTAGCAGCAGTGGGAAACTGCCTATACATATTTGGTGGGGAGCTTGTCGCACGGACTCCTTTACCAGCTCAACTGTTCTGTTACGACAGTACCCAGAGATCATGGCAGCAGCTCAACTTGTCAGGGGTGGATCTTGGACCAAGGCTTGGTCACAGCATCACTGCTATTGGCAGAGTTCTGTACACCTTTGGAGGCCGCACAGGCGTCCATTTTGCTGACAGTACGCTGGGAGACCTGTTCAGAATAAATGTAGATACACTGACTTGTGAAGAGATACACCCGAATGGGCAAGCTCCTGAGCCACGAAGTTACCATGCAGCAGCTACCAGTGGAAGCGACCTGTACATATTTGGAGGGTGTGGTGCAGAAGGCAGATTGAATGATCTGCATCAATTCAGTACCATCTCAAACACATGGCGCACATTGCCTCCGCATCCAGGCATAAAGGTGACTGGTTCTTTGGCTGACCTGGCTGACACACCTATGAAGCTCTTGTGAGTCAAACCAGGAAAGTCTTTTTGGATGTGAGCCTCATCAAGCAGTGAATGCTGACTATAACTTGCCTGCTGCAGCCGCGTGGTGGAGCAGGCCTTGTGGCTCACAATGACAAACTGTTTGTAATTGGCGGTTTTAGTGGCAAAGAACAAGGCGATGTGTACATGTTTGACTTGACAAAGGAAACATGGTCAGATATAACCGGAGGATCACCTCTGCCAGCTCGTAGCGTCTTTGCCTATGGCGTCTTGCCTCAGGGCAAAGTGGGGGGTGACTTACAACCAGGTTGTGACTGGATAGTGGTCTTTGGGGGTGAGGTGGACCCCTCAGACTTGGGTCATGAAGGAGCCGGTGATTATGCTGATGAAGTATTTGGCTTGGACCCTTGCAAAACCCAGCTTGGTTGGCAGAAGCTTACCATCAAGGGTAGTGCACCATCACCTCGAGCATGGCTTGCCTCCACGTCATTTGCCTCTGGCGTGGCAATGCATGGTGGCAATGCACCAGACAACAGCCGTCTGGATGACTTGTATGTTCTGAAATGTTAAAGACGAACAGCATTGAGGTCCAGTTTCAGGTGTGACAGGTGCACATATGATATAATATGTGCACGCGGCTGACAAGTATAGTCTGCAGTTTGTAGGTCCACGTCTTCACACTTTGTTTGCTGAGTGTACAAACATGTGAGGTGCAGTGTACCATATGGCATGCATGCACCTTGGGGTAATGATGCTGCTCAAGTTTGGTTTCTGTGCAATGGTCATTTAGGCAAGTACATTTATATTTGACGCTTGTGCAGTTAAGAAGGAACTTGTGCTGTACCCTGTACTTTCAGCAAACAGAGTGTGCAGACATGTGGGTTGCAGTGCAGGTGTAACATACCATTAGCTCTGAGCATTGTGATACCTCAACATGATGCTGCTCAAGTTTGGTTTCTGTGCAGTGTTTGATGTTTGTGCACTACTTGAATGCAAGCGACACTTTGCTGTCCACGATGCAGGTGTACAACTGATCAATGATTGATCAGTTGTTCACCTGCATCTGTCAATGCGACTGTTAGTTAGTGTCATGCAGTCTCCCATCTAAGCAATTGTGTCTGCCATTTTTACCTACAGTGTGAGGCTCTCAGCACTGCTGCTGCTGTACATTTTGCAAGAACTATTTCGACAATGGACGTGATTTTGAAACACCTGCTTTTGCATCTCCGGACATCCAGCAGAATGTACCTTCATGCCAATCAAATGATCTGTATCTTGAAAGTTCCTGAGGCGTAAGTGCATCTCTTGCAAGATATCATTAGCCGGTATCAGCAGCTGATCAGCTACATCAGACAATGTTGGACCTGTGAGTAGCTGCAGCTGGCAGTGAAATGTCTCCCGCCCAACAAAGGGTTCGGCTTTATGCTTGTTGCACATTCTGCATGGGCTGCTCGGTGCTGTTCATGCTATACATGTGTTGCACTGTGCACGCTGCGGAGTGTTGGACTGAGTACTGTTCATTGCTGTCCATGTGCCCTGAGGAGTGTAATGGTTTCACGCCAAGGATGCACTTTCGCGAGTAGTGTCTTCGATGAAGGACACATGAGTCAGGTGTCTTCCATGTGACATGACTAACAGCATCTTTAATGAGCACGTGCGCTGTCGAAGCGAGATGCTCCAAAGAGAATCTTTCCAAAGTCGCTGCGCGAGCGGCAAGAGCCAACGTTCGTTACCTGGAAACTGCCCGTAAGTCACGGGGCCCGTGCCAGCTAGTGCAAAGCACTCGACTAAACCAATGTTGCTTGCGCCAGTCGGCCTGCGTATACATCGTGCATACCGTGTACAGCTGGCTCCTCGCTGTGCCGCACTTGAACAAGCGCACTGAGCATCGCATCATATTAACAACAAGCTGTTCATCCTAAAAAGCCACCAAACGGCCTAGTTCTTGGCAGTTGGTGATCAGCTCCCCCCGGTATCGAGCAAGGCAACTGCAATTGTGATAGTTGCAAGAACATGCGCTCCAGCCACGTACGCTAGCACATTCATCGTGTATAGCCTGCCTGGTGCTATTGGCTTTGCTCGGCTGCCGAGTTAGGTCAACGCCGGAGGCGTGTGGTGAGCGTTATGCAGGCTCTGGTCAGAAATGGCACTGCTGCTGCACAAGTGACTTTGAATGCGGCATTACAAGCTTTTGGCCTTGTTCAGGTTGCTAAATCTGGTGACAAGGTTCAAACCAGAAGCTAGCACTTCTGGCTGCTGGTTTGGCAAGTCAAGTCATGGCGGGTCAGCAGTACAGCTCAGAGCTAGAGATGGCCAACTCTGCAAGCTTGAGTGTCTATGATGGTGACAGTGCATATGCCCCAAAGATAGACCCAGCCAAAGAGGCAGAGCTTTACATGGTCAGTACCAGCAACAAGTCACACGACAGAAGGGAAGATAATCAGCTTGAATACTGTACTCAGGCACATGCTCTACTTTCCAGCTATTGGAGCAAAAAGCGCACATTGCTGAGACGTATGCTTTGTCAACAGAGCACATCTATGCCTAAGCTGTGAGCTTCATTAGCCAGTATACAGTCGGCAAAGGACAGCTGCACAACAGCATTGCATTGTGTGCAGTGTATGTAAAGTTACAGAAGCACTTTGCATGTAGGATGCAACACAGCTCAGCCAGCGCAGTCTCGTTAGTCAAGCTGGAATATGGATCCTTTCGTGGCTAGTTCCAGGGCTAGGCATGTTCAGTGAAGCCTATTGGGTCTTTTCTGTGGGCAACCTGAAGGGCATCTTCAGGGCTGAGTACCCCAACTGCTGGAAGAGCCACTCCCAATGCAGTAGTGGTCTGATCAATTCATTGACATACACTCAGGTCAGCTTCAGGATCAGCACAAGAGGCTCACAAGCAGGTCATTCACATGGAGTGGGTCTGAACCTGCAGTTGTATAGCCAAAATCTATTCACTGGCACTCATCCATGCACAGTCACAGTCAGTGGTCCTCTGCTTACAGTCGACGGAATAATTTGCATCCTGTTAGTCCTGTGATGCCCATTTAGTGATATGACTGAGCACAAGCATTAATATGGCAGAGACCAGAGTTGTAGTGTGTCTTCATCCCAGATGTTAAACAAGCGTTCAATCTGTCTCCACCGCTGAGCAAAGTCATATTTGCAGCATTGCATTGGCATCTGAGCACATTATAACTCTGTATTTGCCCTCAGGAAACAGCACATCGATCTTGAGCTACTCCTGTTATCGGTGTCATGTCAGCTGTGACAGTCTCCCTTGCAGATTGGATATCCTTGACATGCTGCTGATGCAAACCTCATCTTGGACATGGCAAAATGTGCAGGTGGCTGGTATCATTGCTGGTCAGATCACATTGGGGTTTTTGGCTGACCGTATTGGCCGTAAATGGGGCTCTGTCACCACTGCCTCACTCATGCTGATTGGGGGCATTCTGATCCTGGCCTCTGCCGGAAACAGCCCTCATGGCATCTTTTTGATGTACACAACTTGTCAGGTGTGCATGCATGAGCATGAATTTCCATTCCCTGCCTCATGACCACCCAATAACTGACATCTTGCCTGGTTGTGTGCGTTGGCTTTGCACACCTGCCACCAATCAGATTTGCCACGTGACTATGAACATGCAACAAGGGTAAGACACTGCTTTGTGTACCAGTTGTACTTCAGCAGTGGCATGAGCGCTGAGGGGAATGCCCACTCTGCATGGGTGTCTGTTGTCAATGCAACACTTGGCTGTGATGCGTGTGGCTTCAGGAGCCTGCAAAGTTCAGTATCCCTGTCTTGCAAAGTGTTTGTGATGCGATCTGACCAAAATCCCTCTGAAACACAATGCAAAATACTCCCAAGCTGAGTTAGCTGTACCCCTGGGACGATAGCATGTGACCCATATGCCTGGCCTGCATGCTGTATTGCCCTCGTCTTGCCGTCTACGGAAGCACTCCAATTGAAAAACATATGCAATGCTGAGAGATGTCTTGGTGACATTTCAGGACATTTTTGGCTATGGAGTTGGCGGTGAGTATCCCATCGCTTCCTCTTCAGCGGCAGAGCGTGCAGAAGCTGATAAGCAGCTGCAGTTCAAGCGCGGCGAGACTGTCATTTTGGTCTTTGCCATGCAGGTATCACTTTTTTCAACTCCTTTGCTATGCCCGTGTACAAGAGGTCAGTCAAACCATTTGCAACCGGCTGATGTTCACAGTGTCTAGAATCTATGTGAAACGTTTTACGCCAGATGTCATGCAATGCAGTATTGCCTCAGCTGCTACCAATTGCTGTTGCCAGTTCAAGTCTGGGATGTGCTTACTGCAGCAATGTCAATCCTGGATAAGCAGATTTAGCCTGCTGACCTAGTCTACATTGCAATATTCTGATACAGTCAACAGCAACAAGTGCGTCTGGGTTTATAAGCATGTTTGTTATGCACTGCCGAAGGCCTTTGTTTCATGTCACGTGAGGTGTACATGAGGCTACTGTGTTCCTCGTCAGACCATGTCTGTGCTATGCTTGCATGCGACTGCTGCTCTGGTCAAAAGCAGATGTAGAGACATCAGCAGTACATCAGAAGTGCTTAAGACACATGCAAACAGACACTTCATAGGCGAGCATGCTGTTGGTTGCAGGGCTGGGGCAACTGGTTCAATACCATGGTTTTGGTGGTGCTCCTACCCTGTTTTCACCAGAACACAGCTCCATATCAAACAAGCCATCTGAACGATGTTTGGAGGATCTCGTATGCCATAGGCCTTGTGCCTATCATCACGATGCTGATGTGGCGCATTTTCTTCCTCAGGGTGAGTCACTGCACTATCCCATGACTGGGCTGGCTTGTTGAGCTTTGAGCAGCCACACACCTCTTCTTCAAGGTCAGTCATGCTGCATGCATTATTCCTGCATTGGCATCAGTCTGGCTGTGAAATGCTTCCAAGTATCATGCCTTGCGCGTGAACAGCTTGGACTTCTTGCCTCTGCTGTCTCAAGCTCCCTTGGTGCTCAATGCTCTTGCAGAGCCTTGCAGTGGTCTCAACATGTGCTGGCACAATTTGCAGTATCCTTAGC
>JAABUO010007510.1_pt1 | contig 12435 bp, 5 predicted proteins | sample 5559291 | NCBI WGS metagenome assembly JAABUO01 (sample SAMN10711878, study PRJNA513372) | rock metagenome | isolation source: Antarctica rocks | place: Antarctica: Victoria Land, Finger Mt sud
TATATAATGCCGGTGAGAAGGAATCGAAATGTTAAAAAGAAGAAAGTTTAAAAAATAAGAAGAATCAAAGGAAAAAGAAATCAAAGAAAGAATTAAAGGGGGATCTTAATGAATCGGGTCGAGTTGTCGAATTAAGTTATCGAGTTCAGCTTTATAACTCGATTCGAGTTATCGAGTTTAACTTTTTAACCCGACTCGACTCGAATCATAAAAAATCTTAACTCGATTTAACACTTTTCGGGTCGAGTACTCGACCCGACGCGATTAATCTAATTAACGTTTACGTAAATGTTAATAATTTTAATAATTTTATCTTTAGTTCTTAATGCGCGTTTTAAATATTTTAAGACTTAAAGACTAAGTTTTTCGCGTCATTATTAACGCGTAAATTAATAAGCGTAGTAAATATTTTAAAGTTTTTAATAAACTTTTTTTAAACTTTTTCTTAATCTTTATAATTATAATTACTTTACGATAAATAAAATACGCGCTTTAATTAATAAAAGAATAATTATAATTAAAAATAATCTTTATAAAATGTTATCGTTTCATGTTATACTCGTTTTCGTAATTATTCTTTAACTTAACGTTATATTTAAATAAATATTTCTTTCGTTTACTAAATGTAAAACGATAACTTTAATTTATAAACTTCGTCTTATCGTATATATCGTAAATAATTATAACTTTTATGAAAACGTTTATCTTAAACGATTTAAAGCGACGCTTTTTAATCGCATAGTTTTCGTTCTTCGCATGTTTATTAATCGTAATGATTAAATTATTTAACGTAAAATAAATTTCATTAATGTTAAGATCGTGTTTAAAATTTAAATCATTAATAGAAAAGCTAATTAAATGTTTAATTTATAAAGATAATTATAACTAAAAGTTTAAGAATACAGAAGAAAGAAAGTTTCTGAAGCGATATTTATGCTTAAAGACTCAGAGTTCGTATTAAACTCGAAAAGAAAATGTTATAACATAAATAAAATATAATACTTAAAAGTATTAATTAGTTCGTGTTAAAGCTGTATTAAAGAATGTTAAATTATATTAAAGTCTTTACTCGTGATAAGCTCGATTTAGTTTTAATTAATTTTAACATACTTATAACATTATCTTTCTTTCTTAAATATTCATGTTCGCATGAATAAAAGAAAAGAAATTTAATTTAAAACGTCGTATTTGTTTAATTTAGTATAATTTATTTAAATGAAGCTTATAAAATTTAACTTAAACTTTTTTAAAGTTCTTAAACTTTTTCTTATTAACGTAATATCATTCGTCGTTTCGATTTAAGCTTATTTATTTAACTTTATATTATAATTAATCTTAATAACGTTTAAAGTTTAAAATGTCGTTTATCTTTTAATATTCTTCGTTCTTAATAATTAATAATCGTAATAATTTTAAATGTTAATTTAATAAAAAAAATTTAAGAATATTAACGTAATAGCTTAAGACTAAAGATTAAATGAAGTAACTTTATACTTTTAAGTAAGCGAAGCTAATAAAAAATCTTAACATTAATAGTAATTTAATAAGATTTAAGCTGTTTATCTTTTAAATTCTTACATGATTTAATTATTTTAACGTTTCGAAAGAAAAATTAAACTTAATCATTTATTTTATAAATTACGTCTCAACGATGTTTATTAATCTATGCTTTAATAATTATCTTAATCTTTTTTAACTATTAACGATTAAAAATTAAAAGCTCTTTTATCTTAATTATAATGTCGTTAATCTTTTTAACTTTAATGCGTGCACGAGTTATTTCGTAATTAGTCGTATTTAAATCGAAACTTATTCGTAAGTAAAAGCTTTTATTAAAATAAAACGAAGTCATTAAAATAATCGAGAAGATATTAAAATTTTCGCTAAATTTTATCATTAAAAGTCATTTTATTTAATTATTCTGCATGTAGTTATAGTAAATTCTTAACTCGCGTTTAACGTTTTAATTAGCTCGCTTTAATTATTCATCTGTTTCAGAATAATAAATAGTAAATAAACTAGATTTAATCTTTAATCGCTTGCAAAGACTTTGTTATAATGTTAATATAAATTAAAACTTTTTATTAAAAATAATAAAACTGAGTAAATTATGAAGTTAATAAACGTTTCATAACATGATTTAAACCGTTTCTTCAGCGAAGATTTTATCGTCTTTTTAATGATAGAAAACATAATGTCGTTTCTTAATGAAACGATAAATAACGATGTAAATGACGTTATAATCTTCGAATAAAGATAAACTCGTAATGAAGTTTATAATTATATTCTTTCAGCGTTTTTGCGAAATAAAAAAAGATTAATGTAGTTCGTTAGTAGTATCTCGAAACGTCTTACTTCGTTAATAAACATAATAGTTTTAAATGTATTACTTAATAGTAACTTAATGATTTAATTAATAGTAATATCGCTATATTAAATTTATAATTCTTTAATTACTTAAGTAAAAAGTTAACGACTAATCATGAATTTTCTGTAGCAATTTCGTATGCATATTTTTAAGAACTTATAATAAATTCTTTTTAAATAAAGCTTCGTTAATAATTTAACAATTCTTTAATTTAATATCATGTAATTTAAGCTCATTATCGCTTATTACTTGTTAATATTTAATGCACAGCTTATTAATTTTATTAGCGTTTAATACTCGTTAATAAAGATTAGCTTTTAATTTAATTACTAAAATATTTATTCTATTCGAGATTAAAATAATTTAATAGCGATTCTTAATACGTTTAACGATTTTAAAAGAATTAATTATAAGCATACGTGTTAGCGCATTAACTTTAATATTATTCTTGTTTAATCGAAAAATAATTTAAAAGTTAAATTTTAATAAAATATTTAAATAATTAACTTAACGTTAAGTTAACTAATTATTTTTCATAAAGATCTTTAAAGTTTAATGATTAATAAACATCTGAATTAACAGTTTAATGTTTTTTAGCTCGAGTCTTTAATGCTTAAAACATTAAATAATAACTAGTAATTTCTTATTATAAATATAATAATTACATTTAATAAAAATTATACTTTTATTATAAAAGATTATTAAATGAAAAATATTTTCGTCATTATACTAAGATAAAATATCATCTTTAACGTAGTTAAACGCATTAATTTTTAAAATAATTTAACGTTTAAGATCGAAATGTCGTAGTATAAGAATCGAGCTAATTTATTTCTTTAAATCTTTAAAAGCTTAAACATAAACTTAATTTTATACGAAGAATGTATCTTTGCGAGTAAGCTGAGTAAAAGATTTAATTAGCTTTAAGAAATTCTTAATGAATCGTTAATAAAAGTTAATAAATCTTACGAAGCTTTAAACCTCTTTTAAATTAATTAAAGTAGCTTAATTAATTATGACTTTCATCTTAACGAGATTCATTTAAAGACTCTGTTTTAACACGATGATTTTTAAAAAGATTATTTCTTTAACGTTAAATTTACATTTTTAAATATTTATTTATAAACTAGCTTCTCGTAAACGACTTAATATTATCTTAACATATTATTTATATTCTCGTTAAGTTTTATTATAAATTAAAATGTCATTTAAATAAGCTTAATAAAAGTCGTTTAAAAGGTTTTATAAAACATCGTTTATATATTATTAAAAAGAGACAGAATCGTTAATAAGTTTAAAAGAAAGAACTCGTGATTTGTATAACTTTAAAGTAATAATGAAGATCGTATAATCTTCGCTATTAAAATGCATGCGAAGTTTATTAAACGTTAATATAATATTCAAGCGAGTTAAATATTTACATTTTACAATTTTATTAATAATCTTCTTAATTAAAAATAACGAGTAACGATTTCTTTTAATGATAACATTAAGCTTTTAATAGTTAACGTAAAATCGTAAATCTTCATTTACTTTTAAAACAAACAGAATTAATAAGAAATAAAGAGCTTTACTAAAAGTAATAAAACTTTTAAAAAGATTCTCGTTTAAATATTTCTTTATCTTTTAAAGCTTGTAAAAAGACATTTAATATGCTTAATATTAAGATGAAACGACGTCATTAATAAGCTTTATCTTGTAATTAGAAAAACGATGCGAGAATAGCTTATTAATCTGAGCTTAATCGAAAACTTTTAGAAAATTTTAATATTTCGCGAGTAATTTAATCTTAATGTCTTTTAAATTTTAAGTCGTCTCGTTAATTAAGAATAAACTAATTAAATTCAAATTGTACTAAGTGTTATAAACTAGCTCTTTATTAAAATCTTTAATTAACATAGTAAAAACCTCGATGTAATTCTTCTTTAAGTAACTAATTAAAGTTTAAAAAGTAGCAGCGCTTATGCTATAAATAAAATAAACCTCTTTTTTCAAGATCGAAACTGAACGTTAAAGTACTTTAAGTGCTTTAAAAATATTCGTTAAACCGGTCGTTTTTAATTCGTACGAAACTAATAGCACTAATATTAACGTTTTTAGTTAACTAAAAAAAATGATGATGTCGCGACTCATATTCAGTAGTACTTCGTTCTTATTCATTTAAAACTTCTTTAATATTATTTCGTAATAATTAATATTAATACAAAAGATTTTTTATATTTATTAATGATTAGAATAAAAAGAATTTTATGAGTAATTATTTTTTTAACTAGCTTTTCGTTATAATCGCGTATAAGTTTTTCTTTTAATAATGAAATAGATTAGAAGTTAAGCTTTTTATAAATTTCAGCGACTAAATTAATATGTATCAGAATGTAAACGATTAATTCGCTATTTATTAAAGATTAAATATTAAAAGACTAATCTTGCGAGATAAGAAGCGCATTAATTAAAAAGAGCTTTTTAAAATATTTATCTTTTTAAAGAATTTCATTAAGATTATATAAAGATATTATCTCGATTTCTTTAATGATTTTTAAAGAGATAATTAGTTTTTTATATCGAAGTTTAAATTAAAACCGAAACGATTAAACTCGTTCGCATTATTATTTATAACATTAACTTTTATAACTTAATAAGAGCATTTTTTAAAAATATAATCGAGTTTATAATAAACGAAGCAATTTTCATTTAGTATGTCGATTTCTTTTACGCTAGTTAAAACCGCGTCGCGTTATTTCGACTAGTTTATAAATGTATTAAATTTTTTCTAATAATAAGATTTAAGAACGTCTTCAGTAAAAATAACTCGTTTAATTAATTTTAATTTAATGAGTTTCTTTTTCTTAATTTCTCGCATAACTTAATGATCATTATTTAGACATATTAAATAATTTCGAATTTCGCTTAAAAAACTGAGTTATATAATTTAATTACTCAGAGTTACTCGAAGGCGAAAGATTATTTTATTCTTTAAATTAATTATTAATTACTTTTCTTAATATTTTAAGTAAAAAGATAAACGTTAAAATATGAAATAAAACTCGTTAAACTTCTTAATTTCTTAAGTAAAATTATTATATTTTCTTCGAAAGTTAATCTTTTTATTTAAATCGTTATACAGTTAAGCGAGTTCTTTAAAAAGTTTATTAATTATTACATAAAGATTCATTAAATCTCGTTATCTTCGAGTTAAAGTTGTCTTTAATATTTCTTTAATAATTTTAAAGTAAACGTAAACTAGTTAAGCACGATCATTCTCATAGTGATTCGCGTTTATTTTTAGCTTATTTTAAATCTTTTCATGTTAATAATTTTAGAAAGATTTAACGTCGTCTGTTAACTGAGATAAATTTAAAAGCTTTTAAAAGCGATTAATTAAATTAAAATAAGTAAAAAATAATGATGTAACTTTTCTAAATCGATGTAATTATTATTTTAATTAAGTCTTCGCTTTATTTAATTACTTTGTAATCTTGTTAAAGTAACGAAAAAGTTCGTTAAAACGATCGCAGACTTTAACATTTAAGTAGCGTTAAACTCGTAGCTCCTTAAGAATCTTCATGATTTAATTTAAATCTTCTTTTATTCATTTCTTTAACTAATAAGTGTTTTTAATGTCGTAAAGCGAGTCGACGTCGTTAAGTTTATTAAAAGCTGTAAAAGCAGATATAAATGTGTGTCTTTTTCGAACTACATCGAATCGCAGATATTTAAAAACTTTAACAAAAAGCTTAAAATAAATAACGAAATTTACTGTTAATGAGCTTCGAAAGAAATCATTAATGTTCTTTAAATTTTCGAATTAATTAAACTCGTTAAATTAAGTCATGATTTAAGAACGATCGAAGAACGACGATCGTTTAAAATTTTCGTAAATAATTTATTGAAATTTAAAATAATTTTCTTACTGAGTAAAGAGCGATGCTTAACAGTACTGTTAAAATAGAAACGATGTTAATGAGCTTTAGTTTAAAAGGTTTTTTATAATCGCTTCGATTAATGACTTTCTTAATTTAAATCGATGTTACTTAATGAGCGATAAGTTCTTTAATAATTTAACAGTAATTTAAGCTTCTTAAGCTTAATTTTATTAATTTTATTAATTTTATTAACTTTTTAATATTGTTTAATCTTTTAAAGTCGTCGATTATTAAATATATAAATTTCTTTATACTCGTTTCGTTATTAGTTAAGTAAGTTTAAATGAGTATAAAAACTAATATCGTATGATTAACGAATTCTTAAACTAATGTTAAGATCATCTTTAAATTTTAAATTACTAATAAAAAAGCTAATAAAATGTTTAATTTATAAAGATAATTATAACTAAAAGTTTAAGAATACAGAAAAAAAAAGTTTCTGAAGCGATATTTATATTTAAAAACTTAAAGTTTATGTTAAACTCGAAAAGAAAATGTTATAACATAAATAAGATGTAATACTTAAAAGTGTTAATTAGTTCGTGTTAAAGCTGTGTTAAAAGATGTTAAATTATGTTAAAGTCTTTACTCGTAATAAGCTTAATTTAACTTTAATTAATTTTAACATACTCGTAATAATTAATTAAATCGTTTAATAAAGATTTTAAAGTTATAAACATTATAAATATTAATATAAAAGATAAATAATAAAAGAAAACGATAATGAAGCATGTAAACAAAGTACGCGATGAACTCTGAAGATTATTAAATTAAGCTTAATGCGTAAAAAAATTCACTTAACACTTAGCTAAACCTAGCAGTCGAACAGCTTTATAGAGCTGAAAATTACATTTTATATTTTATTAATATAATTCTTTAACATATTAGTAAAACGATGACAGTTATCTCTCTCATTCTTTTTATATTCTTCATATTTTTTAAAAATATAAAACTTTTATAAAAAGAACGTATAACGCTTATTTACGCTTGTTAAAACGAGACTTTAATAATTAAAAAAAATCTTTTTAAGTAAAAATCGCTCGTTAATACAAAATATTAACTAGTACTCTTTAAGATTAAATTAATAATTAAAAGATTATTACTGCACGTAATTAGTAATTTTAAAGACTTAGTTAAGAAGAAGAAGAAACTATATGTGATTAAATTTTACGTTTTTAAACTTAAGACTAATCTTTTCGTATAAAGTAAGTACGTTTAATAATTAAAGAATTACTAATAAAAAAGAATAATAATAAGTTAATTAAAATTAATTAATCTTAAAAATTTCTGAAACGTTATTCGTAAATTAAAACAGCATATGTTTATTCGCTTAATAAAGAGCGCGCTATAACTTAAAATTTTAAAATTTTAACTAATTAATTTAATCTTTTTTAAAGTTTAAAAGAAAAGCATAAAATAAAGATAAAAGATATTTATAACATAAATGAAAAGAAATTCATGCAAAAAGTTATTACTAAGCTTTAAGTTATAATTTTTAAGTATAAAAAGAAAACTTATATAACTTAATGTAATAATCGAGAATAAGTTTTATTAATTAAGTATATATTTATAAATAAAAGAATCTTAAAGTTATAAATTATTTTTAAAGAAAAATTATAGTAAAAAATTTAATACGAAGTATTAAAAAAAGATTATGTTACTTTAAGCGAGAACGATTAAATTAATAACGAATTAAGCCTAGTTTAAATTTAAAAATGCTTTAATTTAAAAATTAAAATCTGTTAAAAAGACGAATATTAAATGTTATTAATTAATGATTATGCTTTTTATATTATTACTTAAATGATTAATTATTATATTAATTAAAAAATCGTTTTACTATATTTTTTAACTTACATTATTTATTTACTTTAATTATTTAATGTTAAAATCTTTACTTCATTAATTACTACGTATAAGACTTATGTTTAACGAGTTACTTAACTTAAAAGTAGTTACTTAATTAATAAAACGAACTATTTAAAGCTATATTAATTAACTTAACATAAGATAATTATATTATTAAATATTAAAAAAACATAAGTAATTATAAAACTTTTATCGTTTCGCTTAGCATTAATACTTTAATACTTTTCTTCTGTTAAGAAATTAAAGTAATTATAATAATATAACATTATTATTCGTTTAATTACGTCTTTTAAAATTATAATTACATATATTAATTTTAATAACGATTTAAAAATCGCTTTAACATTTATAAACATTTTTTAAATATAATAACTTATTAAATAAGTAATAAAAGAAATAATTTTTACGAGTAATTAAATTCTTTAAAAGATAAGTAAAGTAATAATACGAGTAATAACGAAATTTATTATTTAAAATGTTATTAATTAAAAACTTCTTAAGTTAAATAAAAGAAATAAATAAAAGATTAATTAAATTAAAGATAATTATAATATTATAAGAATTATAAATTAAAAAATTATTAATGAAAGAAAAAAGAATTAATAAATAAAAATATAATATAAGAAGATTAATTATTTACTTCGTTTAAATTCTGAGCTTTTTACTTTAAAATCTTTTATTTATTAAATACAAGCTACAGTTTCAGCTTAATAAATAAAGATATAAAATAAAAAGATTAATAATTTACTAAATTTAAACTTTAAGCTCTTCGCTTCGAAGTTTCTTTTTACTTTTAAAAAACGAGCTGTCGCAGCATTAATAATAATAAGTTTTAAATAAAAGAAAACGAAGCAGCTAATAATTAAGCTACGAATCAGACAGCTGAAGTAAAAGTAAAAACAGAAGCAAAAGTAAAGAAATAACGTGATATTTACAACTGATTAATCAGAGCGAGACATGCGTATCAGAAGGGCCTTAAAGAGATCATACTAGCTACGTAGTTCATCGTTTGAAGCAATAAAAAACGAAATATGGATTTTCAGCCCTATAGGGCTGTCCGACTGCTAGGTTTAGCCGAGTGCTAGGTGGACCCTTCTACCCGATTAGGCATAGTGGCGGGGGTGGAGTCCCCGCAAAGTTTAGGTGGAGTCCACCCAAAGTAGGGTGCTAGATTTTAGGGTTATCCGAAAACACTTTTAGTTTTGGGGGTTCTCGGTTAATCGTGGGTAACTAAGCTCTTCGCTTAGAGCTTAGTTACCCACGATTACCGTTCTTGGAGAAATCCTATTCTATGTAGAAATCCGCGAACCGTCCCTTCGATCAGCAACATACACGCCATCGTGAATTTCTGCGCCCAGATCATCGAACCTATGTCGCAGGATCCTTGAACGCTATCATCTTTCTTTCAAAGCTATTGGACCAATCTACGTGTCGCAGCAAGCGCCCTCTGCAAGCCATGGCCCTGATGCCGGACAAGGCTGCGTGCTAATACTTCGATTTGATTTGGAATTCTCCTGCATACACTGCCTCTTTCCCTCACCACGCTCAAGCCACACGTCCATTAATTGAGTATAGTCCAATCAAATCAGTTCTTCCTTATTACTGTCATACTGAGGAGGGCCATCAAGTCTCTCATGAGAAGTAGCAGTCTCCTATCTTTGGTTGACCCTGGTCGAACTTCAGCCAACACAAGAGCATTAAGCTTCCGACATGCAGCAAAATGGGCATCCATCTCGAAGCCCAAGTCACATCGAGAGCCACTTGGCATGGGCAATCTACAAATGTCATTGTTCTTCGGGTGTCGACAATGCGTCGGTAGTTTCAAGCTATCACCGTCTCGGATATGCAGATCTCTATCAACGGCAACCGTTAATCTCTATTCACCGATCTCAACTTGTTCTAACTCGGGACACGTTCCATCTATTAATGCAGCTGATTCCGCGTTCCGCATATCCACTTTCGTACTGTTACATTATGACTATACCCTGGAGAACGAGGAGCTCTGGCTGTAAGGCAGACGCGCAAGTCCATGGGCTATGCTTCCCCAAGGCTGAGACTTGGACCTTGCAACCATGAAGCCTCACATGACTATGGAGTTGCCAGTACATAAAAGCTTCACCTCTCAAAAATAAGAGGACTAACGAAAATAATCTGCTAGACATATTCATATTCATCTTAAGGCGTTTTAGTTTTGTATTTTCTTTTGGCTCTATTCTCCTCGGCCAATAGGTTATCATTACGATCTAGGCCTACACAACCCAAAGCCTTTCCTGTCTCAATAATCTTTGTCCAATATGCTTTACGACGTCCTCACCACCCCAATATCTTGGGCTAAAGGTCTCTTCGAGTCATTGACATCAGCGCCAAGCACCCCATTGAGCAATGCTACGTCTAAATCGGTCGCTTCCTCTGTCATTGATGGCTCAAGCTGCTCCACTCCAGCGACAACGCCTCCCTCAGCAAGACACCAAAGCTCAAAGCCCGATGAGTCTCCTACGAAACGTATCGCTGATAGAAGAAATTTAAACGCCACTTACTTGGACAAAGATCTCGACTCCCTCGACGTTTATGACGACAGAGTCCGCCAGAAGACCTACAATAAAAGTTTAGCCCGCAAGCTTTTCCCCCCTTCCAATGTAAGCCCGCTGAGTCCGAAACCAAGCTTGCACGTCACACCGGACCTCCCAATCAAGCCAAACTTGACTCTATCCAAAGCATCCTCTCATTGTTCCTCTTCACAGCGCGTATTCATCCCTTATTCAACCAAATCCGTCGAACCTCATCGACTCCACAAAGAACTAGTCAAATACATCTCGCAAGACCTCCATACATCCGACAAAGCCGGCTACGTATACGTTTACACCGACCGTTCCTCCCCTGGCTTTGTGAAAATCGGATGCACAACCAAAATCCTCGGAGAGCGAATTGCCATCCAAGGCAAACGATGTGGTTTTAGCCCTGTCATCGAGATCGATCCGTTTCAAAGGGAAACGCTCTTCAACCGGAAACTCGAAAGATTGGTGCATATTGAATTGCAAGAATATAGGCGTAGGGAAATCCCTCACTGCAGAAACGGCAACGGTTGCGGGAAGATGCATCACGAGTGGTTTCAGATTGAGGTTCCAGTTGTCTTTGAAGCTATCGAGAGATGGAGACTTTGGCTTGAAAGGGAGGTGTATCTAGGAATTAGATTGGACGACATATGGGCAAATATGATAAAGCATCTAGTCTATGTCAAGGGTAAGACCTGGGAAGAAATATGGCATGATTGGATATCCATGGTGGCTTTGGAGAAGGCGAAAAGAGACCAGGAGGGTAGTGATGAAGAAAGGACCCTTAAAGAAACACACGGAGGCCTCGCCGTTCAGAAGCGGAGTTCGAGCGGGAACTTAACACCACAGAAGAAGGCAGCGGCGAATCTGCTCAGGACTCCTTCAAACAACAGCGACAGAGAACGGTCACCCAAGCAGAATACAAAAGGAAGAGACATGCTTTCGCAACGGCGGAGATCGAGTTCGAGATTGACACCGCAGCGAAATCAAGAGGACATGAGGCAATACCTGCTCTCGACCCCCCAAACCCCCAAGGTCAATAAAAAACCACCTGGACAACCCACGCTTTCACGAAACAACAGATCACCACCACTGGAAACCCCCAAGAAGAAAGAACAAGACCTACTGCTCGAGGCTCTCGAAGAGGGTCTGGGTCTTATGAGTCTGCAGACAGAGCTCTAGTTGCTATATGTATCTGCAATACCGGAAAATTGGAGGGTGACGCAGCTTTTTAGAGTTGAGGGGCAAACATGTGTCGGTTTCCTACAGGATTCTGATAGGCCCAAGCACACTCCCAGAAAGTGCGCAAAGACCCTTATTAAATCTCTCCGTGATGAGTCAAGTCGGTGGCTAAAGAAGATCATTGAGAGTAATCTGCAAACAAAACTCCGAGAATCAACCTCAAAGCTAGAAGACTGGTATTGCACAGATGACCCCTCAAGAGTGGGCAAAACTGATAACGACAAGCACTCAGTTGAGTCTTGGGTAGGGTAAGACGAGGATAGAGTATAGACTTTATAGAGATGATGTTATGTTTATCGTAAAACGCCAGACCTATACCCAGCATGCATTCATTGTATGATATTTCATCTACTTAAATGGTTTCAGATCGTCTTTCTCACCTTTGTTGAACTCGTCGGAACATCTTCAAAACCTCATTGAAAAAGAAGTAATGCTTGCGTAAACCTTCACACCCCTCACTCCTCCTAGGGAATCCCGGAAC
>JAABUO010007512.1_pt1 | contig 12433 bp, 11 predicted proteins | sample 5559291 | NCBI WGS metagenome assembly JAABUO01 (sample SAMN10711878, study PRJNA513372) | rock metagenome | isolation source: Antarctica rocks | place: Antarctica: Victoria Land, Finger Mt sud
CGACCGCGCCTTCAAGAACCGCCTCATCGACGTCTTCGGCGGCTCGGGCCAGGGCAAGAGCTTCTTCGTGCAGAAGTTCATGCTCCCCTTCCTGCTGCGCGACGGCTGGGCCACCGCCGTCGACACCGTGGGCGGCTACGAGACCCTGTGCGCCATCGCCGGCGGCAAGACGGTGCGCCTGGGCGGCCCGCGCACCGCCGCGATCAACATCTGGGACGGCCCGCGCGCCACGGAGGAGGAACGCGCCGCGCGCCTCTACTTCGTCGGCAAGGCCCACGAGGTCTTATTGGCTGAGAGCGGCAAGGCCATCACCGGGCGCGTGCGCGGGCTCATCGACGCGGGCGTGGCCGCCGTCTACGCCGGCCACCGCGACGCGACCGACGCCGAGCGGACCCCCGACGGCACGCGCCGCACGGCGGCCGACCCGCCGCTGGAGCGCGACCTGCTGGCCTGGGTGGAGGCGCAGGCCCGCCAGCCCGAGCAGGATCACGAGGACCGCCGGCTGTACAAGGACGTGGCCGCCGAGCTGGCCCCCTACGCGCGCGCCGGCCGCTACGCCCCCCTGGTGGACCGCCCCACCAGCTTCGACGTCGACACGCGCCTGCTGGCCTTCCACATCGACCCCAAGGATCTGGGGACCACCACGCCCGTCTACGCCTTCGTCATGTTTGCCATGACCGACATCGCCGACCGCCGCGACGCCCTGGCTCAGGCGTGGGGCCGCCGCTCCGGGCGCGGCACGGTGCAGCACCTGTTGGCGATCGACGAGGGGTGGAGCATCCTGCGCCACCTGGCCGGGCAGGAGTGGGTCGCCGGCATCGGGCGCACCGGGCGGCACTCCGGCATGGTCCCCATGTTCGTGTTGCAGAAGCTCTCCGACCTGACCAGCAACGCCGCCGCCGCCGGCTATTTCGACCAGACCAGTGTGCACTTCATCTTCAACATGCACGACACCAACGACGAGAGCGGCGTCGATCCCCGCCAGTGGATAGCGGGCAAGCTGCGCCTGACCGACGGCGAGGCCGCGCGGATCGGCAGTCTCGCCGGCAAGGAGGCCGCCGACAAGAAGAGACTGGAGTACGCGCAGATGTTCATGATCCGCACCACCAAGACGGCCAGCCGGCCGGCGCGCGGGGTGGTCAACGTGCCCTCGTCGCCCGAGGAGGCGTGGCTGTTCGCCTCCGATCCCGACGACAAGGAGTACCGCGCGCGCATGGTGCGCGCCGTCGCCGCCGACCCGGAGCGCCCCACCGGCGAGGAGGTGTACCAGGCGGTGTGCCTGCTCGCCGAGGGCGCCACCCCTGCGGAGGTCGATGCCGCCCGCGTGGCGCCCGCGTGCGCTGACGCCTCCGAGACCGTGCCCGGCAGGGTAGAAGGTGCGGCATGGATCGCTGCCCGATGATCGAGACACTCGGAGGACGCCCTATGCGCCGACTGATCGTCCCTCTCGCCGCGCTCGTGCTGCTCGCCCTCGGGACCATGGGCGCCCTGGGGACGGACGGCGCGCGCGCCGCGTCCGCGCCACCCCCGCCCACCCCGGCGCCGACATACCACCCGACGCTCCAACTCTCCGCGACGCAGGGCGTGGCCGGCCTAGCGCTCCTCGTCGTGGCCAGCGACTTCCCCGCGAATGGGACGGTCACGGTCTATTGGGACGGCGCGTATCTCGCGCGCGGCGACACCGACGGCTCCGGCTACGTTGCCCTGCGCATGGCCGTCCCCCACGCCGCCGCCGACGGGCCGCACGAGGTGCGTGCCGTTGGCCCTAGCCATACGTCCGCCGGCGCGGCCTTCACCGTGGCGACCCCGCCCCCGCCCGTCTACCACCCCCACGTCGCGCTCTCGCTCACGCACGCGCGCGTCGTCACCGGCACGGTGCTCACGGCCGATGTAACCGGCTTCGCGCCCAATCAAGGCGTGACCTTCGCCTGGGATCATGTCGGCGGGACCGCCCTGGGCGCGCACGCCGCCGACGCCAACGGCGATACCTCGTTTGACATCGTGCTCGGCGTCGATCCCACGCCTGGCGTCGGCGGGCATCGCCTCTACGCGTCGGGGACACACCCGACGCTCTCCACCTCCGCGTCGTTCACGGTGGACCCGCCGCCGCCGCCGCCGCCCCCCTGCGGCGGCCTGGGCTTCACCGTCCCCTTCATCAACTGGAATGTCTGTATCGACCCCATTGGCGCCCTCACCACCTGGATCACCAACGGGGCCACCGCCGGGGCCAACGCGGTCGGCGCGCTCGTCGCCAAGGATTTGACCACGCAGCAGGACTACACCCAGATTGCCCAACTGCACCTCGCCTTTACGACGATGCAGCAGCTCGCGCGCGACCTGTTCGGCGTGCTGTTCCTGGCTGGCGCGCTCACCTGGTATGCGCGGCGCCTGGGCCTGGGACCGGGGGGCGAGGCGGCCACGCAGATGGTCGAGGGCGGGCTGGGCCTGGCCGTCACCACCGCGCTCCCCTGGATGCTCCACCTCTACATCGTGGCGGTCAACGCTGCCTCGACGATGATTCTGGCCGACCCCGACAATCAGGGCGGGGCCGCTATCGGCGCGCTGGCGGGCCACCTCGTCAACGTCGCCCTGCTCTCGGCCCTCACCGGCGATCCCGTGTTCCTGGTAGTGGTCGTCGGTTTCATCGTCCTTTTCTTCGTGCTGCTCGTGCTCATCGCCATCACGCGCACCATCGGCACTCTCTACGGCGCGGCGGTCTACTTGGCGGCCCCCGTGGCCACGATCTGCATGGTCACGCCCCTGACGCGCTCGGTGGCGGCCTCGTGGGCGCGGCTGTGGTTCAGCCTGACGCTGTGGGGCGTGTCCTACGCCGTCGCGCTGGTGGCCGTGCGGGCGATGGTGGCCGCGTTCGGGGGCGACGGGCTGCAATCGCTGGCCCTGGCCCTGGCCGGCGCGCTCGTGCTCTACGGCGCCCCGCGCCTGGGGGACGCGCTGCTCGGCGGCGGGGCCTCGCGCGCCCTCGGTATCGGCAACGTACCCCTGCTCGGGACCGCCGCCCGTGCTGGGTTGGCGGCCGCCACCGCCGGGACCGGCGGCGCGGCCGTCGCAGCGGGCGGCGAAGGGACAACGGGTGGTGTACCGGCTATGCCCTCGGTGACGGAGATGCCCACCGCCAGCGTGTCCGAGATCGCGTCGATCGCGCCGCCCATCAACGCCGAGTGGGGGTTGATCGAATGAGCATAACGAACGGGATCAAGCGGGCGGCGCGCGCGACGGGGCGGGGCGTGTATGTCCTGGCCGTGCCCAAGACGGTGCGGCGCTCGACGGATGAGTTGCGCTCGGTGGAGATGTCGCCCGCCCTGGGGCTTGTGCTACGGCTCGCCGCGGTCCTTGTGCTCACGGGGACAGTCCTGGCGGTCCATGCCGTCGGGCATCCCCTGCTGGGTCTCGCCCGCGCCGCCCTGCTGCTCGTCGGGGCCGTCGTGATGCTGGCCCTCTCGGGCGCGCTCGCGCCGCAGGGGCGCTTGGTGGGGCGGCTCTTGCTGTCCTACGCCAAGCGGGAGGCCGGCCGCGGAGGATTGACGTGGCGGGGCCGGCTCTTCCGCGCCCTCGCCCGGCGCTTGGAACCTACCACGTTGGAGAAAGAGAAGGGGAACACCAATGTCCGCTAACCAGAACGACCCGCAACGCCCGCGCATCTCGATGGTCGTGGAAGCCCCACAGAGATGGCAGTATGCGCAAGTGTTTAACTGCTCACTCGAACGCTTGAACGAGTTGGGCAATGAGGGCTGGCATCTCGTCGGGCCGCCTGTCATCGCCAAAATGTCGCTCGGATCGTCGGGACGGCTGCTCTACGTCTTCGAGCGGCCCCTACAGACGCCACAACGGTAATGAGATGGGAGCGCCGGCCGGGAGAGAGGGTCTCGCCGGGCGCTCCCACAAGAGAGAAAAGAGAAGGAGAGAAACAAGACTATGACGGATCGCTACTACGACATCTTGCGCGCCCTCGTCGATGGGGAGGAGCGCCACGGCTACGCTCTCATGGAGGCCGTCGAGGAGGACACCAATGGGAAGGTCATCCTGGCGCCCGGCACGCTGTACCGCGCCATCGGGCGCCTGTTGGACGACGGCCTGATCGTGCAGACCGACCGGCGGCCCGATCCCGCGCGCGAGGATGAGCGCCGGCACTACTACCGCATCACCCCGCGCGGTCGCGCCCTGCTCGCCCATCCGGGGGCGCCGCTCCCCCCACTCGCCCCGCCGCCGTCGCCCGACGATCTCGGCCCGGCCCACCGCCAGTACGACGTGCTGCGCGTGCTCGCCGATGGGGAGGAGCGCCACGGGCACGCCCTCCAGCGCGCGGTCAACGCGTTGCCAGGGGCGGCCCCCCTCGGCCCGACCACGCTCTACGTCACGCTGCGCCGCCTGTGTACCAACGGCTTCGTCGTGGAAACGGCCGTGCGGCCCGATCCCGCGCTCGGCGGCGAGCCACGCGCGTACTACCGCATCACGCTGCCGGGGGAGGAGGCCCTGCGCACGCCGGGGCTGCTGCCCCTGCCCCGGCGCACCGCCGCCCAGCAGCGCCAGTACGCCGCGCTGTGCGCCCTCGCCGACGGCGCGGAGCACCACGCTTACGGCCTTATCGCGGTGCTGCGCGCGGACCCCGCCGGCACGGGGCGCGTCGGGAGCGGCACGGTCTACCGCACCCTCGACGGGCTGGTGGCGGACGGGCTGGTGGTCGAGGCCGGGGCGCGGCCCGATCCCGCCGTCAACCCCGCCGTGCCCCGCCAGCATTTTTACATCACGGCACGCGGGGAGGAGGCCCGCCTAGCCCTCGCCGCGTTGCCCCCCCACCAGCCCTACGGCGCGGTCCCGTGGCGCGGCGCGGTGTCATTCGGGGCGGCGTGGGGTGCCGCGACGGGCGGCCTGCTGCTCCTGCTGGGGGCGGGTGGCGCGGGCTGGGCGACGGGCGCGATCGCCACGGTCGTCACGACGGGCGCGGGGTTGCTGCGCCGCGACACGGCGGCGTAGGGCGCGTCGAGAGAACAGCGAGAGACAAAGAGAGAGGACAGCCATGGCGAACGAACGCACATCCCTGTATCTGCCCACCGAAACGAAACAGGCGCTCGCCGCGTACCAGGAGCGCACCAAGGCCGAGAATATGTCGGCGGCGGCGGACGACCTGATCCAACGCGGCCTGGTCGCCGCGTCGGCGCACAACGTCGGCGCGCTGGCGGCGCCGGCCATCGAGGAGGTCGTCGCCCGGAAAGTGGAGGAACTGCTGCGCGCCCTCGTCGTGGGGCCGGTCACGGTCGCACTGGCGGCGATCCGCACCGAGGCGACGGTGGCCCGCCTGGAAGGGTACGCCCACATCTGCAACGACTACGGGCTGGAGGTGGCCGAGCGGATCGAGGCGGCGGCCGAGGAACGCGCCCGGACCGCACCCGCGTCCGACGCGTTGGTGCGGCTGAACATGCGCGTGGTCAATGAGCAGGAGCAGGTGGCCTCATGACGACGACGGCGGGGATGTACGTCGAAGGGCGCTACGTGCCGGCCGGGCCGTGGGCCGCCCGGAAGATCGAGGAGCAGGTCCAGCATCTCAAGGGGCGCTTCCGTCCCGGCGAGGCGCACGAGGAGCGGACCCTGTTCGACGCGCGTGGTGACGTGGCCGACCAGGCGGCTGCACGCGCCCTCCTGACGGCCGCGATCGGTCCCAAGGTCGTGTTCCACCGCCTGATCCTCGCACCGGGGCGGCGCGGCGGCCTCAAACGCCTCATCGACCTGCACACCTGTACGCGCCTCGTCCTGATGGACCTGGGCGACAGCCTGGGCCAGCGGCTGGTGTGGGTGGCCGCCGTCCACCGCAACACCGACGAGCCGCACGTCCATGTGCTGCTCGCCGGCGCGGCCCCGCGCACCCGCTGGCCGGGGAATGGGACAACGACAAGTGTGGAGTTGCGGACCGCGCAGTACGCCCTCTTACGGGAGCGCGGGGACGTGCGCGCGGCCGAGATACGCGCACTCAACGGCGACGGGACGGCGGCCTGACCGCACCGGGGGAGGGAGAGGACGATGGACCACGGGAGAGGGGATGCGCTTGCCTACACCGTCGATAGCCAGGGCCGCGTGCTCTGTGTGTGGGAGGCGACGGCCGTTGACCCGGCCACGGCGCGCGCGGACGCCGCGCCGCCCGTTGTGCTGCGGACCCTGGTGGCCCCGCTGACCTGGGAGCCAGTGCAGCGCCTGCTCGCCTGGGGCGCGCACGAGGGACTGACCGCGGCCGAACTGCTTGATAGCTGCCGGACGGCGACACACCCGACGACGACACAACGACGAAGGAGCGCACGATGACACAAACAGCCCGCGACGAGAGGGATAGGGCACCGTACGACGGGACGCGCACCTGTGGCCCCGAGGGTCCGGCGTTCACCGACGAGGCACCGCCCCTGGACCCGACCCTCGACCAGGGGGTGACGTACTACACGCGGGAGCCGGACAGCTTCATGCCCGATGACCTCCGCTGGCAGCCGCTCACCGACCCGGCCGAGATCGCCACGATCGAGGCGGCGTTAGCGCGGGGCATCGACCCGCCCTACGAGGTGTGGATGGACCAGACGCCAGCCGCGCTCACCCCCGGCGACCTGACCCCTATCGGGGAGGAGGCGACGACGTACTATGCGTGGGAGCAAACCGGACCCCAGCCGGGCGACGGCCAACTGTATGAAGTCACCGATCCGGTCGTGATCGCCGCCTATGAGGAAGCGCACCCCGCCCAAGGGGCCGTCGAAATCGTCAACCCGGCCGCCTACGACGATGCGGCGTGGGCGGCCGACGCGGCGCACGCGACCGACGCGCCCTCCCCGGCGACCCTCGACCCCGCCGTGTACGACGCGCGGATCGACGCGCTCATAGCCACGGGCGCCACCTGGCTTGAGGTCGAGTCGGTGGGGGACGGCTTCGCGCTCGGACGTTACGCCGCCGGCCCCATCGAGCGCGACACCAACGGCTGGGAGCCGGTGCGCGTCGGCGACGGCCCCGACGACGGTTTCACGAGAAACGTCTACTCCGACGAGGCGACGGCCCGCCAGGTCGCGATCACCTACAACGGTGCGGACCTCGCGGGCACGGAACTGACCCTCGATCCCGCCCCCGTCACCGTCGACCGGGACCTGACGCCGGCCCTCGACCTCTAGGAGCCAGGAGACACACCGCATGAGCACACCCGCCAGCCCGCCTATCACCGTCCGCCCTTTGGCACGCGCCGGCCAGTTCGCCCGCCGCCTGCCCGCCCGCGCTCGCGCAGGGGTCGTCCGCCTGCTCCGCCTCGTCCGCCAGCTCCTCACCCGCGTGCTGTGGCTGTTGCGCGGCTGGTCCGGCCTCATCGCCGGCGCGCTCGTCGCCCTGGCCCTCGGGCTCGGGCCAGCCGGCGGCACGCGCTGGATCGGCACGCAGGCCACGGCCCTCTCCCGCTACGTCGCTGCGGCGGTGACGCTATGGTATCAGACGGCCTACGACGCGGTGGCCTGGCCGGCGGCGACGGGAGTGGCGGCCGTGCGCGCGACGCAGGCGTGGATACGCCATGGCTACCACGGGCTCGCCCCGACGATCCACACGAGCACCTGGGCCTTCTGGATGAGGAACGGCGCGGCCTGGCGCTACACGAACCTGCACAGGCGGGCCGGGGCGCCCGTGCGCGCGGCGATCCCGCTCGAACTGGGCGGCGTCCTCGCGCTCCTGGCGTTGTTCGCCGTGTTCATCGTCATTGGTCGGAGGAAGCGCGCCCTCGACCCGACGCGGGCCAACACCTACGGCGGCGCGCGCTGGCAGACCTGGGACGAGCTGAAACGGCGGCGGGCCAGGCCGGGCGACATGATACTGGGGACGGCGCGGCGCGGGCTCAGACGGATCACGATTGGCGTGCGGTCGGCGCTGCTCCTGGAAGGCGTGGCCATCGACGCGCCGACCGGCCTGGGCAAGTCGAATGCCTTCTTCAAGACGCAACTGCTCGAACCCGACCCCGACGTGGATTACGTCGCCACCGACAACAAGGGCGACGGGTGGAATCAGACGGCCGCGGCCATGAGCCGGACGCACGACGTGTACCGGCTGGACATGCAGAACCCGGCCAACAGCGTGACGTGGGCGCCGCTCGCCCTGGTGCGCACGCCGGCCAAGGCCGAGGACTGGGCGCGCGCCTGGCTGCACAACTCCAAGCCCGCCGACAGCGCCCCGCCGCAGCCCTACTTCGAGCAGGCCGTCCTCCTGCTCATGGCGGCGGGCGTGATGCACGTCCACGCCGTTGCCGCCGCGGCCGGCCGGCCCTCCGGCACGCTCGACGAGCTGCTGGCCCTGCTGCTACAGCCGAACGTGGAGGCCATCGAGAAGGCGTTGAAGAACGGGCCATCGGGCGCGGAGACGGGGCCGGCGGCGCAGTTCCTCGGGCTCATCGCCGAGCACCGCGACCTGCGCTCCTCCATCCCCTCGGGCCTGGCTCCGCGCCTCTCCGCGCTCGCCGACCCCGCCATCAAGGCCGTTGTCGGTGGCTTGGGTACGCTCGACCTCGACCGTTTGGGCCGTAAGGAGCGGCGGCCGGTGGCGCTCTACATCGTGATCCCGGCGGGGGACGACACACTGCGCCCGCTCGTCGCCGCGCTCTTCACGACGATGTTCACCGTGCTGCTGGACCGCGCGCGCACGCTGCCCAATGGGGAGTTGGAGCGCGAGGTGCGGATGCTCCTGGATGAGTTCGGCACGATGGGGGCGATCCCCAACGCGCCCAAGTGGTTCAACATCTGCCGGCAGCCGCGCATCTCGCGCGTCATCAGCTTCCAGTCGTTCTCGCAGCTCGTGGACGACTACGGGGAGTTGGGGGCCAAGGCCATCATCGACTCGTGCAACGTGCTCGGCTGGCTGGGCGGGACGCGCGGGGACGATGCGAAATGGGCGAGCGACGCGCTGGGCAACCGCACCGTGCTGGCCCACGGGGAGGGCGACTCGGCCGCGCCGGGCGGCTTGTTCGGCCGCCGCCCCGATCGGGGCAGCCAATCGGTGAGCGAGACCGGCGTGCCCCTCTTGTTCCCCGACGACTTGGCGGCCTCGTCGCGGCGGCGCGTCGTCGCCATCGCCCGCGAGGCGCGACCGATGGACCGGCGCACGCGGCCGATGTGGTCCGTGCGGGCCATGCGCCGGCTGATGACGCGCCCGGCCCCGCGCGCGTGCGTCGAAGCCCCTGCGGAGTCCAAATCCGCGCCTGCGGCCATCACACCCGCGCGTGAGGACGCACAGGTGGTAGCCGTGCCCAACGCGGCGGGGGGAACCACGCCCGTCGGGACGCGCCGCGCGCCGGCGCGCATGCTGGTGAAACCGGCGCCGACGACAACCCCACCAACGCCCGCAGCATCAGCGGCGACGGACCCGGCCCCGGTGGCGGCGACGGACCCGGTGCGGCCGGCGCGGCTGCCCACGGCCCCCGTGAAGCATGGCACGGCGTACGATTGGACGGGCCTGCCATGACCACGCACATGAGGCACCGGATAGCGCCGTGGAGGGACGGACAGGGCGTGCACCCGCGCGCCGCCTTTACGCGGGGGGCGTGTGTGGGCTACAATGCTCATCATGAAGGAGTGCGTCATGTAGCACGAATGCGTGGTCGAAGCGGCCACAATGCAAGAGGCCCACCGGCGGGAACCGGTGAGTCTCTTGCAGCACTGACCTATTTTAATAGTGACCGGCGCTGGTGTACCTGCCGAGAAAGCAACCACCAGAGCCACCAAACGTAGGCCGTTGCCCGACGGAGTTACCAGCTCCGAACCGGGTAGCGGGCCTGCACAGGAGGCGTTTATGCTTCAAAGCACACCCATGCTCTCTCGACAGGATAGCGCGGACACGCGCGCGTGTCAACAGGTTAACCCCGCCCGCGCGTGGACAGGCGCCGGGACGGTCGATACGCGGTCCCTCATCGCGGCCGTCGTTCGCGCCTATAACGGCGTGTACTGCCTCGAAACCGACGTGACCCCCGCCGCGATCCTGGGGCCGGGCCGCGCGACCCACGCCGTCCAGGCGCGGCACCTCTGCGCCTACTTACTCGCCGAAGACTACCACCTCACCAACAGGGCGACGGCCCAGGCATTGGGCCGCGCCGACCAGACCACAGCCCTCAACAGCCGCGCGCGGATCGCGGCCGCCCTGCCCCAGGACACACTCCTGACTCGCGTGCTCGATCGCGCGCGCGCGGACCTGACCGGCCACCGCTGTGACGAGAGCATGCGCGCGCGGCGCGACGAGGGTCGCCGGCGCGCCCTAGCCACGACCTCCCCCCAGGACTGGTACGAGTACCGCTATTGGCGGCTGCGCGCCCAGCGCGCAGCCGTGACGGGATGGGGGGTGCGCGATGGCCTTTAAGCGACCGACCACAACGCCAACCCCCGACGAGATTTTCGACGAGTGGGTCCACAAGCTCAAGCACGCGGAACTGCTCGCGCTGCTCTACATCGTGCGTCGGACCTTCGGATTCCGCGACCGCTATGGAGAGATCAAAGACGGCGACACGATCAGCCTACGCCAGTTCCACGAGGGCATCGTGACCAGGGCGGGCAAGCGGCTGGACCACGGGTGCGGCGTGCGCAGCAAAACCTCGCTCAGCGCGGCGCTCAAGCGCCTGGAGGAGCTAGGGCTGATCCGGGTACGGCGCACAGAGAGCGCGGAAAAGGGGAACGAAACGACGTGGTTCGCACTCGCGTTCGTCGGCAACGACGCCGGGGTTAACGTCCCTCCCAAGGACCCGACGCCACCCGACGCCACGGACAAGATGAGGAGCGGCACAAGCGACGAGGATCCTTTCGTCGCCCCCGATCGGGAGGCCGTCGGGGGGGAGTGCGAACTGTCTTCCCCCCCGATACGCGGATCGTACCAGGGGGGGTACGCGGATCGTACCGGGGGGAGTACGCAGATCGTACCGGGGGGGGTACGCAAAACGCACCCACAACAAACAGCCGAAACAACAAACAGGCCGAAACAACAAACAGCTATCTCGAAACGAGAGGGGCGCAGTGGGCGCGGGAATCCACCCCTCGATTCGACCGATTCGACGGCCTTAGCGGGAAACCTCTCACTGATGGTGACAACGGAGCCAGACGCGTTGTCCATCGCCGCCGCCGTCGCCCACCTCGCCACGGAGTTCGGTGACGACGCCCCGCAGGCGAGTCGGACGCGGGTGTCGAATATGCGGCGCGGGTCGGGGCTTGATGACACGGCGCTGCTGGCGCTGTTGGATGAAGCGGCGGCGATCACGCGATCCCAAGCGGCAGCGATCACCAAGCGGGGCCGCAGCGGGGCGGTCATCCGTATGCCCTACCTGCTCGCCACGCTGCGCACCCTCATCGACGCGTCCGACACCCGCGCGACACCCGTGCTCGTTGCCAGAGAGGACGTGTCGGCCCTGCCCACCCCATGGCCCGCCGACGTGCCCGACATAGACGATTCGCCGGCGGCGACCGAGGCCGCAGCGGTGTGGCAGGCGGTGCTGACCGAGGTGCGACAGGACGTGACGCCGGAAAATTACGCCGCTTGGTTCGCCTCCACCCAAGCCGTCGCGCTGGACGCCGACGTATTGAGCGTTGGGGTGTCGACGTCGTTCCAGCAGCAGTGGCTGGAGTACAAGCTGCGCGGGTGCGTGGAACGGGCCTTAGAGCGCACGGGCCATGGCGGGGTGAGGATCACCTACGACATCGCGCTGTCGGGGCAGGCCACATCGCTGGACGACCGAGCCGCGGACCAGACTGAGCTGTCTCCCAGTGACGCCGGCCGGGCACATTGCCCGGTGGCGACACCCCCAGAGGGGCCAGCCGCATTGTCCCTCGCTCGCCCGACCACGGTACCTATCACCAGCCCGACCATGACGTCCTTGGCCCCGGCGCCCCCGGTCCCCGTGTCCGCGATGGCGCCGTGCCCCTGCTGCCGCGCCGCGCCTTGCCGGTGTCACCTGGCGGACCAGCTGCGACGGGTGGTTACAGCGCGAGCAGCCCTGACCCCGGTAAGAACCTCTTGATGGGACGCACGGATGCGGAAACACTGTTCTATGCCATCAGGTATGGCGCCGTGACCTACCTCACGAGGGACGTCGAGCCAGCGGCGCTCGTAGACCAGGACGTCGAGCAGCTCGTCATGGCCGCTCATGGCGCACGAGGTCGAGATCCTGGAGCGCATCGCACAGGGGCAGGGCGCAAAGGAGATCGCTTGAGCGTTGGGCATCAGCGACTAGATGTCTTGAACATGCGAACTTGTTGCGATTGAGTCAAGTTTTTGCGTCGCATATATCTCGTCGGTCTGAGGCGGAGCCTCGCTAGATAATAGTTCATCTTTGCAATAGGAGTTGAGACGCATGGCCCCCTCCCCATCGTTCCGATTAGGCCGCCCGGTACCGCTGTTGGCGGTCGAGGCGGCGGTTGACCAGACCAACCACGGCGCGCGTCCG
>JAABUO010007515.1_pt1 | contig 12430 bp, 7 predicted proteins | sample 5559291 | NCBI WGS metagenome assembly JAABUO01 (sample SAMN10711878, study PRJNA513372) | rock metagenome | isolation source: Antarctica rocks | place: Antarctica: Victoria Land, Finger Mt sud
CGATGTGTTGGTCGGGGTCGAAGTGTTGGTCGGCGCTGAAGTCGCGGTCGCCGACGGAGTGCGCGTGGCCGCCTCCGCCGTGTCCGGCGCCACCCCTAGTGGGGCCACCGTCACGGTGGGGGCGGAAAGTGTTCATCGCTGTCGCGGTCGGGATCGGGGTCGCGGTCGGGGCGCGCGTCGCCGTATCCGCCGCCGTAGCCGTGTTCGCGGGAGCGACTGGCGGGGCGCTGGTCGCCGTGGAGCCCGGCGCGTCCGCCGGTGCGGCGGTTGCGGAGGGCGCCGTCGCAGTTGTCGCCGTGGCGATGTTGGTGGGCAGGGCCGGGGGCGTGTTCGTCGGTGGCGCGGACGCGGGCGGGACGCCGAAGGGCGTCGCGAGGGCCGCGACCGGCGCCGTCCTCGTGGGGGCGGGCGTGGCGCTCGGCGAGGGCGTCGTCGTGGGCGCGATGCGCGCCGTGGCGACCGGCGCGATCGAGGCCGTCGTGTCGGTCGGGGCGGACACGGGCGTCCTGATCCCTGCCGGTCGCGTCAGCGCCGCGCGGCGCTCGGTGCGCGTCACCGCCCGCAGCGCCTCGAGCGGGAACGGGATCGCCGCCTCGCTCACGAACTCGGCGGCGACGCCCGCGTAGCCCTGCGCGTAGGCCACGAAGCCGTCCCGGTCGGCGGTCAGCGTCACGCCCAGCACGCCGCGCGGCAGGCGCAGCCGCGCGACGTCGTACACGACCGTCGCCCCGGGCGGCGCGACGATCCGCCCTGTCGCCCGGCGGCCGCGTGTGTCGAAGCCGCGGATCGTCACCGTGACCGCGCGCGCGCCGGGGTTGTAGAGATCGATCAGCGCCGCGACGGCGTGGCGGCCGGTGTTGAGGTACGGCAGGTGCGCGTACACTGTCGCGTGGGCGACGGCCGTGACGATGTCGCCGGCGTGCTGGAGGATGTTCGGGGAGCCGCCGTTGTATTGCGGCGCCTCCAGGGCGACCGGAACAGTGGAGCGCGCCGTCACTTGCACCGGACCCGCCGCGCGCGGCAGCGCGGAGAGGCGTAGCGTGACCCGATGGTTGGCCTGCACGCGCACGAGCCGCGCGTTGCGCACGCGGCCGCGCGCGTCGCGCATCTCGACGGTCACGGTCGCGTCGTGGCGTGGCGCGACGACGACCACGAACGGCTGGTCTCGGCCGCCCGCGCTCAGGCCCGTCAGGTACCAGCGCGTGCTCGGCAGCATCAGGCCCGGCTTGACGTCGGCGCCGAACTGCAGCGCCCTGTCCCCCGCGCCCCAATAGAGCGTGCGCCCGGCGACGATCGGCTCGTCGCTCTCGACCACCAGCCCGACCGACTTGTCGCGCGGCCGGCCCTGCTGGTAGATCGCCCGCACGTCGAGCGTCCCCTGGCCGCGCGGTGGTACCACGAGCGCGGCCGGCCGCGCGGCCGGCCCGGCGCCCCCCTGCGCCGCGAAGCGCACGGCCACGCGCGCGGCCCGCGTGCCCGGATTGAACACGGTGAGGTACTCCTGGTACGTCAGCCCAGTGTAGCCCTCGGGGAATGTCCAGTGGCGCGACGGCATCATGTCCCCCGGCGTAACGTCGGCGTTGAGCGCGCGTCCGTCGGGCAGGGTACGCTGCACGATGCGTTGCGCGCTGACCACGAGCGGCGCGTTGACGACGATCGCGGCCTCCAGCCCCCCCGCACGCCGCCGCCGATCGTTTCCACGCGCACCGTCCCGGGCGGGATGATGTCGTGCGTGAGGCGCGGGCGCGTCTGCCCGCGGGGGTAGATGGCCAGCGAGACGGGGACGGCCACGGCGTTGGGGTTGAGGATGGCCAGCGTCTGGCGGACCGTGGGGCGCGGCCCCGGGCCAGCGATGGTCAGGCGCTGCGCGGCGAAGAACCAGCGCGTTCCAGGCAGCGGGCTCCCGTGGGACGACGGCGTGGCCCCGCGTGTCGGGGCGGCGGGGCGCGCCCCCAGCTTATGGGAGGCCGGGCCCGGGACCCCGGCGCGCGGGGTCGCGGCCCCCCGCGGGCGCGGCGGCCCTGCTGGCGGCGTGGCGGACGCGTGCGGCGTGGCGTGCGGCGTGGCGTGCGGCGCCGCTTGCCTCGGTGTAGGCGCGGGCGCGGGTAGCGTCGCGCCGAACGCTCCCAGGGGCGCGCTCAGTGTGCTTATCGTGACGAGCAACGCTCGCAAGAGATAGCCGCTTCCCGTCCGCCGGTCCCATCCGCGCATCATGTACCCCGGTCCTTTCCGCATCGCCCTCTATAGCCCTCTCGTCACAACCCGTTCGTCCTATGGGTGTCTATCCTCAAGTCTGAGGCTCGCGGGCCGCGATGGACACGAGGAACTCACAGAACCGGCAGGAGGAAGTGGGCACGGAACTGCGCAGGCGCGTGTTATCATGCCTCTGAGGCGGGCGTGCGGCCCTCTGGCACGACCCGGAGGGAGGAGGGCGCGAGGGACATGGTCGCGGCTCAACTGCCGGCGTTCGCGGAGCTGCTCAAGGGGCATAGGGTCGCGGCTGGACTGACGCAGGAGGGGCTGGCCGAGCGCGCGGGGCTCTCCGCGCGCGCCGTCAGCGACCTGGAGCGTGGCGTCTACCGCGCGCCCCAGCGCGACACGGTGCGCCTCCTCGCCAGGGCGCTCAACCTCGGGGACGAGGCGCACCGTGCGCTCGAAGGGGCGATCCTGCGCGGTCGCGGCCCGGCGCCCCGGCGGGCGTCGGCGCCGCTCGCCCTGCCGACCCTCCTCAAGCCCCCCTCGGCGCCCCTGCACAACCTGCCCCTCCCCCCGACACCGCTCGTCGGGCGTGTCGGCGAGGTCGCGGCCGCGTCCCTGTTGTTGGAGCGCGAGGGGGTCCGCTTGCTCACGCTGACGGGCCCCGGTGGGGTCGGCAAGACGCGCCTGGGCCTGCAACTGGCGTGGGAGGCGTACGCGCGCTACGCCGACGGCGCCTACATGGTTCAGTTGGCGGCGGCGCGCGAGCCGGAGCAGGTCGTCCGGGCGATCGCGGAGACGCTCGGGCTGCGCGAAGGGGGTGGGCGCTCGCCCCGCGAGGACGTGTTCGCGCACCTACGCGACAAGAGCACGCTGCTCCTGCTCGACAACTTCGAGCAAGTCATATCCGCGGCGCCGCTTGTGGCGGAGCTGCTGGCGACCTGCCCTCGCCTGGAGATCGTGGCGACGAGCCGCGCGGCGCTGCGCGTGCGAGGGGAGCGCGAGCAACCCGTGCCGCCGCTGGCGTTACCGGCAGAGCCTGGCGCAATCGCGCCGGACGCCCTGCTGCAGTACCCCGCGGTCGATCTCTTCGTGCAGCGAGCCCAAGCCGTCAAGCCTACCTTCGCCCTGACCGAGGCCAACGCGGGCGCGATCGCCGCGATCTGCGCCCGCCTCGACGGGCTGCCGCTGGCGATCGAGCTGGCCGCGGCGTGCGTCAAGCTGCTGCCCCCCAAGGTGTTGCTGGCGCGGCTGCGCGGCGAGGGTCGTGAGCGCGTGGGGACCGGCGCGGCCTTGCAGGTGCTGACCGGCGGGGCGCGGGACCTGCCGGAACGCCAGCGCACCATGCGGGACACCATCGCCTGGAGCTACGACCTGCTTGGCGCGGGCGACCAAGCGCTCTTCCGGCGGATCGCCGTCTTCGCGGGCGGCTGTACCCTGGAGGCGGCCGAGCGTGTCTGCGCCGCGACGGGCGACGACAGCGACGACGCGAGGGCCACGGAGTCCATGCCGGGGACGGGCGACGTGCTGCAGGGGCTGGCCTCTCTGGTGGACAAGAGCCTCCTGCGCCCCCACGAGGGGCCGGGCGACCCGTCGCCCGCTGGGGCCGGGGACGACACGCCCGATGGCGAGCCGCGCGTCGCGATGCTGGAGACGATACGGGAGTACGCGCTGGAGCGGCTGGCGGCGAGCGGGGAGCGCGACGCGCTGGAGCGGCGCCACGCGCTGTACTACCTGGAGCTGGCGCGGGCGGCCGAGTCGGGCCTGCGCGGACCCGCACAGGCCCGGTGGCTGGGACGGCTGGCGGCCGAGGTCGACAATTTGCGCGCGGCGCTGGACTGGGCGCGCGCGAGTGGGGAGGTCGCGACGGGTCTGCGCCTGGCCGGCGCTCTGTGGCGCTTCTGGCAGGTGCGCGGCTACTTGAGCGAGGGGCGTGGCCGGCTGGAAGATCTGCTGGCGCTGGGCGAGCGGGACGGCGTCGCCCTGCCCGTCCCGGCGGAGGTGCGCGCCGGGGCGCTCAACGGGGCCGGCGCGCTGGCCTGGAGTCAGGGCGATTACGGGCGGGCCGCCGCGCTCTGCGAGGAGGCCCTGGCGCTCTACCGCGACCTCGGCGACAAGGGCGGCCTGGCCCTGGCGCTGGACACCCTCGGGTTCGTCGCGCGCGACCAGGGCAACTACGGCCGCGCCATGGCGCTCCTCGGGGAGAGCCTCGCGCTCTACCGCGCATTGGGCGACACGTGGAGCGTCGCCTTCGCGCTCAACGATCTGGGCCTGCTCGCGGTCGACCAGGGGCAGTACGCCGATGCCGACGCGCTCTACGCCGAGAGCCTGCCGCTGCGGCGCGCCCTGGGGGACGAGCGAGGGGTCGCCGTCGTGCTCTCCAACCTGGGTATCGTGGCCACGGACCGCGGCGAGTACGAGCGCGCGTCCGCCCTGTTCGAGCAGAGCCTGGACCTGTACCGGGCGCTGGGCGATAGGTGGAGCGCCGCGCTCGCGCTCAATTGCCTCGGGGACGTGGCGCGCGCGCGGGGCGAGTACGAGCGCGCCGCCGCGCTCTACGCCGAGAACCTAGCCCTGTTCCGCGAGTTGGAGGACAAGTACGGCGTCGCCCTGACGCTGTGCGACATCGGCATTGTCGCGCTGCGCTGGGGCGAGCACGAGCGCGCGGCGAGCCTGTGCGAGGAGAGTCTATCCCTACGGCGCGCGATGGGCGAGACCTGGGGCGTCAGCGAATCGCTCAACGCGTTGGGGCAGGTGGCGCGCGCGCGGGGCGAGTACGCGCGGGCGGCGACCCTGTATGGGGAGAGCGTCACCCTGCGCGAGGGCCTGGGATACGCGCGCGACGTGGCGGTCTGCTTGGAAGGCCTGTCCGACGTGGCCCTCGCGCTGGAGCAGCCGGGGCGCGCGGCGCGTCTGTGTGGCGCCGCGACCGCCCTGCGCGAGGCCGTGGGCACCCCGCTCCCCCCGGCCGACCGCGACGACTTCGCGCAGGCCGTCGCGTCCGCGCGCCGCGCGCTCGACGAGCACTCTTTCGCCGCGGCGTGGGCGCAGGGTCGCGCCATGTCGCTGGAGCAGGCGGTCGTCTACGCCCGCGAGGGCGCGGCGGCGGATACATAGCCGGCGTTCCCGGGATGTGGCCGTTTCAGACGACGTAATCGGCGCCCTAGCGGAAACGGTGGTGTACCGGCGCGATCGTGATGGGGGTCCGGCGCGTGGACGCGCCGAGCGGCGTGCGCACCGTCACCACGAGCGTGGCGCGCACCACCTCGGTCGGGAAATACGCCAGGGATATCTTCTGCGTCACGCGCCCCTTGCTGTCGGCGTGCGTGCGTACTGTCGCGTGATACAGCACGGTCGAGTGCGGCCGGGTTTTACTTCCATTGCCGCCGCCCTGCGCCGTGCCGCCCCTGCTTTTGCCCCCGTTCGTCGCATGGTGATCGGTCGTGCGCGGGGGTGCAGTCGGACGGGGTTTGGCGCCCTCCACGCGCCCGGACGCCACCGCGTTCGTGAAGGCTACCCCCCGGCGGGGCCACGATGTGCCCGGAATTTCCAGCCCGTCCGCGCGGATTCGAACCGCGAGCCGATTCTTGACGGCGCCGGGTCTCGCGATGACGCTCCCGTGACGAGCGTGCGTCCCGGCGCTCGTCCCCGCTGCCCCACGGCGAGCGACGCCCGCCGTCTTTTTGCCTGTAGGAGCCGGCGTCGCATCCATTACAAGCTGGGTGTCGATGGTGACCGCCGCGCGTGGCCGCGTATGGAGCGTGACCGTGATCGAACTGCCCGCCTGCACGATCGCGCCGCGCGGGACGACGACGGTAGGCTGCGTCTGTCCGTCGCCGCCGTGACTCTGTGTCGCCGTGGCGCCTGTGTGACCGGGCGTCGCCCGGGTCGCCGGCGCGGCTGTCGGAGATTCTCCCGGGGTTTGGATCGGCGACCCCGCGCCCGCCGGCGCCGCCGTACGCGTCGCGGTGATAGGCGCGCTCGAGGGGATAGCCGTAGCCGTAGCCGACGTAGCAATCGACGCAGTGGTGTTGGCCGGCGGGGTGGTTGGGCCGATCGGGGGCTGAGGTGGACCGGCGGATACGACCGTGGCGGGCGGCATGTTTGTGCTGGTGAGGATGGGTGTATTCGTCGCCAGGTAGATCGGCGCGAGCAACACGGGCGGTGTGGGCGTGCCGGTGGGCGTGGGCGTCCCGGTGGGCGTGGACGTGCCGGTGAACGCCGGTATAAACGTATCGGTGGGCGTAGGAGTGACGCCCGTGACAGGGGTGTCGGTGGCGCGCGGCGGGGTGGTCGATGTCGCCACGGCCGGCGGAGCCGTAGATCCGGACGCCGCGGCTGTGCCCGTCGCGGGCGGCGTAACCGTGGCCGTGGGGGAAGACGTGGCGATCGGGGATGTCGCGACGGTAGACACGGGCGCAGACGCGGACGGGGTCCCCGTCGCGGACGGCGCGACGGTCGACGCCGGCTGAGTAGCGACCGGCGACGTGGCGCTGGGGCTTATAGAGGGTGTGCCGGATGGCGCGGGCGACGTGGCCGTCGCGGCGGTTACGCTCGGCGTGGGGTAGCCTCCGCAAGAGGGCAGGCCGCATACAGCGGGCGCAGGGGCGGAGGGGACGAGGGACGCGCGCCGGCCGGCGCGCGACGCTCCTAGGCCGAAGGCGGTCGCGCCCGATGGCGGCGCGCCCGTGATCACCACGCCAAACAGAATCAGCATCACGACGCGCCGCCATAGTAAGCCGGACATCAACACCCTTCCTGAACCTATCGAGCCGCCACACCGTCTACGACGGGAGCGGGCGATGCGTCACGCCCCGCACGATTGCCGCCAGCCAGCTCTCGCCAGCCATCTCTACCGATACATGATAGCCACGTACGACGCGGCGCCGGCCCGCGCCCTCGATGCGCCGCGTCGCCCGCGAGGCTCCTAACTATAGTATCGCCCACGCGTCGAGCGGCCACCAGGAGGAAGTAACCCACGGAAAAGCGGGCTGCGATGACACGGAGCGCCGGCGCCCTCTCCCCTCCCTTGCAGGAGAAATAGCGTCCATCGCCCGGCCAAGGGTTTACAGCTCTGCGCGCGTGAAGCGTCTCCACAGGTCGTCGGCCAGCCGCGCTGGGTCCGCTCGCACCCCGTGGCGCGCGAAGTAGCGGCACACGTTGGCGATGTCGCGGGCGAGCAGGTCGCGCGCGTCGGGGTTGGCGCGCGGGTCGACCGCCTGGGGAAAGTCGATGACCGTCACCGAGCCGCGCCAGTACAGCATGTTGAACGCCGACAGGTCACCGTGAACCCGATCGCAAGCCAGCCATAGCTCGATGTTGCGCATGACGTGGCCGAAGAGGCGCCGCGCTTCGTCCGGAGCCGGCGAGACCGTGTGCAAGGGCGGCGCGGCCCCATGTTCGTCGCCCACGAAGTCCATCAAGAGCGCGCCCGACGACGACGCGACCGGGCGCGGCACGGCGGCCCCGGCCGCGTGGAGCGTGCGCAGCGTGTCGAACTCGTGGCCCGTCCACGCGGCCGCCTGCGCCTCGCGCCCGAACTGGGTCTTACCCTCGAAGGCGCGGCGCGTGCGCCTGTCGGTGATGACGCGGCCCTGCTGGTAGACGGCGTCGTTCTTGAAGTTGCGGTGTTGGCGCGAGCGGTAAATCTTCGCGGCGAAAAGCGCCTGCCCCTTCGTGGGGTCGCCCTCGCAGCAGTAGACCGTCGCCTCCTTGCCGCTCTTCACCTCATACAGAATCTCCGTGATCCAACCCTCGGCGAAGAAGGTGTCGAGCGCCGATAGCGTTTCCGATGACATGGTGTTCTCTCACTACTACTCATAGTCGTCCTATCAAGCGATTCCATCCCAATCTCTTCCTTCATCGTCGCGCTCCTTTCGACTACAAAAAACAGAACCGCGGACGGCGCGACAGCGCCCTCCACGGCTCTTCGAGCGAGAGGCAACAAAAAACCGTGGGCGGCATGGCGCTCCATGCTCTACCCACGGTCCAGCGCGCGAGGCGCGGCCAGCTAGGTCATCGTGGGACCATCGCCGGCGAGGGGAGAGCACGAGTATAGGCGCGGGTATCGTTCGTCCGCGCGAAGATTGTGTACGTGTCGGCCATGGCTCCGCCCCCCTCCCGGAGTGCTCATCACCCTTCCTACGATCATAGTGCGGGCGGGGCACCTGTGTCAAGTGCGAGCGGGCAGAGGGGGTGCACCAAGAAAATGTGATCGTCACGCGGAGAGCGAACGCGGCAGCAGCAAGGGGCGTTGGTGCGGTGTCGGGCGGGGGCGTGACGCGGGCAAGAGCGCGCTGGGCGCGGGTGGGTCTACAGCGGGCTCGGCGGGGGGCGGCGGGGCGGGATCGGGCACGGGGCCAGCCGCCAGGGATAGGGGCGTGGCTCGTGTGGGGCGGGCGTGCGGGACCAGGCGCAGGCGTGCACGCTGCGGCTGGGCGTGCCAGAAGGCGTCCCCGCGCCCCGAGCGGTGCAGCGTGCGCAGGCTGACCACCGCTTGCGCGCCCGCGCCGCTCCAGCGCATGCCGGCGCCCTTGGTACGCGCCTGGATCACGGCCTTGCCCGCGCTCTCGACCGCCCCGGAGCCGCTGGGGAACGGCCGGGCCACGACGGCCGGATAGTCCAGGCGCGCCGCATTGGCGGCCAGGTAGGCGCAGGCGCGCCGCCCGGCCGTTGCCGCCGCGCTCTCCTCGGCAGGGGCTTCCTCTGTCTCCGTTGTCTCCGTCGCGGGGACCCCCAGCGTGTGCGCCCGTGCCGCCACGGCCGCCTGGATCGGGGCCGACCCTTCTGCATACAGCCGCGTCTTGAGCGGCTCGACCCCGGCCGCCGCGGCCGGCGTCTCGGCCCCGAAGACGGCGTTGCCCACCGCCCACAGATACTCATAGGCGTGGTAGAGGTCGATGATCTCCACCAACTCCACGCCGGGCAGCGCTAGGAAGGCGCGGCCTTGCCGCCAGATCCACTCCGCCCCATCGCCCAGGAGCACGACGGTGCGCACCGCCGGCGTGCCCAGCCCCCGCCGACAGGCCTCGACGTAGGCGCGGTACCAGCAGGCCTCCGCCTCCTCGAACCCCGCGCCGTAACTGGCGGCACCCCAGCGCACGCGTTGGCACCCCGTGTCGGGGTCCACGTCACACGGCGGACCCCGCGCCGCCACGGTGACCACCTTCATTGCGTGCCAGCCCGCGTCGCGGTGGACGTAGAGGCCATCGACCGCGACCGCCAGCACCCCGCTCTGGGGGACATCGCCTCGCTGCGCCGACGCCCACGGCGGCTGCCCGTGCTGCGCGCGGGTCATTGCCGCCTGCGCCTGCGCCTCGGCTACCGCGCCGACGCGCTCGGTGGTCTGCCGCGCCACCTCCGCACTAACCTGGACGCCCACCGCGTCGGCCACGCTCTCCACCGCCACCTCGAACGGGCTCTCCAGGCTCGCGCGGCAGACCACGCGCGCCAGTCCCGGTGAGAGCATCCCTGGTCCCAGGCCCAGCCGCGCGTCCAGCGGGACGTGGCCCTGTCCGCACGCCGGGCAGCATTCATACGCGCGGCGGAGGACATAGGCGCCGACCACCCCCTGGACGGCGCGCGGTCGGGCGCGGTCTACCCGCCGCATCCGTCCGCCGCACGTGGGACAGGCGGTCGGCACCTGCGCCCCCGTCACCGCCTCTAGGGCCACGATCCGCTCGACCACCTGCCCCATCACCGGCCGCAGCATCTGGCGCAGGTGCCGTTCCATGCGCCCCAGGTCCATCCCGCGCGTCGCCGGCAGCGCCTCCGCCAGCGCGGCCATGAACACCGCTCCCATCTCCTGTATGATGGCAGCGGACAGGTCCTCTCTGTCCATCGGTCCCCTCCCTTGAGGCACCCTCTAGGCGTCCCAAGCGCCCGTGCCTCTGGGGAGGGGACCACCTGCGCGCCCACGCCGACCCCCGCCAGCCGACCATCACATTTTCTTGCGCCACCCGGGTAGAGGGGCAGAGGCCAGGGCTCGTGAAAAGTCGCCCTTACTTCTCCTCGCCCCCTCCGCCCCCTCCGCCCATGGCTGACTAGTCCCCCGGACCCTAGCCGCGGGTCCGCCGGCCTAGCGCGCCTCCGGGGGAACCTGGGGAGATGCCTCCCCCCAGACCCCCGCCAACAGGGCGCGCACGGGTAGACAAGGGTGGTCCCCCCGACAATGCACAGACCCTGGGGCAAAGGCACGGCTCTTGCCACAAACGAGCATATCGTAACAATTGCTCTCCTACTATCGCCTGACCCGATATGTCGACGCCGCCATGCGCCATGCGCCATGCGCCGTGCGCCGTGCGCCATGCGCCGTGCGCCGTGCGCCGTGCGCCGTGCGCCGTGCGCCGTGCGCCATGCGCCATGCGCCATGCGCCATGCGCCGTGCGCCATGCGCCGTGCGCCGTGCGCCGTGCGCCGTGCGCGCTCGCCGCGCGGCGGCCATCGCGTGGTCTGGCGCGACCTCGTGTCCATCCCGCTCGTCGGCACCTACGCCGCCTTCTTCGCCGGGCAGATCGTGATGGGCATCCTCTCGGGGCTGTGGGCCATCTGGTTGAGCGACCTGGGCGGTTCATACACCTACATCGGCATGACCATGACCATGTTCGCCCTGCCGCAGATTTTCCTGGGGGCGTTGGCCGGGCGGCTGAGCGACCGCCTGGGGCGCGCGCCGCTCTTGCTGGCGGGCGCCCTGCTGGTCAACGTCGTCTACGCCTCCTACGGCTTCATCACCAACCTCAACCTGATCGTGGTCGTGGGCATCGTGGAGGGCATGTTCATCATCTTCCAGCGGCCGGCCGCGCAGGGGCTATGGGCCGACGCCTCGCCAGAGGAGGCGCGGGGGCGCGCCCAGGGGTTGGCCGAGGCGGCCGGCACGGGCGCGCCCTGCCGTTCGCGCTCGCCGGCGTCGCCATGGCCCTCGGCTCGGTCGTGTCGGCGACGGGAGCGATCGTGCTGGCCCGCCGCAAGAGGCGCGCGGAGGCCGCGGTCACGGTAGCTAGGCCGCGCGCCGCCGGCGCCCGCGCGGAGGCCGCGGCCCGGTAGATGGCCTCCCCGCGTCAGCGCGAGCGGCCGCCCGTGGGTGAAACGGCGAGGTCGGGCGTGGGCGCCGGTCTGGGTAGTCGCAGGCCCGTGACGAGCGTGACGCTGCACAGCACGATGGCCAGGCCGGCGAGCGTGCCGAGGCCGACCGGCTCGCGCAGGAAGAGGGTTCCCCACAGGAGCCCGAAGCAGGGCACAAGAATGGTTACGGTGAGCGTCTTGGTCGGCCCGACGCTGGCGATGAGGCGGAAATAGATGAGGTAGCCCACCGCTGTGGCCAGCAGCGTCAAGGCCAGGAAGGCCAGCACGACGCCTGACGACGGTGGACGTGTCGGGAGGCGCGTCGCGGCCAGGGGCAGGAGCACGACGCCGGCGCCGAGCTGCTGCCCGATGGCCAGCGTGAGCGGCGGCGTGCCCGTGAAGGCGCGCGCCGCGTAGACACCCCCCGCCGCATAGGCGAGCGCCCCGCCCAACGAGGCCACGATCGCCAGCAGCACGGCGCCGTCCAGGCGTAAGGGGCTCCAGCCCACCAGCACCGCCACCCCGACGAGGCCGAGCGCGAGGCCGAGCGCGCGCCTCGCGGTGATAGGCTCGCGCAGCCACACGGCCGCGATGACGGCGGCGAACAGGGGCGTGGTCGCGTTCAGGATAGCCGCAAGCGAGGCGGTCAGGCGCAACTCCGCCGTGGCGATGAGGGTGAAGGGGATCGCGGCGTTGACCGTGCCCAGGAGCAGGTAACCCTTCCACCGCGTCCGCAGCGAGGGCAGGCGCCGGATAGAGGCGGCGTAGACCAGTAACACTGCGGCCGCCAGCAGCACGCGCGCCGCCATCAGCGCGAGGGGGCCGAGCGCCGGGGCCGCCACGCGGATGAATAAGAACGAGCCGCCCCACATGGCGGCAAGCAGGAACAGCAGCGCCAGGTCGCGTGGTTTCACGTTCGCGGATCTCCTTGCTCCAGCATAGAGCCTGGAGTACAGTTCGTCCAGTTCGAGGCCTGCGACGCAGGGTCTGTGCATTGTCGGGGGGCCGAGCCCGTCCGCCGGCACGCCGCGTGGTTGGCGGGGGTCTGGGGGGAGCCATCTCCCGGGGTTCCCCCGGAGGGGGCGGCTTTTAGGGGTAGGTTTTCCATGAAGGAGGGAGGGTCGGAGGGCACAGCCCTCCGAGATGCCCTTCGTTCGGAGGGGTGGGCAGCGAC
>JAABUO010007516.1_pt1 | contig 12430 bp, 9 predicted proteins | sample 5559291 | NCBI WGS metagenome assembly JAABUO01 (sample SAMN10711878, study PRJNA513372) | rock metagenome | isolation source: Antarctica rocks | place: Antarctica: Victoria Land, Finger Mt sud
ACACAATCTTACTCACAAACGAATGTATGTTGCAGGATGGTGGCTGAGGGAGCGAAGAGGTATACAAAGGTGGTTTTAGTGGCGGTTTTGCGGGGGTTGTGCAGGAAGCAAAACCGGAACATGATGAGTGATTGGTGAAGTGAAGTGAGCGTGAGCGTGAGCGTGAGCGGTGAAAGAACGAGGGAGAGTCTCAGGTTCTGAGAAACTTCACCTCGCTGCGACTGATAGGAACCGTAGGGGAGAAAGTCTCGAAGCCGTCGTCTCCGCGAAATGGAAAACGCTTGGGACATGGACGCCTGGAAGCCCACGACTCTACTGGAAACGCTTGATCTGTCCAAAGAGGTATGATCAGTCTAGCTCACGTAACCCCACAGCCCCACGATCCCCCTCCTAACCACTTTCCCAGGTCTTAGAACGCACCGCCTCATCGATATCCGAAAGAACCAAGCAAATCCTCGCCGCGCCTTACAACCCCGAACACTGGTTCCGACGCGCCGACATGCTGCTGCACCTGGGCTACCCTGAGCTTGCGGCCGGGGATGCGTGAAAGGCGTGTCTGCTGCTTGAAGCGGCGATTGACGGTGTAGAGGATGAGGTTGGGGAAAATGTCAAGGAGACATGGAGTGAGTTTCTTCTCAGCGAGGAATACGACGGAGCGAGCGAGGAAACAATCGGGACGGTACCGTGGATGAATCACGTTCGGGACTGCCTGACCGAGCTCCTGCGCAAAACCTTTCGGGTACTGTTGAAAGCGGTGGAGTTCACCATGGATCCGTGGGGAGCGCTGCAGATCTGTCGGCAAGCGAAGAGTAGGTTCCCTGAGGATGGGGTTTTCCGGCAGGAGTTTAGGGTGTATAAGACTCAGTTTGAGGAAGCGAGAGAGACGACACGGATGCAGGGATTTGAGGGGGCGGAAGCGAATCGACAGCTTGTGCAGGGGAGAGTTTTCTTGAGGCAGTACCCGTTTGTACCGAGGGAGTACTTGCAGAGAAGTGAAGATCTAATTGCATCTGTGCAGATGGAGTTTGAGGCGGCTTCTTCGAAGTGTGAGCTGGGTCGAAGTACGGACCTTATCGGCGCAGATGAGAGCAGCCGTCAGTCGGACGTTTTGGGCATTTTTGCATCCTCGGACATCGCTGCCGGTGATCACCTTCTCACGGATCCCACCTTCATAGGCGCCACAACCCCATGCCTCACCCCCAACAGTCTCACCTGCGAAGCCTGCTGCGGAACTATCCCCCCAGACAGCAAGCAAACCGTCTCAGCAGACTGCTGCTCCGCCGTCTACTGCAGCCCCCACCACCACACCCTCGCCCTCTCCACCTACCATACCCCCCTCTGCACCCAAAACTTCACCTGGCTCCTCTCCGCCTCCGCACCCGCGACCCACCCCAACCACCCCGCCCTCGACGGCCTCCTCTGGCTGCGCGTCCTCGCCCTCTGCGTCCAGCGCAACTGCCATCCCCTAGCGCATCCACTACTCGCAAGACTGACACCCCAGTACTGCAGCAAAACCGTGCACCGCTGGTCCTACGAATGGAGTGTGAACGTCCCCATGCGGATTCTGCGGCAGCTGGGCATCGATGTCTGGGCGGATCCGCGCTTCGACACGTGGGTGCTGCAGACGGTTTGGGCATGTGTGAGCAATAACAGAAACGTGCGGATGATGCAGGACGGACGGCCGCTCTGTGCGGTGAATCCGCTGTTCTCATTTTTCAACCATAGCTGCGCGCCGAATGCCGTGTGGAAGCCGAGCGATAACAGCGAGACGAGCTCCGGGGGGACGAGGTTGGAGATTACAGCGAGCCGAGATGTTAGCAAATGGGAGGAGGTGTTTGTCGCGTACTGCGACGTTAACCTGTCCAAGCCCCAGAGACAGGAGCGACTACTGCCTTGGCTCGGCGGGGAGGAGTGCCATTGCTCGCGATGCCAGCGAGAGCCATGAGTACCCCCGTCGGGCCAAACGTCCCGTAAGCCACGAACACGGCGCCTAAGCAGACGTTCAAACCCGCGCCATCTGCATTTCCGACTTAGCGGACCACCAGCCCATCGAAATCGCCGATTCGATGTGGAAAAGGAACATGCGAAACCCCCACGTCCGGGTATTCGAATCCGGTTCGTCTACGTAGGGTCTGGGTGGGGGGAACCGAAGGCTTGTCTTCCATCAGCCCTATCCTTTACAAAATAATCGCCAAAACCATTCACATCGATATTAATCATCAAATCATCAAATCATCAAATCATCCGTATCATAGTTATCTCACCCCCTCTCCAAAACCCACCTTCCCACACTTCATCACACGAGATGATCCCATCACACCATCACCCACCATCATCTGCTTCTCTTCCTCGATCATAACCCTTTTTCTTCCACCGCCCAAAGGAGAAGAACGCAGAGTATAATTGCGACCCACTTGGAATCCCACATTCAAGACCCACGTGCCCACGAGCCGTTCCCCCTTCCTCCCTTCCTTCCCTTGTCCACGCGCCCTGCCGCCCGTATCCATCACTTTCCATCACTTTCCATCACTTTCCATCACTTTCCATCACTTTCCATCGCTCTATATTTCCCATCCTCTGTTTTCTACGTCCACCATCCCATCAATCACTTTCTCCCGCGCCGCCCAATTCCGCACTATTCCGCATTCTGATTGCAACACACCCCTGTAATCTGTTACCGGATCCCTGGGTTTTGGGATTCCCGGCTACTGCGAGTCTTGCACGGCTACTTAATTAATGCAGGACGCGGTGCTTTATCCCGAGCAGGCGTAGTTGGGAAAAGTTGCGAAAAAAGAAAATATGAAGATAAATGAAAGTAAGGAAAAACAAGGAGATTTCGGGAGAGGACGGAGGCGCTACTGCGATGTGATATCTGCATCCTTTTACCGTAGCTACCTTATCTCCATTACTTTTAGGTACTCCACTAGAAACCTTGGCTTTTCAAACCGGAAGCGTTGTCCATATTGTCGCGTGTCTGCACTTCCGGATGACCGCTCTTCTACGCCGTGGCTACGCTGACCATCATCTCCATGCTCTATGGAATTGTGATGGCTTCTGCACCATCTATAGAGGGCAGGACGCCTTTTCTGCCAGCATCCAGCGTACTATGATGTCTCAGTCTCGATGACAATTCACGTTTAAGTACATACTAGATCGACGTCAAGGAGCACGAATGCGAGAGAGGGGGTGCAGGGGGTGCAGCTTTTCGCAGATCGTGTTGTGCAGACTGCAGCTCCGTGCATGAAGGTGGCAGCGCCATCGGTGACCGGGTCGTACTTCCTCTCGAAGTTGAGGTGGGGAGGGGCAGAAACCCCCACGATACCAGAGTAAGCACTGCCGCTCGTGAAGCAATACAAGTCAGGGCAAGCGCGCCCTTCAAGGAATCGATCGATAGATTAAAACAGGGGTCGCTCAAGCTGATGGCTGTAATTTGGTTCGCATTAACCAAATACAAACGGGGAACAATCCAAACGGCGGGTTACACAAAGCGATTGCGTGCTTTTCCCAATTCCTGGATCCTGGGACTTTTAGGTCAGGCATTGAAAGGGGACACGTGCTATTTTGTGGTCCGTGTTTGTGTCTGCAGGAAGTACCAACTATGTACGGAGTTGGTCGCCAGACGTTGGAGGTTGAGAGGTTGAGCCAGCCCTGAAAGCCTGCCAGTCAGCATTCGCTTCAAACAGCTTCTTTATTTAATTGTTGCCGAAGCGAACAATAAGCGGTATTCTATTTACCTGGCAATAATCTATATGATCGAGTATGGCATCGTCTGAGGTTCACGTGGATGACTGATCCGCAACCAACTGTTCTACGGTGTTGAGCTTGGTTCCTGATGGCGAATGTTTATCTTATGATCTTGATGCATGATCATAAAGTGTCTTTTGTTGGTGGCTTGTCGGACTTTGCCATTTCGAATATGTTCTCCACTGTCAAGTCATGAAAGGACTGGAGGGTTTGCTTCACCGCTAGACTTATTCATCAAAGCTGATGGAACGATCTGTAAATTCTTTGGCGAGCTGTTCTTACCGCTCACCAATTCCTATGAGCATTGACGATGCGTATGTCTGGAATCTCGTCAAATCTGTTGTTCTCACTCATGCCTTTCCACCAAAATCCAGCCGTTTATATACATATTTCCGTTCTGTGACAATGTATGTGCCGGTGTTGGTACAATTCCACAGGGGAAAAGCCCGTCGAACCATGTACTTGTAGAATATTACTCCCATATAATGAAGGCAGAATGCAAAATACAAACCCCATAGGGCATACTAAAAAAAAAGACCGCCAACACCCAGAAGTACTGTGTGCCCAATTCCTCCACCTGGCCCTGGAAATGAAATCAACGCTGCACGCTGAACGCTGACAGATTGCCGACCCGGGTATCTCGACGAAACAGGGAAAGAAGGAGTGCAATGCCGCTAAATCAGACGCTCAATTTCAACGCTCGGATGAATCTGCAAATCAGTATGTAATCAAGTGGGCGGTAAATGCCTAGCTACAAATGTGTGTAAAGCTCTAAATGTTATTGACTAGACTTCCAGCCACGGGGAGCTGCGGGAGGATCAAAAGATTCAGGTTGGGAAGGAACTTGGCCTGGCAGAAGAGTTCGATTGCCTGCAATAGATCGAGACTCGGTAGTGTCGGGTCCACTGGAAGCGGGTTGAGAGTAGCGATTCATAACTGGAGGGGCTGGAGCTTGTGGATGAGGACCAGTTGCAGGTGTATAATTGCTCGTCCGTCTGCGGGTGTTTCTCGCACCACGGCTGTTTTCTTCGGATTCTTGCCATTGTGTATTCACAAAAGAGCCACTCGCCCCAAGTTGGGCTTGTCGAAGATGCCGTGGAGAGGGTGGACGAGGTGCAATGTGCACATGGCTAGGGACGCTAGCACTGATACTTCGAAAGTAATCTCTCTCTCGTCGATAATAGTCTCTTTCTTCGCTCATTTCCCTGACTTGATGCTCCAACTTTGCAATGTTGCTGGAAGTTTCTCGCTCCTTTTCCTTCCGACGTTGACGAAATCGGTGGGAGGCGGTAGCATTGCGCTTGCGTTTCTCGTCAGCTACTTTCGACGCCGCTTGCACGTCAACTGGTACCTGAATGGGGCCTTGCTCCGTGTCGAGAGTCATCAAGTGGTACGTGCTCTGTCCCATTGAGCTCGTTGCTGGACTGTAGGAATCCTTGGACTCAAAACCCATCTGAGGGACTGTAGAGGTCTGACTGTTGGCATTGTGTGATGACCCAAAATATGTCGAAGACGGTTGATTGGCAGGCACGCTCGGAAGCGAAGCAGGTGGCGTATGACTGAGTCGGCTGTAAGAGGAATAGGACGTACTAGGGCTCTCACTGTGGGTGGCTATAGTTTGAGGAGCGGCCCCGTTGCTGCCTCTACGGTTGAGGAAATTGTGCAGTGGCAGATTACCACCACTAGATCGACGGCCAGGAGACCGTCGAGTCGGCGCAACTGGATATCCATAAGGAAGAACTCCTGGTAAGCCGGGGCCGAAAGAGCTTTCCGGAAGCCCCATTGAGTCAGGTCCGAGGTGGTCCCTCGGGACAAAGGGAGACATTCTCGCGTCTATAGTTGCCATAGGCGGGTTGACCGTACCAGAATTTGTGACGTAGGCTGACAAGGACCGTGGTGTCAATATCCGACGCGGAGCCAGACCCGCCAGCGGTGGGTACGCGCTTGTGGAATGAGGTATGATACTCGGCAAAGGGGCATCAGTTGGAGACTGCGTAAATGAGGTCGGAGCAAATCCCGGGGAGCTCCCACTGACTGATGGGCGGAAGTCAAAGTGCCCAGCTGTCCGTCGTCGATTTTGGCTGTCCCCAGATCCTCTAGTCGTAGGGTTGAGAAGATTCTGGACACCGATGGGCCGTGAATGCCGCTGATCGGGGCCACTGGGTGTACGTGGCTGTCCTGGCGCATCCTGAGTTGACGTGGCATTGTGGGATCCAACTCCATCCAATGCATGCCTGTGGCTGTCGGTTATGGGGGGTAGAATCCTAGACTCTCGAGGCGGCAACGTTCGTGTTTTGTCATCAAAGGGAGTGCTGGAGGGGCGCGGAGGTGACGGCCCCTGTGACATGTGGACCTTGTCCTGGGAGCAGAAGTTGCCTCGAACGTTTTTGCATTGGTAGGTTTTCTGTTCCTTCCGATGACTCTGCCGCCAATGCTCGTATGAGGACTTGATGCTCTCTTCGAAATCGGGAATGCGGTCGTTGAGCACTGACGTCGAGTAGGGTCCAGGGAAGGTGGGGGAGGACAGTGTGCTGACCTGGGAAACAGCCAGGGCGGCGGTTATGCAGGGACGAATGACGTCCCACGGATTCGAGATCGTCTACAGGTTGACAGGCCAGTGATAGAGACCAATGGTAACACAATCGATCCGAAGTATTCGAGGTTCAAGCCCAATAAGATGAACCAGGCGCGGAAATGGCCAGGACTCGGACAACATCTCCCATATCGTGACCGGATTTAATAAAAGTAAAGATCTGAGGTAACACACGACATGCGATAGGCGGAAATTAAGCTGCTTTATTGAACAGCAGGAGCAGGCTGTCATTTATTTAGCTTGGGTAGCGAACGACCCATGTAGCGGTGTGTAAGAAAGCATGATGATGATGACACTCTCCACTCTGCGCTGCACATCACACTTAAGATCGTGAATTCAGGGGACATGAAACTAGAGTGACTTGCCACTTGCAGGCCACCTGCATGGAGGAAAACAGACTTGTTCTTTTCTTGGGACGGCGCGGCGGCCTCGGGGAAAACGGGACGCGTTGTTAGCTACATACCGCGTCCATGGATCTTCATCATGACAGGCCTGAGCGAGGAACAAGATTGCAAGACGGACACCTTTTTACTCTTTTCACCCAACAGGCCTGAAATTTCCGACCCAACTGGTCAGACTTACCTTTCGGGCATGGCCCATCACCAAAGCACCGGCATACGCCAACTGCCCACGTCGGGGCTATCAGAAAGGCGTATGACAACACTCTGGTTGGGATCGGGAATCCTGGCACCTTGTCAGAATCCTTGTTTTTGTCAACCCCCGGGGGAAGTGTGGGTTTGGGATTAGCATTCCACGTTCAATACGGAATAACAACACGAGTCATAATCAAACGATAGCTTGTGATCAGTCGCAGTATGATACGTCGTAAGATGAATCAGGATTAATTACTTGCAATCATGACACACGATGGACACGTCTTTGGAACTCTTTTTCGCCAAAGTCCTCGATCGAAGCTTGACAAGCAGACAGACCAGACAGATCAGACAGACACGGGCCTCTGGGGCTGATTGTGGCTCACTTAGCGAGCTGTAGCCTGTAGCTTTTCGCAGCTTGTGCCCGAACATTTGGAGTTTTTCTCCTAAGGCTGCACTGCGCCGTTGCCACGTTGTTTCTCGTATGCTGTGCAGAATCAGGGTGACTAAGGTACCTAATAACGTGATCTAGTCTATTACTGGATTAGGCATTCCACAATATCGTGGCATTCGTGAAAGCTGCCCGTTTACGGATACACGTAAACAAACCCCCCAACGAAATTGCGACAGAACTCTTAAACTTCGAATCCCAGCCTGTCATTTTCTGCTGTCATTCTATTAGTCTCGTATGCTTGTATATACCGTACATTCAACCACGAATAAGAATGATTTCGCAATTGTCGTAGGGACTCAATAGATACCTTACCCTGTCCTTAGATCGAAGAAAGGAAGGGGTGGGATGTCACTTCCGAGGAAACTTATAAACTTTTTGGTCTATCTGACGTCGATCTGACACCTCCTATTCTTTCACATCATCACCATTATCTCCTCGCGTCACTTTCGTATTACTGAGTTGTAGGTACTCACTAGATACTTTGGTTCCTACAAAGAAGTAGGCAATCAAGGAATTGCGCTCGCATCATCGCATGTCATTCCTTCCACGAGGGAAATTGTGAGCATACAAAGACGCCCCCGGCAAAGAGCTAGCAGTGCTATAGGTATTATTGGTGTACGATTCCCATTGATCATTACTGTACTCCTATAACCGGGTGACGGTTCCTCGTGTAAACTGGTAGGTAGTTCAAACAAGGTCATCTTGCTTTTCGGATCTCTTAAATGACCTTCCGAAATTAACCCTCAGCTCTTTTCGTCCCCAACGAGTCAATAGTCGATAGCAATACCACCATCTGCCGGTAGCTCCTCTGGCGTCTCGGGCTTGTCTGACTTCACAACTGGCTTGCAATCGGGTTGAGATCTGCTACATCCGTAGAATCCTTCTGTAACGCTTCTGGGCGATGGGGAAAAGAGGAACACTTGTTGAAAGAACGATCCGTTCAAGAAGCTTGAACCAATCTGGTCAGACGTATTTGCCCCACCAATCGAGTCCTTATTCCCAACAGTGAACACAGCCAAAAGTGAATTTGTGGTTGCGCTCATGCCTCGTGGTCTTCTGGTGTTGAGATTGGAGAAAATTTAATTAGATAATTAATTTTGGAAATGTCAGTTGGATTCAAAATGTCAGGCGCTTTTCGACATCTTGACCCTGTTATGCGCCATAGCCTTCACTGCTTCAACCGTTCAACGAGGATCATCTGCGTCTAGAAGACACGCTACCTTGCTGGATCATCTCCTCGAAAAGGTGGATAGGCTTGGTGCGCCCCCAGAAACTGCATGCTTGACATACATGCGTCGGTTTGCCTTGATGCATGCGTTGATTTAGGCCTACATGCATGATGCATCACTCTTCGGTCACGGGGGCCAAATCGTGACAGCAGACTGCCAGCGCATGACTACATCACCCACCTTACCTGGAAGTTGGAGTCTTGTATGCACGTTCCATACGTGGCTCCTCCTGGACTCTGGAGGAGTTCCTCGCATCCTGGTTTATGTTGGGGTCGCCCGGCATACTTGTAGAGCCTCTTCCAAGCGGGTCTCACATTGTCGTGTTCGTTATTTACCTTCATACCGGAATCCAAACAGCTCGTTGATCTCTGGTATGCCGTGCTTTGCCTTGTTGGCCGGACCAGTGGGTGGGTGGTAGTGAAACTGACTGTACGAGCTAGAGCGGTGCCATTTGTTCGTGTCAATTTTCGTAATACTCGTCTCCACACCCTTGGGTCGGGTTTCAATCCATGTACGAAATACTCGAGCGAGCCGTCGTCTGAGCCTGGAATAAAAGGCACTCCGAATCCTGCAACACGGCTTGTCGAGGAACCTACGTGGAAAAGCGGTGAGGACTATTGGGTATGGGAAGAGGAATTGAGATGATTGACAAATAATTCACCATTTTCACCAATAAGGTCGTCTTTCCTACATCTAGTTTCTTCTGTATTCGAGGCTTTTCCGACACTCAAAGACTATGTTCCGCCCATTTTCATTTTTCAGCTCTACTCAATCGACTGTGCCTCATATGCACAGCGCACACCGCTCATCAACTTGGACTTGAAATCCGTTTGAACTTATGCACTTGCGCGCCAGATACCCCAACATGTACCCTGAACAGGCTGCCGGCGTACTTGGCCGACTCCGAGTATTTGTCAGGATCTTCCTCTCTTGCAGAAGTGATGAAGAGCTCCTCGCCAGCAAACCCGGGACAGGAGATCATACGCGCGGGCAAAGAAATCTCACCCACGATCTTGCCCTCGGGCGAGATCCTCAGTACCTTACCACCTCCACAGATCGCTGTCCAGAGGTAACCTTCGCTGTCGAGGGCGAAACCATCCGGGCCTCCTTCGCCCTCGTAGTGAAAAAACACTTTCTTATTAGAAATATCTCCGGTAGCTATATTGTAATCATATTTGAAGATACTCATCGTCGGTGTGTCGATGAAATACATTGTGCTATCGTCCCTGGTCCAGCCAATCCCATTCGGAATGGTGACATTTTCGATCATCCGATGGAGCTTCAGGTCTGGGTCCAACCGGAAAAGAACCCCTTCATCGCTGAAATTTGTGACCTTGGGATCGTTCATGGCACCAGCCCAATATCTTCCTCTACTGTCCACGGCGCCATCGTTCAGACGCATTCTACATGCTACAAGTCAATGATTGCCTGGGCACTAGCAAAATGGTCATTTCACCTGTCTTCTTTCCCGGGTCCATCGCGTTCATCCCAGATTTTCTTCAGATATTTGAGTTTCCCAGTCGTTCGGTCCAAAAGGGCGTATCCATGCTTGGCTCCAACAACGATTTCGTGGTCAGTCCCTTCAATGTCTGCTGTGGTGCTATTGAGATATTAGTTTCAGATCTAGATCATTCCCTAGATGATATCGGACCTCACAGCCGCCTCGAGGTCAAAACTTTTGAGCGATGATGGCCCTTTGTTCAGATCGACGACATGTAGTTTCTCCTTGACGATGTCTACGAAGCGAATGCTATGCGTTGGTTTTTCGTAGAACGGGGCTTCTCCAAGCCCACAATCAAGTTTCAGATAGGGCTAAGGAAAGGTTTGGAAAAGTGTCAACTCTCGACCGACTACACCTCAGGCTCGTAGCCAGAAAGCGTACCTCAGAGACCGTCCATCGCTTGGTTTCTGACATGGTCACTTTAGGATTTACGAGTTACTCACACACCGAATTTCCGCCTGATCCAGACTGAATTTGATGAAAATAACATCAAAGCATAGAGAACGGAAAGGATCATCACGGTGACGTAATCTAGCGGGAAGTCGATTTAATCCTTTTGCCAAGTGCTACGATTTGGTGATTAATCATGATTGGTGACAGCATGGCATTATAGTAAGCACATCATACCCTGATCATAAACTGCCGACTGTTCAGGACGCCTAAGGGCTAAGGGGTGGTAGAGAGGTGGGGACGTAAGGTAAAGTATTCCGTAGTTGTGCTACATTATTACCTACTATTCTAGGTAAGGTAGTCAACAGCGACTAGGAGGTGAGACCAGGATTTCATGCCGTCCGTCTCCCACATAAAATTTTCCAATTTGGAAAACGTGGTGGAAATTGACTTTAGCGATGACCCGCATCAACAGTTGATCCTTAACCATGTTCCCTGTCAAACAATTGAGCCTAGGGGAGCCGGAAACTTGCAGCGACGAGTACATACCTCCCGGTCAAGTATCGCCTGTACCAACTACCAACAAACAACGATATAAAGCCTCCTATTCGGCAACTCGAACTCCATCCAGATTCGTCCGAATTTCGGATGAACTACTTCATTACAGAGCACGAATCTGTATGTACTACTTCATGTACAGTTAGACAAGAGCAGGTAGAGATCACAACTCTCACAAAACGTGCCGTGTCCACGAAACTGCCGAGACCATTCGTGCAGGATTGCAGCTGTCAAGCCTGCATTAAATGTTGCCGTTGTCATTGAAGCCATGCTGCCTACGAACATGCCGAAATAAGAAAGCTAAGGGCGATGGCGGCAATGGGAACGCCGAGATTGACACCGATGCTACGTGGCGTTGGCGTGATCGAAGTCCAAAACGATCAGCTTCCAATATCGTTCCCATCAGTGGCGTTGGTTCCCTCCTGTGCGATTCCCACGTACGACCAGCGTCAACTTTTCCCAGTTCATCAAGGACTTCGCTTGCCAGCCCCAAGAACAGGATAGGGCTTGGAGACAGATGCCAACGGTCGTTGGCAGCCTAGAAGAAAGTATTCATACGTCAGGGCCACAACGCAGACTGAGCCAGGCTCCCAGCGAGAGCAACGCCAGGACGCGTGGAGCTCTTTAATTCGGTCGCGTCAAAATTTGCATTTGCATTTCTGCTGTATCGCGATCTCCATGGTTATGTCAAGCCTTTTTACTATTGTCATTTCTTTCCTTCTAATTTATACCCATTCGGGTCCGAGAGGTCCTTTAAAGCTTTCTTCACTCGAACGGCGGAGTCGGGAATAGACCACTGTGGCGCAAAGGGGACTTCACATAGCTTCTGTCTTGACGCGCTTCCCAAAGCCTTCCTAGAAATATACCATATCTATTACCTCTATCGCAGTGTATGAAAATTAGCTATAATGGGAGTTGGTCATAGCAGAACTCCAATTAACGGAACTCTGGTTGTTACAGAACGAAAGCGAAGATTAGCCACATCGATATTGATAAGCGCCACATTTTCAACACAGGAATTCTGTTTTTGACAAAACGATTTGTTGGGTTCGCAACCTCCGTTATAACTAGCTTCGACTGTAGATGTCTACATACCAGACTCAGTCGCTCACAAAACCCAAGACTACAAACATCAACGCATCCAAAATCATCCTTATCACCCCCTGCTCCGGGACAAGTCCCTTTCTAAAATCAAAACTCCAGTACCAACTCACCCCAAAGACTCTCTCGTCCCCATCGATTCTGCAAGAATCTCTACCTCCTCCCATCCACCCAACCTCAAAACAAGGAACCCAACGCCCCACCTCGGATCTCACAGACCTCCTCCCTCAATTCCTTCCACCAAACCACCGCCCTTCCCATTATCAA
>JAABUO010007517.1_pt1 | contig 12429 bp, 10 predicted proteins | sample 5559291 | NCBI WGS metagenome assembly JAABUO01 (sample SAMN10711878, study PRJNA513372) | rock metagenome | isolation source: Antarctica rocks | place: Antarctica: Victoria Land, Finger Mt sud
GGCCGGGTTCGCGGGCGTCCACGTCGCCCGCGAACTGGCGCGCCTGCTGCCCCGGGAGGAGGACGGCCAGATCACGCTGGTCGACCAGCATAACTTCATGGTGTTCACCCCGATGCTCACCGAGGTGGCGGGCGGAGAGGTGGATGCGGACCACATCGTCAGCGCGGTGCGCCGGCTCTCGCCGCGCATCACCTTTGAGCAGGGCCGCGTCGACCGCATCGACCTGGCGGCCAAGCGCGTGACACTCACCCGCGCCGCCGCCGACGCCGCCGCGCCCCCGGAGCGGCGCACGCTGGAGGCCGATCATGTGGTCATTGCCCTGGGCGCGGTCACCAACTTCCACGGCCTCTCCGGTGTGCAAGAGCACGCCCTGACCCTCAAGAGCGTGGGCGACGCCGCGGCGATCCGCAATCGCGCCCTGGAGCTCCTCGACGCCGCCGCGGACGAGCCGGATGCCGCGACACGACGCGCCATGCTGACCTTCGTCGTCGGCGGGGGCGGCTTCTCCGGCGTCGAGACCATGGCCGCGCTCAACGACCTGGTCCGCGCCGTCGCCAAGACCTATGCGTCGTTGCACGACACGCCGATCCGCACCGTGCTGGTCCAGCCGGGCAAGCGCCTGCTCCCTGAGCTCAACGCCGGGCTGGCCCGCTACGCCCAACAAAAGTTGGAGCAGCGCGGCGTCGAGGTCATCCTCAACACGGAGATCACGGGGGCCGGCCCGGACTACACCGCGCTGGAGGGAGACAAGCGCATCCCCGCCCACACGCTGATCTGGACGGCCGGCGTCACGCCCAGCCCCGTGATCGGCACGCTGGACTGCCGGCGCGGCCCGCATGGCGGCGTCGTCGTGGACGCGTGCTGCGCCGTGGAAGGGCAGCGGGGCGTCTGGGCGCTCGGCGACTGTGCCGAGATCCCGCACCCCGGCAAGAAGAAGACGTACGCCCCCACCGCGCAGAATGCGATGCGCGAAGGGACGCAGGTCGGGCGCAACATCGCGGCGGTGTTGCACGGCCGTCAGCCACAGCCCTTTGTCTACACGCCGATCGGCGAACTCGCCCTCGTCGGCCGGCGCTCCGGCGTGGCCAGCGTCTACGGCGTGCACCTGTCTGGTCTCGTGGCCTGGGCCATGTGGCGGGCGATCTATCTGTCCAAGATGCCGGGGCTGGGCAAGCGCGTCCGTATCGGTCTGGATTGGCTGTTGGATGTGCTGGTGGGGCGTGAGATAGCCGAATTGCCCCTAACGCGCTCGACGGGCGAGTGACCAAGAGGGAGCGCCTGTATGAGTCACCCCGCCTTCTTTCCCGGCTGGTTGCGCGCCGCGCACCTGGTCAACATCATCTTCATCACGTTCCTGATGCGCAGCGGCCTGCAGATCCTCTCGGCCTTCCCGCGGCTCTACTGGACCGACAACTGCCGTCCGGGCATCGAGTGGATCAAGTTCACCCGCACGCGGGTCCCCAGGGGGGATCCCGACGCGCTCTACAAGCGCTACGCGGCCGAAGACGCGGAGGAGAAAGAACACGAGAAAGAGCTTGAGAAAGAGGCGGTCTCGCCCGCGCTGGGCCGCCGCGCCCTCATCTGGGGCCTGGCGGGGCTGGTCTACGTGGGGCTGCTGATCGGGAGCGCGGCGACCAGCCAAACGGCGACCAGCCAGACGGCCGCCCGCCAGGAGGGCGATGAGACAAAGAAGGGGCGGTCAGAGCGAGCCTCCGCGTCGCTGCGGCTGGCCACGGCCTTGCTGGCCGCGAAGCCCGCCCCGCGGCAGGAGCCTCGCATCTACACCTCGCTGGAAGAGGAATTAGACATGCCGCCCTGGTTGAGCCTACCGGGCCACAAAAACCTCGGCCTCGGACGGCACTGGCACTTCATCAGCGACCTGATCTGGATCCTCAACGGGCTCGTCTTCGTGATCCTGGTGGTGGTCTCGGGGTACTGGCGCTATTATGTGCCCACCTCCTGGGCCATCATCCCCGAAGCCGCGCAGTCCGCCTGGACCTACCTGCACTTTAATCTCGCGCCCACGTTGCCGGGCCAGCCGTTCAACGCGCTGCAAAAGCTGGCCTACTTCTTCATCGTGTTCATCCTGGCGCCGTTCCAGATCGCCACCGGCGCCGCGATGTCCCCCGCGCTCGCGGCGCGCTTCCCGTGGTACATCAAGCTCTTCGGAGGGTGCCAGAAAGCGCGCAGCCTCCACTTCATCGGCCTGCTCATTTTCATCGGCTTCGTCATCGTGCATACCGTCATGGTCATCGTCCATGACTTTCCCTACGAGGCGGGGTTTATCATATGGGGACGCCCCGAGTATCGGGTCGCGACGGTCTTCGTCGCCCTCGCCGCCATCGCGGGCATCGTGCTGATCCAAGTGGCGGCGACGCACGTCTCGTTGCGGCATCCGCGGGGCACGCAGCGGGTGCTCGGCCGGGCGACACACGCGCTCGTGCAACAGTTGCTCTTTAGCCGCGAGGGGTCGCGGGAGGAATACCCGCGCGCGGATATCGCGCCCTACTTCTGGGCCAACGGCCATCCCCCCGTCAATGACGCCTACCTGGCCCTGGTGCGCGACGACTTCGCCGACTGGCGGCTGGAGGTGGGCGGGCTCGTCGAACGGCCACTGCGCCTCTCGCTCGACGACCTGCGCGCCATGCCCAAGGAAACGCAGATCACCAAGCACAACTGCATCCAGGGCTGGTCGGACGTGGCCGCGTGGGGCGGCGTGTCCGTGGCGCACATCATGGAGTTGTGCCAACCGCGGCCCAACGCGCGCTACGTGGTCTTCCACGCCATGGACGACAAGGCCCTAAGAGCCTGTCTAAAAAATATGAGGCCTGCGCTTAGCGTTTTAGCAAGCCAGCGATAGAGGCGAGGATGATCCAGGATTCAGTGTGCCAGGGCAAGCGCTCGAACTCCTTACTGAAGAGGCGATTGGCGACGAGCCAGGCGAAGGTACGCTCGACGACCCAGCGACGCGGCTGGACGACGAAGCCTTTGGTGCCCTCGGGCCGGCGCACGATCTCCAGGTCAAGCGTCGGCCAGTGCGCCGCCACCCAGACGGTCAAGCTCTCGGCGTGGTACACGGCGTCGGCCCAGACCTTGTGCAGCGTGGGGAAGCGACAGCGGGCCTGGTCGAGGACCGCTTCGGCCCCGACCGCATCGGGGACGTTGGCCGCATGGACGACCACGGCGAGGAGGTGCCCCTGCGTGTCAACGAGCAGATGCCGCTTGCGCCCCTTGATTTTTTTCCCCCGCGTCATAGCCGGTGTCGGCGGTGACGGGGGTACTCTTGGCGCTCTGGCTATCGATGACGGCGGCGGTGGGGGCAGGGGCGCGCCCGGCGCGGGCCCGGTCCTCGTCCCGCAGGCGTGCCTGGACGCGCTCCAGCGTCCCGTCGCGCGTCCATTTACTAAAGTAGTAGTAGACGAGGTGGTGGTCGGGGAAGTCGCGGGGCAGCAGACGCCACTGGCAGCCCGTGCGCAGGCGGTAGCACAAGCCGTCCACCACCCGGCGGATATCCACCGTGCGCTTGCGCCCCGGTCCGCTATGCGGGCGGAAGAAGGCGGCAATACGGCCCCATTGCTCATCGGTCAAATCACTCGAATATCCTGTCATGCTATGCTCTCTTACGGTTTGATGAAGTCTCTCTATCTATAATTGTAGCATGATGAAGGATTATTTTTTAGACAGGCTCTAAGCGAGAAACACGCGGAAGGTGGTGGATTCTTTTACGGGACGCTCGCGTTCCGGTTGGCAAAGCATCGTCAGACCATCCTCGCCTACGAGATGAATGATCAACCGCTGTCCATCCCGCATGGCGCCCCGCTGCGTTTGCGCGTGGAGACGCAACTCGGCTTCAAGATGGTCAAGTGGCTGCGCGCGATCGAATTCGTGGAGGACGACCGCAGCGTCGGAGAGGGCATGGGCGGCTGGCGCGAGGACTATCAGTACTACGACACCGGGGCGGGCATTTAGGAGAACATGGCGCTATGACCACGAAGACAGCGTTTAGACCCAAGACAGACGCCTTTGCCTTCGATAATTCCTGGTCCAGTGAGGGGTGGGAGTTGAATGAGATCCGCCGCTCGGTCTCGTCGGCAGGGCGCACGGCTCGTTCGCCAACCATCAGGGGCTCGCCCTGGGTTACGATGATCCGGGGGGACGGGACCAGCACGATCGTCGTCTACAATAGCTGCTGCCCCTGCGGCGCGCGCCATCGCGCTCGACGTGCGCGGTCGGAGCTTGGGGGCCGACGAAAGCTGCGCCCACGGCGGGAGCGGCAGACGATCGATTGCGGGAGAGAGGAGGGACCTATGCTCCTGGATGCCGATGCCTGCCGCACGCTGGTCACGCCATCCCATGTGACGGGGTGGGAGCGGAGCGCTTCTCCGCCCGTTGTTCCCTTGGTATGGTCGACGGTGTGGAGGTCTGGAAGGATATCCCGCCGCGCGACGCGGACACCAGCGCATCGTGATGGCGCGCACTGAGCGTGCAGCCGCGGGGGCGCTGACAAGACACGAGAGGAAAACGGTCATGGACAATGAGCACATTTACGACGGAGGAAGACGACGATGAACATGCACGACGACGCCCGGCATCGGCGACGGTCGCTCTGGTTTAGCCTCACGCTCCTCGGCGCGGTTACCTTGGCGACGAACGGGAGCGGGATGGCTCCCCCGCGCCTCGTGAGCGCACAGAGCACCCCGCAGGCGCGCCTGGCGGGGTACACACCGGCGCGGTTGGCGCACGCCTACAATGTCTCCCCGCTGTTCACGCGAGGGATCACAGGCACGGGCCCGACCATTGCCTTCATCGAGATCGACGGCATCTCCAGGCAGGATCTCGCCGTGTTCGATCGGTCATTTGGCCTGCCGCCGGCGCAACTCAGCGTCTATATCCCCGCCCGCGCGTCGCACGCGCTCGCGCCCGGCACGGAGGCGACGCTCGACGTTGAGTACGCGCACGCGCTCGCCCCAGGCGCCCGCTTGCGGGTGTACGAAGTGGTCAATACCGGCCAGCTTCGCACCTACTCAGGGTATCTGGCCTCGGCCGTGCAGGGCGCGATTTCCGGGGGAGCCACGATCATCAGCATCTCGCTGCGTGGCACGGGCCGCTTCTGCTCGACCGCGCTGGCGGCGAGCTATCTGCACAGTGTCTTCAAAGCGGCTACAGCCAAAGGGATCTCTGTCTTCGCCGCCTCAGGCGATTACGGCGCCCAGCCGTGCCCGAAGAGCAACACGGTCGGCGTCGTCTACCCCGCCTCCGATCCGTACGTCACCGGCGTCGGCGGGACGCGCTTATTAGTGACCAGCACGGGCGCCTACGCCGGGGAAACCGCCTGGGCCAAGAGTGGCGGCGGGTACAGCAGCTACTTCAGCCGCCCCTCCTGGCAGCACGGCTCCGGCCTTTCCACTGGCGCGCAGCGTGGGGTCCCCGATGTGGCCTTCGACGCCAACCCCAGACGGGCGTGATCGTCTACGTGCAAGGGCACGCGGGGGTTGTGGGAGGCACGAGCCTGGGGGCGCCCTGTTGGGCCGCCCTCTGGGCGCTGGCCGCGCAATATCACCAGTCGCGCACGGGCCACGCGCTCGGCTGGGCCAATCCGCTGCTGTATGGTCTCGCCACCTCGTCGCAACGCGCGCGTTTTCCACGATGTCACGACCGGCTCCAACGGCGCGTATCAGGCCGGGCCTGGGTGGGACGCGGTGACCGGCTGGGGCTCGCCCAACGCCGATGCGCTCGTCACCGCCCTGACGCCGTGAGTCACGCGACACAACGCGCACACCATCGACCGGCAAGGAAGGCAAGGAGGGTATGACCGTGAGACCGCTGAGACCAACAGGGCCGTGGATACGCCGGCCACAGGGACGCTGGACGGACTGGGTCATCCTGATCCTGGGCATCTGGCTCTTTATTTCCCCCTGGGTCCTGTACACGATCGTCGTTACGACGCGCGGACCCTACGGCGGATTCTTCATCGCGCGCGGGGCCAGCCCCGGCGACTTCTGGTGGACGGGCGGCGCCCTGTTCGTGGTAGCCCTGTGGGCGCTCACGGCGCCGTGGGCGCGCTGGACGGAACAAATCGCCGCGCTGCTGGCCGTGTGGTTATTTATCTCCCCGTGGGTGTTGGGCTTCGCCCTCCCCCGCGCGGCGTGGAACGCCTGGATCGTGGCCATCCTCGTGTGGCTGCTGGCCCTGGCGGCGCTCGCGGTCATCCCACCCGCATCCGTCTGGCGTCGGCCCGTAGGACGGGTAGCGCGACGGCACCGCCGCGATCGCCCCCCTACACCCTGATCACCCACGACAGGGCGCCCCCATGATGCCATGAAACGAAGAAAGAAGGAGTCAGGACCATGAGCAAGACGCAACAGCAGCACGATAGCACGACGGCCATCGAGCGGATCGACGTCTCGGTCTACAAGATACCGACCGACTTCCCAGAAGCGGACGGCACCTACGCCTGGGACTCCACCACCCTCGTCCTCGTCGAGGCGACCGCGGGCGGGCAGCGGGGTCTCGGCTACACCTATGCCGATACGTCCACGGCCCAGTTGATCAAGGATATGCTCGCCGCCATGGTCAACGGTCGCGATGCCATGGACGTGCCGGGCTGCTGGGCGACGATGGTGCACGCCATCCGCAACCTGGGCCGGCCCGGCATCGCCTCGATGGCTATCTCCGCCGTCGATGTGGCGCTGTGGGACCTCAAGGCGCGCCTGCTCGATGTGGCGCTGGTCACGCTGCTGGGGGCGGTGCGTGACGCCGTGCCGGTCTATGGCAGCGGCGGCTTTACCACCTACTCCGATGAGCAGGTGCGGGAACAGTTCGGCGGCTGGGCCGCGCAGGGCATCGGGCGCTTCAAAATGAAGATCGGCACGCACCCTGCGGATGATCCGCGCCGGGTGAAGGCCGCCCGCGCGGCCATCGGGCCGGACGCCAAGCTCTACGTGGACGCCAACGGCGCCTACAGCCGTACGCAAGCGTTAGCCTTCGCCGAGACGTTTCGGGAGGACGGCGTGGTGTGGTTCGAGGAGCCGGTCTCCTCCGACGACCTGGAGGGCCTGCACCTGATCCGCGACCGTGCGCCGGCCGGCATGGACATCGCCGCCGGGGAATACGGGTACGACCTGTGGTACTTCCGACGCATGCTGGAGGCGGAGGCGGTAGATGTGTTGCAGGCGGACGGCTCACGGTGCGCGGGGATCACCGGCTTTCTGCGCGCCGCCGCACTCACCGAATCGCGTAGCATGGACCTCTCGGCGCACTGCGCCCCGTCGCTGCACGTCGCGGCCTGCTGCGCCATCGCGCGGCTCAGCCCCATCGAGTACTTCCACGACCACGCGCGCATCGAGCACATGCTCTTCGACGGCGCGCCGACCCCCGTCGACGGCGCGTTGCATCCCGACCGCTCGCGTCCTGGCTTGGGCCTGGAGTTCAAGCGCGCCGACGCCGAGCGGTTCGCTGTCTAGCGAGGACGCCGGGTGCGGCCGGTACGCTGCACGACGTACTACGCATCATGTGGACGCCACGGGACGACCGTGGAGAGGAGGGGAGATGACACGGGAAAGCGCACGTCCCGCGGTGACATGGCGATGACCCGCGTCACACACGGGCTCCGCTGGCTCCGACGCCACGCGCATGTACACATCGTCTTACCGGTGATTGTCGCCGTCGGGCTCCTGGCCTACGTCGCCAGCCTGGCCAGCACGCCGCGGGCCGCCCACGCCCTGGGCGTGGCGACGCGGCAGGTCTGGTGGATCGTGCTCCTGCTCACCATCCCCTACCTGGCCGCGCGGGCCTACGTCTGGAACGACCTCATGCGGGAGCTCGGCATCAAGACGCCGTTCCGCCGGCTCCTGCTAGCATTCGCCGACGGCGAGATGTCCAAGAGCCTGCCGGCGGGCGTCTACGTGCAGAACTATCTCCTGAAGCGGCTGAGCCACCTGGACAAGGAGCGGACGGTGCGCTCGACGGTAGCGACCACGGCCATCCTGGGGCTCGAGTCCGCCCTGGCCCTCGCCGTCGTCCTGATCGTGGGCATTCCGGGCGCGGCCTGGGTGCGCGGGGGCCTGATCGCGGTCGTGGTGATCTGGCTCGTCCTCATCGCAGCCGGGTGGCTGCTCATCCGCCGCGAACTCCACACGCGCGCGACGCTCCCCACCTGGTTCCGGACGGCGCTCAGCGCGGTCGAGGACTTCCTCACAGACGGGGGCGCGCTGCTCCGGTGGCGGACGCTGACGAACATCGGGCCGACGGCGCTCTACATGGGCGTCTACGCCGTGGACCTGTTTGTCATCCTCCAAGCCCTGGGTTTGCATCTCGGCTGGGCGGCCATCATCACCGTCTACGCCGCCATGGTGCTGGCGGTGGTGCTCATCCCCATCCCGACGGAGATCGGCATCGCCGAGATCAGCGCCCTGGGCGCGCTCGAAGCCTTCGGTGTCCCCCATCACACCGCCGCGGCCGTGTCCCTCGCGCTGCGCATCCTGGCCACCGGATCGACCATCCTGCTGGCCGGCCTGGCCTTCCTGGCGCTGCGGGGCAAGCTCAAGAAGGCGGCGGACGAGCAAGCAAACGGCGCCGCACAGGGAGCGCACGGCGCGGCCACGACAGCCGGGCACGAACGCCTCCTCGACCAGCTCTGACGGCGTGGAAGCGTCGCGCGACCGACGCGCTATATGAAGCATATCCAGACGAAGAGAGCGTCGCACGGACGACGCGGACAGAACAGAGAGAGGGAGGGTATATGACACGGGGAGACGAACGCATCGCATGGATACAGGGGGCGCTCCAGGACGCGGGGTTGGATGCCCTAGTCTGCACCCTTCCCGCCAACGTCCTGCTGCTCTCCGGTTATTGGCCGGTGGTGGGGACCGCGGTGGCGGTGGCGACGCGTGACGGACGCGTCGCCATCCTAGCCCCCGCGGACGAGCGGGAGTTGGCCGAGCACGGCTGGGCGGCGGAGGTACGCACGTATCAGCCCGGCTCGCTCGAGCGCGTGATCACGCCGATCGAGGCGATCCGCGACCCGCTCGGGGGGCTGCTGCGGGACCTCGGCGTCGCGCACGGGCGCATCGGGTACGAGGATAGCGCGGCCTATGAGCCGGCGACTTACGCGGCGATGCACCTGTTCGGGGCGTCCATCGCGCTGGTGTTGCGGGGCGCCGTACCGGGCGCGACGCTCACCTCGGCCACCGCTCCGCTCACACACCTCCACGCGGCGCTGACGTCGGAGGAGGTCGGGCGGGTGCGCGTGGGCTGTGAGCTCGCCGACGCGGGCTTCACGGCGGTCAGGGGGATGCTCCGCCCCGGCCTCCGCGAGCCCGAGGTCGCCACCGCGCTTGCCACGCCGCTAAGCGTGGAGGGACTCGACCACGCGGGCGTCGCGCGCGCTGGCGCGTTCACCTACTGCATGTCCGGCCCCAACTCCGCGCTGGCTGGGGGCGCCTACGCCCGCACGCGCAACCGGGAGCTGCGCGTGGGCGACTTCGTGCTCGTCCACTGCAACTCGTACGTCGACGGCTACTGGACCGACATCACGCGCACCTACTGCCTGGGCGCGCCGGACGAGCGCCAGCGGGCCATGTACGAGGCGGTGTACGAGGCCCGCGCGGCTGCCCTGGCGGCCATCCAGCCGGGGGTCCGGGCGGCCGACGTGGATAAGGCGGCGCGCGACGCGCTCACCGCGCGCGGCTTCGGGCCGTACTTCACGACCGGTGTGGGGCACAACGTCGGCTTCTCGGCCATCAGCATGGAATACCCGCCGCGCCTGCATCCCGCCTCTCCCGACGTGCTGGCGGTCGGCATGACCTTCAACATCGAGCCGGCCATCTACATCAAAGGCTATGGCGGCCTACGGCACTGCGACGTGGTCACGGTCGGTGAGGAGGGCGCGGAGGTGCTGACCTCGTTTCAGGTCGGCATGGAGCGCCTGGTCGTGCAAGGCTAGCGCGTCGGAGAGGCGGGAGCGCCCGGCACGGAAGAAGACGGGAACTGTGGAGAAGAAGACGGGAACTGTGGAGGTGACGGGTGGCTAGGACGACGACGGAGCCGCGCGGGCCGCTCCACGCCCTCGTGGGGCGCTTGACCATGAGCTACCAGCGGCGGGCCATGACCGCACTGCTGCTGGTGTTCGTGCTGGACTACGGCGACCGCACCCTGATCGGCGCGCTTGGTCCGACCTTGAAGCATGTGTTTCATATCGGCAACGGTGAGCTTAGGCTGCTGGCCTCCGCCTTCGGCTTCATCGGGGCTCCCGCCACGATCCTGCTCGGCATGCTCGCCGATCGCGTCAATCGCACCCTGCTGCTGGCGATCAGCCTGGCGCTGTGGGCACTCGCCATGGGGGCGACGGGGGCGGCAATCTCGTTCGCGATGCTGTTCGGGGCGCGCCTCTTCCTCGGCGTGGTCGCGGCCACCACCGGGCCCACCACGCCCTCACTGACCGGCGACCTCGTCCCATCCGGCAAGCGCGGGGCCGCGTTCGGGTTCATCAACAGCGGCCAGCTGGTTGGCGACGGCGTCGGCTTCGTCCTGCCCGTCGTAGTCCTGGGGTTCCTCTCCTGGCGCTGGTGCTTCTGGATACTGGGGATTGCAGGGGTGGCGCTGGCCGTCGCTTTCTGGCGCTTGCGCGAGCCGGAGCGCACCGGCGCCGCCGGCCCCGCCCCCCAGGGCTCCGACAAGGGGAAGGATCGCGACAGCGCCGCCACGGGGAGTGACGGCGGACAGCCGCACAGCCGCGCGCAAGAGATCGTGCGGGAGAAAGAGATCCAGCCGAGCCAGCGCGCCCTGCTGCGGCAGGACCCCGCCACGCTGTCGCTGTGGGCCGCCGTGCGCTACGTCGTGCGGGTGCGCACCGACCTCATCGTGCTGGTGGCGCGCTCCATCGGCGACTACTTCTTCGCCGGCGTCAGCACCTTCGCGATCGTCTTCGCGACCCACCAGTACGGCCTCTCGCAGAGCGCGGCCGACCTGGCCATCCTGGTCCTGGGCATTGGCGCGCTCTCCGGCGTCCTGCTCGTCGGGTGGATCGCCGACGCCCAACTGCGGCGGGGGCGGCTCAACAGCCGGCTCTGGTTGGGCGCGCTCGGCTACATCCTGGCTCCCTGGCCGCTGTTCTTCGCGTTCCTCACCCACTCGTTGATCGTAGCGCTGCCCCTCTTCATCGTGGGGGCGTTCTTCCTGGCCGGGGCCGGACCGCCGCTCGACGCCGTGCGCATCGACGTGATCGTGCCGCGCCTGCGCGGGCGCGCCGAGGCGATCCGCCAGGTGCTGCGCACCATCGTCGAGGGCGGGGTGCCGCTCCTGATCGGCGCGCTCTCGGGTATCCTGGCTGGCGGCGGGCCGGCGGGCTTGCAACTCACGCTCATCGTCACCCTCCCCGTCCTGCTGGTCAACGGCCTCGTGCTGCTAATCGCCCTGCGCACCTACCAGCCCGACGTCGCCGCCGCGCTGGCCTCGGGCGAGAAGCAGGCACGGCAACGCAGGCAAGAAGCGCCTACTCAAGGGGGGAGCGGCGCCGACGCATAGGGCGCCACGCCGATTAGTGAATGGATACTGAAGATGAAAAAACTGCTGCAACCGAAGATCCTGATCCCCGTCCTCTTGAGCGTGGCGATCCTCGCCGCCCTGGTGGTCTTGATTGCCGATCCCAAGAAGCTAGTTGCCCTGATGGAAGGGTTCCAGAAGATCGACCTGCTCTACTTTTTGTTGCTGATGATCGGGTACGAGGTCGTGCGCGGGACGCAATGGCACTTCCTGCTCAAGTCGATGGGTATCCATGTGCCCGTGCGGACGCAGATCTTCGTCTTCGCCGCCGGCGAGATCACCAAGAGCTTGCCCATCGGCAACTACTTTCAGAACTATCTGTTGCAACAATCCAAGGGCACGGACTTTGGCCTCTCCTCCGCCGCGACCACGGTGATCGTCTTGACCGAGGTCGCCGTCTCGCTGCTGGGTGTAGTGATCATCGGCGTAGGAACCTGGACGCCCTGGCTGCGGCCCGTCATCATCGTCGGCGTCGCGGTATTTCTGCTCAGCGCCTGGGCCTATCACAAGCTGCACCACGCGGGGCGTGCGCCCAGGTGGATCAGGGAGCACAAGACCATGGTGAAGGCGATGGCCGAGTTGCAGCGCTTCAAGGAGGGGGCGACCGACCTCTTCCACCCACGTATCCTGCTGATCGAGGCGCTGCTCAGCGCGACGTACCTGGTCATCGCGGGCGCGGCGCTCTATCTGGTGGTGCGCGGCCTGGGCATCGGGGCCGCGTCGTTCTGGCAAGTGCTGGCCGTCTACTTCTTCAGCCTGGCCTTTTCGTTGATCTTCCCGCTGCCGGTGGACATCGGCGTGCTGGAGGTGAGCGCGGTGGGGGCCTTCCTGGCAATCGGGGTCGATAGAAACGCCGCGGTCGGCGCCATGCTGATCAACCGCATGCTG
>JAABUO010007518.1_pt1 | contig 12428 bp, 5 predicted proteins | sample 5559291 | NCBI WGS metagenome assembly JAABUO01 (sample SAMN10711878, study PRJNA513372) | rock metagenome | isolation source: Antarctica rocks | place: Antarctica: Victoria Land, Finger Mt sud
TGGGCGCGCGCGTGCGGCGCGGCGCGCAGCCTGTATGCGGCGCGCGTGCGCATCGCGCGCGCGCGCCCCTCCACCACGGAGTGCCCCAGCGAGTGGGCGGTCGAGCAGTGGCCGGCCGCGCACTCGCTCTTCCTGGACCTGCGCGCCGTGGCCGCCCCGCCGCGCCTGCCCCAGGCTGCGGGCGCGGCCGACGGCGGGGCGGGCGCCGCGGGCCCGGCGCGCCCCGCGCTGCTGCGCCAGCGCTGGGCGCTGCCGGCGCTCTGTTGCCTGCACCTCATCTACGGCGTCAGCTCTGATGAGCGCGCCGCCGGTGGTTTGCGGCGCGGGCGCGGCAAGGCGGCGCCTACTCCGGCCTCGGCCTTCATAACAGCGGGCGGTGGACGGCGAAGGATGCGGCGGCCGCGGCGGCCGCGCTGCTGGGCAACATGGCGCTGCCGGCGCTGCGCGCGCTCAGCCAGGATATGACGCTGATGGAGGTGCCGCTGCCGGGGTCGCTGGCGGGCCTGCGGCACCTGGCGCTGCGCTTGGACAGCGAGCACCTGTCGCTGCGCTCGGACCGCGCTCACGAGTACACGACGCGATGTTCGAGGCCACCGCCAGCGGCCTGCCCGAGCTGCGGTCGCTGTACATCGAGGCGGAGAACTTTTTCTGGATTCATGCGGACGTCGACCTGGAGCCGTGCCAGGACCTGCGGGCGCTCGCGCTGGCAAATGTGTATGTCGCGGGGCGCGTGGCGCTGCCGCCGCCGGCCTACTGCAGCGTGGCGGCGGCGCTGCCGCTGGACGCCTTGGAGGCCCTGCGCGCGCGCCCCCGGCGACAACGACGCCGACCGCCTGCGCAAGGCCCTGACCGCGCTGGACGTGCGCGGCTCCGATTTCCCGCCGCGGGCGACCCAGGACGACCTGGACAACCTGTCGCGCGTCGTGCGCAACGAGCACAAGCCCAGGCTCGGCGAGCTGCGCATCGGGCTGCACCCCGACGCCTTCACGCGCCGGGCCCAGGACCACGTGCTGGAGCTGGACATCAGCGCTTCTGCTCACCCCTGTCTGCGCGTGCTGGAGGTCCGCGTGCCGTGCACGCTGCGGCTGCGCCTGTCGGCCATGCGCAACCTGACGACGCTGGTGGTCGCGGCGCACGCGCTGGCCGAGTCTGCGTGGATCGAGCCGGAGAGCGGCGTCTTCGAGCATGCCGCAGGGCACCCCTGGGAGGAAGTCTCGGTGCGCACCGCGACGCCGCCGCCTGTCGACGTCGCAAGCGCGCTGCGCGACCTGTTTACGAGCCCGGTCCTCCGCCGCGACTCGGTCTTCGGCGCCATGGAGGGCGAGGGCTGCGCCTGGCGGGGCGCATCCCCGGCAGCGTTCCGCCCGGGCGGCTCGTGCGCCTGCCGCGCGTGCCTGGCCTGCCTGGGCCGCGCGGGCGTGCCGCTCGCGGCGCCGCAGGCGTGGCGGCGCGAGGACTTTGACCGGCTGCTCGCGCCGCTGTGCCGGTGCGCGCGCGGCGCTGCGCGGCTCGCTGACTGCTGTTTTTCGCTGCTTGCGAGTGTCTTCACGCGCGTGTGCGCGCGTGCGGGGCCAGCTCGGGGGACGCGGCGGCCCCGGCGGACGCGGCGGGCGGCGACCCGGCGGCCGCGCGTGCGGGGGCCACCGAGTAGCGCGCATACCTGGCAGCGCGGCGCGCTCGGTGCGCGCGCGGCCCTGCGGCGCGCGGTGGCGCCGCCTGCCCGGACACACTGTGTGGCCAGAACCTGGGGGCCTGGGTGGGTATGCATGTCGGCCCTGCGCCTGCCCGCGTTGCTTTTCACTTTTCCCCGCCGCTGGGCCCGGGAGTTGTGCGAGGGCGCGCATGGGTTGCGGAGCCCGCAGCCTGCATGAGCGTGAGCCTGGGACGTGCGCGTCGTCGTGCGTGTCGTCGCGGCCCTTTGACAGCCGCTCTGGCAGTCGCCATGCTTGCCCTGCCGGTGCGGGGAGACGCGAGCACTGGCGCCAGCGAGCAAGGCGCTGAGGCCTAGGTCGCCTGGCGGCAGGCCGCGAGAGGAGATCACACGGCGGCACCCGGCGCAGTCGCCGAGCGCGGGGTCCGCAACCCTATGTAACTGCCGGCCGCCCTCTACGAGCGCCCCCACACGCGCCTCGAGGCTGCCGGCGGAAGTTACTTGCGGCGCGGTGATCGTGCTAGAGCTGCACCAGCATGACTAGATTTGCTTGTTCGCGGCCGCGCACGCGCGGGCAAGCTTGCTGCAGTGTTGCATGAGCTGATGTGTAAGACTAGAGCTGCTGGCAGAGGGTTCGCAGCCGCCGCTTGCCTCCTGCGGCCGCTGCGCCACTATCCAGCCTTGCGCGGCTGCCTGACCCAGCCAGACCCAGCCTGCGCCAACCGGCCTGTCAGCCCAGTGCGCATGCAAATCAGCGAGCCGCGTGGCCTGACAGGCTGCTCTTGCATATGCTCCTGACCCTTGGCAGGCAGGTGGCCATCCCGAGGTATTCCATGACGCAGCGGCGCCTCGCAGGCAAGCCTGTGCATGCAGCCGAGCTGTGCTTGTTGTCGAGCGCCGTGTTGCCGACCTGCGCTTGTTGTTGTATTAATGTGCGCACGTGCGTCGCGCTGTTGCTTGGGACTTGTGGACAGTAAGCGAGCTGTACTGCGACATGCAACAAGCATAGCGGCGCTCATCACAAGTGCAGATGAGCGAGCAGAAACAATAAGAGCTAATGGAGCCTTCAACTTTTTAAAAACCTCCAAATTGTGAGGTCTGGCAGGAACCTGGATAGGGTGGAAGGGCACTCGGTGACTTGCTGTTCGAGGAGACGAGGTTTGCTCGCACCAAGGCTGCGCCCTCCCGGTCTGCAGCAGGACGAGCTGCACGCAAGCCTCGATCGCCGGCGCGCTGCAAAGCACAGGCGGTGCGCCCAGCATCAGCAGCGCGCCTCAAGCCCCTGTGTATTGCTCCCTGAAGAGAGCTGCGTGCTGCTGGCCGCCATACACGCTGGCTACGCGCACCCACTGCGGTGCTGCAGCAGCCTGCGCCTCTTGAGAGCGCGCATGTGCGGCGCGCGCAGGAGCCCCGCAGCCATCCACCGCGGCCGTGCCAACCCCTGCCGGCGCGTGCGGCCTGCTCCGCGGCCGCCACAAGGGTGCGGGCACGGCGTGCGGGCGTGTCAGACAATAAGGCCAATGACGTAACAGGCTGCACGCGCGGCCTTTACTGGTGCTGCTGCGCCGCTTTGAGCTGGCCCGGGGCCGCCTGCGCACAACCTGGATATTGCCAAGAAAGGGCCGCGCGTGCTGGGCACGCCGGACTCCGGTAACGCTGCACGCCCGAGATTTTCTTGGACCATGCCAGCTGAGGCGGCGGCCTGCTGCGCATGCGCTTTCTGCCAGAGGCACGCGTGTGTCAACCTGGCATGCCAGGCACTGCCTCGCCTGCCTTGAAGCGGGGGCCTGCCGCCAGCTTGCATTGCCAGCAGGTCTGGCGGCTGGCGCAGGCTGCACATGCCAGTATTTCCTGGGCCTGCATGCGCTGTGGAGTGTTGGACCTGGGAAGCTGGGCTGGGCATGCGCAGCCACACACAGCCGCCCTTGCTGGCAGTACTTGGCTGCGAGCTGCCCTCTGGGGGCTGCGCATGCAAACGTGCCGCCCCTGCTGGCAGCATGCGGCGGATGCCTGAACGCTGCGGATGCAGCCGGGGCGCATGCGCAGCCTGTCAGTACCGTGCTGCTTGGGGGCTTCAAAGAGCGGCGGTGTGCGCCGCCGCTGCAGCATAGCATGACATGGCCTGGGCATGGATGCGGGCATGTGCAGGACGCGGGGCGCCCTACTGCTTGTGCAGCCTCGTGCCAGGCACAGGGGCGCGGCTCAGCGCTTGCACGTGCGCAGCGCAGTTGAGGAATGTCCCCGCCAGAATGCACATGCGATGTACATGCATCCCGCACCGGGCCGCATGCGGGCGCATGGGGTACACCTCCGCCTTGGCTGAATGTTGCCATTCGCATGCAGAGTAGCGCGCGCCGCTGTCTGCAGGGCCAGGTGAGCACAGGCTCCACCGGCGGCTGCTGGCGTGGAGCGCATGCGCTGCGCCCAGCGTACACGCACGCCAAAGCTCTGTCGGCGCAAGGAAAGGGCACGCGCGCAGTGTGCCGCGCCCTCACGCGCCTGTGCGGCGCAGGTGCGCTGCGCGGCCTGCTGCGCGCTGGTGCCCGAGGACCACAGGTTGCCAAGCGCGCCCGGGTGCGCCCGCAGCGCATGCCCACCCAGCGACAGGCGTGTAGCACCGCTGTCGTCCAGTTCCCCATGTGCGTGATGCTTTGCTTCGTCGCATGCGCGCCGCGCGCTCTGCGGATGGGGTCAGCCGATGCGAGCCACCGCTCTGTTGGGTTGCCTGCCAGCGAGGCTTGCCTGCCCCCGAACGCATCGGCGGCAGGCGGCGAGCGGCCTCCCTCGCGCTTGTCGGTGCGGTGACGTCATGCAGGGGACCGCGCAGATGCCGCGCTCACCCAGGCCGCCGCCGCCGCGCTCCGTGAGCGGCCCGTTCTCCCGCGCCGCCTTTGCCGCGGACATCAACGCGCGCGGCGGCGCCGCGACCTTGGTCAGGCTGCTGGCGCCCGGCGCCTCTGCTCAAGACCAGCAGATTGGCGCTGGCGCAATGGCGATCCTGGGCGGCGGCATAGGCATCACGGAAGACGGGTCAGAGTCCCCTGCCCCTGACGCCCGCGCCCAGGAAAGCATCAGGGCGGCCGGCGGCATCGCGGCGCTGGTGCGGCTGCTCGCGCTCGGCGGCGCCGCGGGCGTGCAGTGGCGGGCCGCAAAGGCGCTGGCCAGCCTGTGCGCGGACAACCCCCGGAACGAGGCCTGCGTGCGGGAGGCCGGGGGCGTCGCGGCGCTGGTGCGGCTGCTCGCGCCCGGCGGCGCGGCCGAGGTACAGGAGGCCACGGCCTGGGCGCTGGCCAGCCTGTGCCAGGGCAGCCGCCAGGCCCAGGACGCCGTCAGGGCGGCCGGGGGCGCCGCGGCGCTGGTCGCGCTGCTGGCGCCCGGCGGGGCCGCCGGCGTGCGCGAGCAGGCCGCGCACGCCCTGGGCAACCTGTGCTTTGAGAGCTCCGCGAGCCGCGCCAGCGTGAGGGAGGCCGGGGGCGCCGCGGCGCTGGTGCGGCTGCTGGCGCCCGGCGGCGCGCCCGCCGCGCAGGAGGCCGCGGCGACGGCGCTGACAAAGCTCTGCCTCGGCAGCGCCCGCGGCCGGGACGCCGTCAGGGCGGCCGGGGGCGCTGCCGCGCTGGTCGGGCTGCTGGGCGCCGGCGGCGCGCGCAGGTGGGCCGCCATGGCGCTCCACCTCCTGATGGACAAACACCCGGGCACCCAGGACAGCGTGCGGGCGGCCGGGGGCGTTGCGCCGCTGGTGGGGCTGCTGGCGCCGGGCGGCGCCGACGACGCGCACGTGTTTGCTGCGGGCGCGGTGGGGAGCCTGTGCGCCACCAGCGCCCAGAACCGCGCCAGCGTGACGGAGGCCGGGGGCGCCGCGGCGCTGGTCGGGCTGCTGGCGCCTGGCGGGGACGCCGACGCGTGCGAGGCGGCCGTGTGCGCGCTGGCGGACCTGGCTGGCGACGCGCAGGAGCGGGACGCCGTGCTCGAGGCCGGGGGCGTCGCCGCCCTGAGGGGCGTGGTGGCGCGCGGCCGCCCGGCGGCGGCGCAGCCTTTGGCGGCCGACGCGCTGCGCAGGCTGAGGGCGGCGCCGGGCCGCCGCGGCGGGCGCCGCGCTGCCGGCGCCCGGTGACGCCGCTGTGCGTGCGCCGGCCGGGCTGCTGACATGCCGCGCTGTGGGTTGGGGACCAGTGCAAGGGGCGGCGGTGGTGTGGCCGCGCTGCGCCAGAGCGCGCGGCAGTGCTGGCTGGCTCACGCGCTGGGCGTCGCTGTGGGTGGGCCGGCGCAGTCCAAGCACATGCAAAGCACCTGTGGGCGCGTGGGGGCCTTCCAGGCGGCAACCAAGGGCCGCAGCATCAAGCTTTGGTAGGCCTGCCTGTGCAGCCGGTGCCTGGCACCGTGTCTGTTGTCGTGGTGGTGTGCGTGTGAGCGTCAGGACAGCTTGGCGTGTGGGATGGTGTGGCGTACGAGGTCTATTAGAGCGTGGAGTCTAACAGCCAGCGCAAACAAGCACACCGAGCATCAGGTCAGTGCGGCTGCCAGCCGTGGCGGAAGGCGCGCTCCGCGCCGGGCGGGCCTGCCCTGACCGCCGTCCGCGCCGTGCACACATACCTCTTATTCCTGCCTGGCGCTGCGCTGCGGCGCTGCCCGTGCCGCAGCGGCAGGCGAGCCCGCACCTCACTGTGTAACCTGTTCCTTCGTCGGGAAGAGTGGCAAAGGCGCTGCCTGCGTCTCTGCTGAAGGCGGTGCGGCAAGGCCCTGGCGGCGCTCAGAGGCGCGATTTCCAAGCGGCTCAGAGCACAGCAAGCGCGGCCGAGCCTGTCACGAACGCGGTTTATGACGCTCGAGCGCAACACCACTTAAGGTGCACGTCGTCAGCCTGTTGTGAATGCGCTGCTAGGTGACGCGCCCGCTGCGCCGGCGCCGCCGCCGCGCTGCAGTTGCGCGCCGCCGGGGTCCAGCGCTTGCCGTCGATCCAACGGGGCTGAGGCTGCGGATGCTGTGGTTGCTCTTCAGCAAGAGCTGGCTTAGGCGCCGGCCTCTGCGGTCTGGGCGGCAGTGCCAGTGGACTTGCTGAGTGGGCGAGATCAGTCATCACCCTACGGGCTGCAGCGGACAAGCTTCCTGGCCAGTGTTTTTCTAAAGAAACAAACATCTAGCTGGGTTCGCAGTGGACACAGCCCGACCAGGCCGAGCGCTGACGCCGTGCTGCGTGGGGGAGCTCTCTGTGGAGGACCCCAGTCCGCTTGGGTCTGCAGCCTTCCAGAGCTCCCTGAGCCTGGCCCATGGCCCCTCGCGAAGTTGGCGACACTGCAAAGGTGAGGCGCGCGCCGGGCGTGAGTGCTGACCCAGCGACCGCCGGTGTGCTGACGGGCGCGCCGCCGCTGCGGCAGGCCGGCCGCCTTGCGACGCTGCCCGCGGACCTGCTGCCCCGCATCGTCGCGCACATCTGGGCGTGCCGGCCGGCGCGCCCCGCCGCCGAGGAAGTGCGCCACGCCGCCAGCCTCTTTGGCGTGTGCCGCCGCATGCGCGACGCGCTGCGCGCGGAGCCGCTGCCCCTGGCGCTGGATTTCTCGGCCGCGCCGCTGAGCGAGGGGCAGCGCGCGTGGCTGGCGGCGCCCGTGCGCCTGGGGCGCATCGAGAGCGCCGCCTGCTTCAGGCCCTGGCGCATCGCGTCGGATGAGGAGGAGCGGCTGTGGCGCGGCGGCCACGAGGCGTTTCTCGCGCGGCACGGCCGCTCCCTGCTGCGCCTCACCGGCGTGCCGCTGCGCCTCGTCGCCACCTTTGACCCGAGCGCGCCGCCGGCCCTGGACCTGAGCGGCCTGCGCCTGACCACGCTGGGCGTCGACTGCGCCGTGCGCAGAGCGGACAGGCGGCGCGAGCTCTGGCTGGCGCCAGGCTTTATGCCACAGAGCCTCGCCGAGCTCGAGCTGCGCGGCGTGGGCTTGGACGGAAAGGGCGTCGTGCTTGGTATGGGGTGGGCCACGCACCCCGCCCTGCGGCCGGACGCGCGCGTGCCGGCGCTGCAGCGGATCAGCGTGTCGGGGGAAACCACCAACACGCAGCTGAACGACCTGGCGCTGCTGCAAGGGCTCGCGGCCGCGCCCGCCCTGAGCGTGGACAGCGGGCGCCACCACCTGGCGGTCAACGCGCGCCTGCTCGAGCGCGTGCGCAGCCTGCACCTGCGCGGCGACCCCGTGTGCCTGGACCTCGAGGTCCGGCGCGGCCAGTACGAGGGCCTGGCGCGGAGCATGTGCCGGCCGGGGCTACAGTCTGTCACGCTGGAGGCGGCCGCGGACGCCGTCCTGTTCTGCTTTCAGATCAACCCGTACGCCTTCTCCCTGGGGTATCCGGACGCGCCGGACGACCAGCCGCACACGTTCCGCGCCGTGCTGCGCGCGCTGCTCGCGCGGCGCGCCGGCCGCTTTGCCTTCGAGGTGGGCCCGCTGCCCGGGGAGCGGAGCGCGCTGCGGCGCCTGGCGTGGCGCGCCTGGCCGCCGCGGGGCTCGCCGGCATGGCCGGCCGCGGCCGGAGCGCACGCGCGCGCGGCCGCGTGGGCGGACGAGCCCGACTCTGACTGATCGGGGGACGTTGGACGGGCCGCCGCAGGCGCTTGCGGGCCCTGGCTGCTGGAGGAGCGTGCAAGGGCCTCGTGGTGCGCTCGGGGGCGGCACGGGCGGCATCAGTCACGCGCCCGGCGCGCTGTGCAGCCGGGCGCCTGGCGCAGGCGCCGCCCAGGACTTCAACTGCTTGCGCTGCTGTGCTGGTGAGGACGTTTGGTCGGCTGTGTGCTGTGGCATGCCGTGTGGACCTGTCGAGGGTGCTTTAATTCAAGCAATCAGCTGCTGTCAGCAGCGGCGCAATGTGAGCTGCTATTTCAAGCGACCTATCTTGCCTGGATGCAGCGTGCTGCAAGGGTCGCCGCCAGGTGGCTTTTACACAGTGAACACGGCCACAGCCTGGCACACGCTTATCCTGGTAGACGCAGCCTACTTGGCATGCCTTCATCTTTTGCATCAACGCGAGCACTATCACCATTATTCATCACGCAGCGGGAAGCCCACGGCCTGCAACGCGCCCCTGAAGTTCTGGCCGTCCTGCTGCCCCGCGCCCTGCACGACGTCACCCAGGCGCAGCACGCCCGCGCGCCCCTGCTGCAGCAGAGCAGCGACAAAGTTCAGGGATGCCACGCACGACAGGCCAGGGGCGGGGTATGAGTTGGCCAGTTCCAGCTTCTTCAGGCAGGGGTGCGCAGCGGCAGCCTGGAAGCTCGGGCCGAACCGCACGCTGCAGTGGCCAAACTCCAGGCTGCGCAGGGCTGGGAAGCCGGCCAGGTTGCCCAGGGCGCGGGCGTCCAGGGCGCCCCCGACCTCGCCAGGGCCCGGGGAGTGCCGCCCAAGCGATAGCTCCGTGAGGCAGGTGAGCACGCTCACGCCCTCGGGCACCTCCTCAAAGCAGGTGCCGCGCAGGTCGAGACACGTCAAGCCTGTCATGGCCAGGACGCATGCAGGCCAGCACCGCAGCTGGTACTCCGTCAGGCAGATTTTGGTTAGGGACGCAAAGCAGGGGGCGCTGGCGGGCAGGCCCGCGTATGGCGGACTATTGCCAGCGCGCCAGTCTTCGAGTGTGCGCAGCCGCGTGAGCCGCCACAGGGATGCGGGGAGCGCGTGCAGGCCAGAGCAGAGAAACAGCTCAAAGCAGGTCAGGGCCGCCAGCGCGTCCATGCCGGGCAGCGCGTCCTCGCCGTCGCGCGCAAACGCGCACTCCTCAAACTTGAGAGAAACAAGCGCTGGCAGGCGCGCCCAGCCGGGCGCGCAGCGCAGGCCGCTGAGGCCATACAAGGTCAGGGAATGCAGCTGGACCAGACAAGACACGCAGGCAGGCAGCATGGTGTCCTCGCAGACGTTGTCCAGTTTCAAGCTTAGCGTGCGCAGCCGCGACAGGCCAGCCAAGCCAGAGATCAGCTGCGACGCACTCGTTGTGGCTGATCCGCTGTGCGCAGCCGACCTGATGGTCAGCGTGAGGTGGCTCAGCGCGCGCGCTTTGGCCAGATACAGCCAGACCATCCCAGGCACCCGGTCCGCCAGCCTGTCAGCCAGCCTGATGCGCAGGTCCAGGCTGCGCAGGCACGGGCAGCAGCCGATGGCGCGCGCAGCCCCGGCCAGAAAGTCCTGGGTGGCTGCCACAGCAGCGCCGGGGTGCGCTCGCAGACTGAGCGCGCTGATCGACTCCAGCGCGGGCAGCTTTGTCAGCAAGGATGAGAGCCGCTCAGCGTCCGCGTTGATCACCAGGCCGCAGATGCGCGTCACGGTGGCGCCCTGCTCCTGGAGCCACTGCGAGGCGCACGCGCCGGCAGGCGTGCCTGCGGCAGCCGCGGCTTGTCAGTGCAGTGGACGCACAAGCAGGGCCTGCCTCAGCGCACAGCAAGTACACACGAGCGGGGCAAGGTACGCACTGGGACGCCCCAGCGCCCGCCATAGCCTGCCTGTGATGTCCGAGTGCAGCGTCGTCCAGAAGGGCGCCTCAAGCGCCTCCCTGAACCGCCTGTCGGCCGGGGCGCACAACCAGCTCAGCTCCTCCACCATCTCTAACGGTCAAGCACCTGTCGGTGTGCGCGCCTGCAGACTGTCCGCAGCATACTGGCCTGCTTCCAGCGCTCGCGCGTGTGGGGAGCCTGCTTGATCACTTGGACCGCGCACGCCTGCAGGACCTGCACGGGCCGGCCAAAGTTGAAGCATGGACTGCAACCGTCTTTCTTCCATACGTAGCGGAGGCCAACAGAGTGCCTCGGCACACACGTCTGCAGGGAGCTCGTCCAGGCGCACAGCCCTTGGCCGAGCGGCCACGCCGGCGGTGGACGAGCGCGTACTCATGCTGCGCTGCGGCGTGTGCTGCTCACGGGGCTGTAGCCGGCGGTTGGTGGCTGTGACAAGGCTGGACCAGCACGCCACTGTGGTTTTTCCTTTGCAACGCTTGTTGCGCGGCCAGTGGTGTGCAGCCTGGGTCGGCCCCGCACGGGCTGCTCGGGGGCGCGCTCCTCTTTCTGGACCACCCTGTGAAGAGTGCACCGCCACTATGAAGCTTTTTTTTAGGTTGGGGCGCAAACAATGTCATAGCCATCTGCTCCAGGCACTCTGGAGCCTCGCGCCGTCTTGAAATGGCTGGTGAGAGCACAGCAGCTGCGCCCGATAAAGCAGGTGCACTCTGATGCCGGCGTGCAGGTGCGGCAGCGTGGTTTACCCCTGCCTCTGCAGGCAGCGCGTGCCTGTGTTCCAAACCTCCTCCATACTTCATGGTCTGGGCTGATGTGCCTCATCCTGTGTGCACCTACCCCTCCAGTAGGAAGGTGCAGTCCAGCACAGGCACGGCAGGCAAAAGGGGTGCTGGCCTGACCGGGAGGAGCGCTGTGACAGCGCTGCTCAAAGGCTGCCAGGTCCTGGAACTTAAAACTGCGACGCGGTAGCCAAGGCTGTCGAGTAAAAGGTGCGGGGCAAGCAGGGCCGCGTGTCACAACGTGCGCTCGCCCTGCTGGCTTATAGGCCTGGAAGGTGTAGTGTGCGGACTGAAAGATCAGGGCAGTTTCAAGTTTTGCCGCACCCCCACAGACTTTGGCACCAGTGCGGGACCACGGCGCTGCCGCATCCGGCCCTAGCACCGCAATGTGAGCCAGACTGTGAATGCTCGCTGCGTCAACCAGGACTTTGCCTAAGAGCAAGAGGCTCTGTGGACCGACTGAGACTTGCGCCAGGCTCGGCCCGCGCAGGCTGTGATACAGCCAATAATGCGCTCACAGCGCAAGCACGACAGGGCGCTCTAAACGGGCACAGCTGCAGGCGAGCAGGCGTTCGCTCGAGAGAGGGCCGGGTGAGGTCTAGGGAACGTGCCTGTCCGAAAGCTGCCGCCTGTCTTGCGTGAAGACCGCACGCACATCGTGCCTTGCCAAAGCGTTGACACGCGTGCGTCCTCCTGACTTACAGCCAGGCAAGCTGCGCGCAGCCCTCGCACGCCGGCGCGCTGCGTCAGCACCAACTCCGAGGCGGTCCGCCCGGGGATTTGCGGCATACCTCGAGCCCACAAGCTTGTTTGCTGTGTGCTGCGCACTGCGTGCCACCACAGGGGCAGCCCAGGGGTTGCAGCAGTCTGCGCTTGCAGTGCGATGACATGTGCAGGCGCGCGCGGGGCGCGCAGGAGCGGGCCGCACAAGTGCCAACCGCGGCCAGGTCAAGCCCGCGGTTGCGCGCGGCCGCCCCTTAGCAGGGTGCGGGCCGCACGCCACAGAGTCCACAGCGCAGGCTGCCGAGCTGGGCCTCACTGTTTTTCTACCTGGGACGGTGTGAGCGCTGCCTTGTTGGCAGCAGGTGCATGCTTGTGCCCTCCCGCGCCCTCCTGCATGCATGCAGAGGCACGCAGCCGGTGTGACCGATGGCCGCCCACCAGGCGGGCTTGTGTTGTAGACCGGACTGCATGCAAGGCCTGCTGAACATGGTCTGGCGATGTCCATGCATGCTGGTTCAGGCTTGCAGGGCTCTCTCTGCGACATGCCACAGGCTGTCGGCTCGCACACAGTCATGCCTGTGTTCGGTGAGGCGCGTACTGAGCACGCCAGACAGCCTGATTGGCGCGCCCGGCACGTGGCGGGCGCAGGGGCGCCCGCGCGATGGCGAAAGGCAGTGCGCGCGCTCGCGTCGCCGCAGTGGTCAGGCGCCTGGCGCCGGGCGGGTCTGCGGATGCGCAAGCGGAGGCCGCGCACGCGCTGGCGCGCCTGTGCTCTGACAAGAGCCGGAACAAAGAGTATGTG
>JAABUO010007519.1_pt1 | contig 12428 bp, 10 predicted proteins | sample 5559291 | NCBI WGS metagenome assembly JAABUO01 (sample SAMN10711878, study PRJNA513372) | rock metagenome | isolation source: Antarctica rocks | place: Antarctica: Victoria Land, Finger Mt sud
TGAAGGTGCTGCGCGCCCACCCGTCTACGACGCCGCTGCCGCCGATCCCCGTGCCCCGCCCGCCCGCCGTTCCGGTCAAGCCCGCCGCCGCGCCTGCCGCCCCGGTTGCCCCCGTCCCGCTTCCCCCCGTCCGCCGCTTCCGGCATTACGGCTACCGCCGTTCCAGTGGTGGCTACCGGCACTCCGGCGGCGCGACGCCTTAGCGGGGCGGAAAGAAAGTCAGCCGCCATGCCGCTGGAGATGCTGGGCAAGTATGAGCGCCTGGACGTGCTGGGGCACGGGGCGTCGGGCATCGTCTACCTCGCCAAAGACACGCTGCTGGGCAAGCAGGTCGCGCTCAAAGAGATCAGCGCCCAGGGCGAGGAGCGGCACCGGTTCCTGGAAGAAGCCCGTGTGCTCGACCGACTGCGGCACCCCAACATCGTCCGTGTCAACGGCGTGGACGAGATCGGGGGCCGGGTCGTCATCGACATGGAATACGTCCGGGGCCGTAACCTCCAAGACATCCTGCGCGAGACCCCCCAGCTCCCCGTCGCGCAGGCCGTCGGCATCGCCTCCCAGGTCTGCGACGGGCTGGCCTACGCCCACGCGCAGCGCACGGTCCACCGCGACATCAAGCCCGCCAACATCCTGCTCACCCGCGAGGGCCAGGTCAAGCTGGTGGACTTTGGCCTGTCCGCCCAGCTGGGAACGCACTCGATGGCGGGCGGCGCGGGCACCTACGCCTACATGGCCCCCGAAGACTTCCACCCCGAGGAGCAGTCGGACCGGCAGTCCGACATCTGGGCCGTCGGCGTCATCCTCTACGAGATGCTGGCGGGACGCCGCCCCTTCCAGGTGCCCAAGTCCAAAGACCCCTTCGCCTGGAAACAGGCCGTCGAGAACGACCCCATTCCCCCCGTCCGTGACCTCCGCCCTGATGTCCCGCCCGCGCTGGAAGCCGTCGCCCTGCGCGCCCTCGCCCGCGACAAATCAGGCCGCTACCGCGAGGCGGGCGCGATGGCCGCCGACCTGCGGGCGGCGGGAGGGACGCCGGAAGTCCTATCCCGGCTCGCCGGAGGCTCGCCCCCCTTCCCTCAGAGGGAAGGGGCTTCAGACCTGCAAGAACCTTCAGAGCTGCAAGAGCTTCCGCCTACTTCCATAGCCCTTCCCTCCGAGGGAAGGGGGGCGAGCCTCCGGCGAGCCGGGATAGGGCCTCCAAACCTCCCCGGATTCCCCCCGGACATGGCCGACATCGACGCCTTCCTGACGCTGGCCCCCGACCACTGGGATGCCGCCCGAGAGGCGCTGGAGGGCGGGGCGCTGGGCGGCTGGCTGCGCGGAATCGGGGAAGACCCGCTCGCCTCGGTGGCCGACCAGGTCGCGCGCGAACCGGACCGGGACGGCGACGATAGGCTCCGCGACTTCCTCTACCGGGCCGGGCTGGATACGGCGGACGAGGCGCGCGGCGCTTTCGCCGAAGGCCAGCGCTTGCGCGAGTCCGGGCGGGGCGCGCAGGCCCTGCCCCTGCTCCGGCGGGCTACGCACCTCGACAGCAGCCGGCCCGAATACGCCCAGTACCTGGCCGCCGTCCTGCGCGCGACGGGCGACGCGGCGGGGGCCACGCGCATCCTCGAAGGGGTGATCCAGGACGTGCGCGGCCCCGCCGACCAGCGCCGCCGACCGCTTCAAGAGCACGGCGGAGCCGCCGGGGCGCAGGTCACGCTGAGCGACACCCAGGTGAACTTCGGGGTGCTGCGGCGCGGCCAAAGCCGGAGCTGCCGGCTGACCCTGCACAACGCGGGCGGCGGGACATTCGAGGGCCGCGTCAGCGCCGCCCCCGGCTGGGTGCGGGTCGAGCCGCCTGCCTTCTCGGCCCGCAGGCGTCAGACGCTGACGCTGACGGCGGTCACCGAGGCGGTCTGGTCCACGCCCGCCTCTTTCGACGAGTCCGTCATCCTGGAAACGTCGGGCGGGCGTCAGGAGATCGGCGTCTCGGCCAGCATCCTGTCCGCGCGGCTCTCCTGGGCGCTGATCGGGGCGTGGTACGTGCCGCTGCTGCTCTGCGCCGGTGCGCCCGCCGTCGCCGCCCTGTGGAGTCAGCTTCACGGCGGGGCGGGGACCGCGCTGATCGGGCAGCCCGGCTTCATCACCAGCGGTCTGCTGTATCTGGCCGTCTTCCTGCTGACGTTCGCTGCGGACGTGACCTGGCCGCCGCGCCTGCTCCCGCTGGGCCTGGTCGGGCTGAATGCCTGGGGCGTGTCCCAGACGCTGGACCGGCTGGCCCGCGCCGACCCGTCCGCCCGGCTCGCCCTGGTGCAGTCGGTAACGCCCGTTCTCGTCCTGCTGATCCTCCAGACCTGTGCCTTTGCGCTGGACTCGCCCGGCTGGGGCAACTGGAAAATCTGGCGCTGGATCATCGGCGCGACCGGTCTGCTGGTGGCCTACTCGCTGCTGCGGGTGGCGTGATCCGGCTTGACAGTCAATGCGCCTCATGTTATACTGGGGCTTGAACTTTTACATTCACGCCTGAACTTTTTTGGCCGACACCCTCGATGCCGGCGGGAGCGATCATTCACCATGGCGGGCTGGAAACTACGCAAAGACAAGATGCAGGACGAGACCGTACCCGGTGCCGAGCCGTCTTTTCCCTCGGAAGAGGCTTCGGCGGCGGGGGGCAGCGAATCGGGAGATGCCCCTGACGAGTGGCTGGCACCCGCCTCCGCATGGCACTCGCCCGTCGAAGACCATCCCGTTACGCCGGCGGGGATTGACCCCGAGGAGGCAGGGGAAGCGCATTTCACTGCCGACGGCGACCTCCATTTCGACGAGGACGCCGACAGCCTGGTGCTGGTCGATTACTCCGAGGGCGTTCCTGCCCAGACCCCTTCGACGCCCGAGGCCATTCCGCTGCCGGCTCCGCCCGTGCCGGTGTTCGAGGCCGCCCCGCCGGTGTTCGAGGCCGCCCCGCCGGCACCCATAATCATCCCCGTGCGGGCAGAGCAGGCAGCCGAAGTCGCTCTACCATCCGCCGCCGCCCCGCCGCCCGCCGCCCCGCCGCCCGCCGTCCCGCTGCCGCCTGCGGGGGGTGAGTTCACCTCGACCTTGCGCATGGACCGGGCCGATCTCGCCGGTGCCTTCGCGCCGCCCCCGCCCGGCGGCATCCCCATCGTCGCCCCCTTCGTGCTGGATGCCCCGCCCGCCGCGCCGCTGGAGGAGCAGCCTCACCGGCTGGTTCTGCGTGTCGGGCGGCTTTCGGCGACGTTTGAGCTGATCAAAGACTCGGTGACCATTGGCCGCCCCGACTCCGAATCGCAGCACTACCCTGATGTCGAAATCGAGCTGGACGACGCGGTCTCCCGCCGCCACGCCGAAGTCGTGCGCCGGGACGACGGCTATTACCTCGTTGATGCGGGCAGTACCAACGGCACGATGCTGAACGGCGAGACGTTGCCGTCCCAGGCCGAGCGCAGGCTGGCCCACGGGGATCGCATCCGGGTCGGCGAGCGGACGGAAATTATCTTCGAGTGAATACTCCCCCGGAAGTGCGCGCCATCGCGCAGAACGTCGCCGCGCTGTACGCCGCGCCCGATACGGACACGGAGATGGTCTCGCAGGCCGTGTTCGGGGACCGCGTGACGGTGCTGGAAGAGCAGGGCGGCTTCTGCCGGGTCGCGACCGAAGACCAGTACGGCGGCTGGGCGGCGGGCGGCTCCCTTGTTCCCGCTGCCGACGATTCCGACTTCCTCCCGACCACCATCTCTACCCTCTTTGCCGACGTCTTCATGGCCCCGGACCCGCGCTCCGAGATGATCACCAAGCTGGTCGCCGGGACGCGCGTCCCCATCGCGCGCCGGGCGGAGGTGGGCGACTGGGTGCCCCTGCTTCTCCCCGATGGGCGCGTCGGCTATGCCCACCGCGTCGGCCTGAGCCATACCTATGGGGACGCCGGGGGGACTCTGCAAGGCGCGCTGGAAGGCGGCGTCAGCCGTCAAGATTTAACCGCCGCATTGGGGCGGCAGGCGGCGGAGACCGCCAGGCGGCTCATCGGGACGCCGTACCTGTGGGGCGGCACAACGCCGTTCGGGATCGACTGTTCAGGACTGACGCAGCTCGCCTTCAAGCTGAACGGGGTGCAGCTCTTGCGCGACGCGCACTTGCAGTGGGGGGACCGGCGCTTCGGCGGAGTGGAGGAGGGGCTGCCACTGGGAGCGGCCCTGCTCGAAGACGGGGACTTGGTGTTCTTCAGCCGCCGCGAGGACGGTCGCCCGACCCACGTAGGGCTGGCGCTGGGGGACGGGCGGTTCGTCCACGCCCGCGGCGGCCTGGGCGTCCGCGTGGACGACTGCGACGCGCCGGAGTACGTGGGGACTTATGTAGGCGCGCGCCGCCTGTCAGCGGACGCCGATTTTGCGGTCGAGGGCGCGTAAGAGGGGGTTGTTTTCGATGGCGCGCGAGAGCGAATGACCCTCGCACCACCATTGGAACGCGGCCAGCAGGAGAACGAGGCCGGCCTGCCAGGCGGGGCCAAGGAAGACCGCGCCCGCCACGCCCAGGGTCGCACCGAAGGCGTTCGCGCCCGTATCGCCGAGCATGGCTGCCCCCCCGGCGTCCAGCGGATAAAGGATCAGTGCGAAGGCAACGGCCGCCCACAGCAGCAGCCCCGTTCCCAGGGTGTGCTGAGAGAGCAGAACCAGAAAGAGCGCCGCCGCGCCGAGCAGGAAGCCGAACAGGCAGCGGCCGGGCCGCAGGTCCAGCAGGTTCAGCGTGTTGGCCGCAAGCGCGATGAGGGAAGCCGCCAGCAGCGCGAACGGCCAGGGGCGCGGGGCCGTCAGCAAAAATCCCGCCGCCAGCGCGACGACCCCGCCGCCCAATGCCTTCGCCGCCCCGGTCGTGAGCCGCCCCCGCGCCAGGGCGCGCAAGTGGCCCCCGAACCCCGACTCCGAACGATCCCCCCCCAAGTCGTCCAGCAGCCCCAGGGCACCGAAGCCCAGCGTGACCAGAAAGTACACGGACGCGAGGCTCGTGTGCAGCCCCTGCCCGAGCCATTCGCAGGCGTAGAAGAACTCGCCGCCCAGCACGAAGGCCAGGCCGGCGATGCTCGGGATGCGGTCACGGCGGAAGTTTGCCCGCCGCAGGTCATAGCGTGTGACCAGCCAGGCCGTGCCGCCGAAGCCGAAGATCAGGGCGACGATGAGCAGGAGGTACTCGGGCAGACTCACTTGCTCATCGCGAGCGGGACGAACGTCCGGGCGCTGACGCTGACGGCCTGGGCGATGCGCTCGGCGATCTCGCGGAAGACGCGGGCGTAGGGGCCGTTCGGGCTGGCGACCACCGAGGGTGTGCCCTCGTCCGCCTCGGACCCGATCTCCAGGGCCAGCGGGATTGCGCCGAAGAACGGGACGTTCAGCGCCTCGGCGGCCTGCTCGCCGCCGCCGTTGGAGAAGACGTGGTGGCGGGAATTACAGGTCGGGCACAGGAAGTAGGACATGTTCTCGATGATGCCCAAGATCGGCACGTCCAGCCGCTTGAACATCGAGACGGCCTTGACGGCCACGGCGGCGGCTAGGTCCTGCGGCGTCATCACCACGACCGCGCCGGCCAGCGGGATCGCCTGAGCCAGTGTGAGCTGCGCGTCGCCCGTGCCCGGCGGCAGATCGACAATGAGATAATCCAGCTCGCCCCAGTCCACGTCCCGTAGGAACTGCTGGACGGCCTTGGCGACCATCGGGCCGCGCCAGATCACGGCGGCCCCGCCCGGCTGCAAAAAGCCCATCGAAAAAACTTTGACGCCGTACTGCTCGATGGGCAGCATCAGCTCTTTCTTCTTGTCCACCTCGGGCTGCTTGTCCTCGACGCCCATGATGATGGGGATGGACGGCCCGTAGATGTCGGCGTCCATCAGGCCGACTTTGGCCCCCATCTGGGCCAGGGCGCAGGCGACGTTGGCCGAGACGGTGCTCTTGCCCACCCCGCCCTTGCCGGACGCGATGGCGATGATGTTCTTGACGCCCTTGATCGCTTGCTGCGTGGGGATGCCCTTGCCCGTGTTGGCGCGGACGTTGGCGGTCATCTCGATCTCGATTGTTTCGACGCCGGCGACCTTGCCGACTTCCTCGCGGCACATCCGCTCGATCTCTTCTTTCAGTGGACAGGCGGGCGTGGTCAGCTCGACCGTGAAAGAAACGCGCGGGCCGTCCACCTTGACGTTCTTGATCATGCCCAGCGTGACCAGGTCTTTGCGGAAATCCGGGTCGATGACCCGGCGCAGGGCGTCAGTGACCTGCTCCGGCGTCGCCGTCATTTGGGGGGGAATTACTGAAGGCATTAGGGGTACAATCCTCTTCAAGAGTGTACCCGTTCACGAAAGGACCTGTCAAACCGTGCCCCTGCCCCGCCTCTTCGGCCGCGCCGCCGATGCCCCCCCCGATGGGCAGTGGCGCTGCCTGTTGATCCCCGCCGTAGACCAGCCCTACTCGGAGCGCTGCCTCGAAGTCGCCTACCGGCTCGCCCAGGGCACGTCCGCCCGCGTCCACCTCGCCTACGTGATTGAGGTGCCGCGCGTCCTACCGCTCGACGCCGCCCTGCCCGATGCCGAGGCCGTCGCGGCGGGCGCTCTGAACGTCGCCGAGCGCATGGCCGCTTCCTACAAGGTGCCGGTCGAGTCGGTCATCCACCGCACCCGCAATGCCCGCGAGCGCATCCTGACTTTGATCCCCGAGGAGAAAGTGGACCTCCTGGTGCTCGGCGCGCGCCCGGACCGCCAGCGCGGTCTGCCCGGCGACCTGGCCCGCGAGCTGTTTCTCGCCGCCCCCTGCGAGGTCATCGCCGACTACATCGCCAACGAGAAGTAGTCAGTGTGTCGGAAATCCCTGCTGGGTAACGATGAGGCTGTGCCGCTCTAACAACGGCCGCAGCCGCCGATAAATTGCTTCCTGCTGGGAAGCGTCACGAAAGTTTACCGAGGACAGCAAGAACCGGGTGCCACGCGGGAACTGCGCTAGCTTGGCTTCTAGGGCGGCGAACAAAGTTAGCCGGCTGTACTGTACGATACTCCAGGTGTCCCCGTCGCCCTCATAATTGATGCGTAGAGGAGTAATCCATGATTGGAGGTAGTCGTGGACATTGCCGCGCTCGTACCCGGTCACGCAGAGGGCTTCTAGCACCCGAAGCTTTGCCGGGTCCGCCAGCCAGTTCGGCGACCGCGCCAGTGCCAACGTGAGTGCATATTCCAGGCCTCCCCGTGCGGGCGCGAGATTTCCGTCGGTCGGATCGAGCAGTCCGGCCTTCCCCGCCCACTGCTGATGCCACTCCCGCAGCCGCGTCCAGAGCGGCTCTTCGGCGGCGGCGGAGCCGTGAACGCCCAGCGTATCAGCGGCGTCGATGGCGACTTCCGGGGCGAGGTCATGTAAATGGGCCACGGCCAGGCGCTCCACCTCGGGACACATATAGAGTGCGGCCACATCGCTCAAAAGAGTCTGGTAGCAGCCCGTGCCTTTGCGCGCCGCCAGCGCCTTCTTCATCTGGGCCGTGCCATATCCTGGATCGGTCCGCAGGAAATAGGCCAGGAGGTTGGACTGAATGGCGCAGGCCCACTCACCGCCCTTGTCGCCGTAAACGGCTTTGACACGCGGCAGAATAGCCTTACTCGCGTATCGCTCCACCAATCGGCTTTGTACATCCCAGTCCTCAAGCTTTGCGAGATGAGACACGAGAATGTTGTCTAACGCGGGTAAAGTCCGGTCCGGGAGCGAGCAGAGCGTATCCAAGTTTAGGCGCGGGTGGTCGCTCGCGATTTCCCTTATGAGCAGCGCGCGCCCTTCATCCGGCAACAACTCCATCAAGCGGCGCAGGGCTAGGCTGCACCTGTTCCTCGCTTCGTAGCCTAGCGCTGAAGCGGGGTCAGTTCCAGGAATTGGCTCATAGTAGACGCGCCTCAGAATCGGCAGCATATCCGGGCCGCGTATCTGCTGCCAGTACCCGTCTTCCAGTAAGTTGCCTTGCTCCTGCGGCGTCAGGTCGTCGAAGATCGGCACCAGTGCCCGCGCTAATTCTCGATGCTCCGCCGTTTCCGGGTGTGCGTAACCTATTCTGAGCAGCGTGAAGCCGCTTACGGCCCGCGCTCGGCCCTGTTTGGCAAGGACGGAAGCGGCGAGGTCTTTGCGGTCCCGTTCCACTAAAGCTGCGAAAGAGTCTCTGCGCCCGAGTAGCATCGCCCGCCGCTCTTTTTCCCTCACAGGGTCGTCGACGATATACGGCCCAATAGGCTGTGGGAAGGCGGCGAGGAACTGCGTTTGCGCCAGATCCTCCATAAAGTACGAGAACACAGGGAAATCAGCGTCGGCGATCCTGCGCTCCATCTCCTGAAGGACGAGGGCGGGGCGCGGGAAGCCGAACAGGCCGAGGCGGGTCTGGTAATAGGCGGGGGAGTCCCAGAAAAGATCGTCGGCGAAATGCCCGTAGCGGGCGACCATTGCCCGCGCGGCGTCGGGCGTTCCGAGGAAGCGGATCGCGCGGACGGCGGCCTGCCGCACGGCTTGCGTTCTGAAGTCAAAGCCGTCCGCATTGAACAGCGGCAACGCCTCTTGCAGTGTCTGGGCGGACCAGGCCGGGTCATTGGGTAATATCACCAACTCTACGGCGTTGGATGCTGTCGCGCGCCCCTGAAAGTCGGTGAAGCGGCGGTCCCTCTTGTCCCGGTCAATGACCCGGCTGCTTGTTAAATACACCCGGTAGCGGCCCGGCGCGTCGAAGCGGAGCCATTCGTTCAGAGTGAAAGGGATAGATATTGGCTGCTGGCCCAGAGGCTGAAATCGCGGCCCCGGTCCGCTGTAGACTGTGCCGAACTCGCGGTCATAGTAGACGCGCAGCGGGTCGGTCGCGCGGGTCGGCGAGTCAACCTGAAAGTTGTCACTGCCCCATTGTAAGTTCCGGTTGCCGGGGTCGGTGTTGAGCTGATACACATCGGGCAGATGGCTCGCGAACATAGCCGTGAGCGGGATGACCTCGCCCCGATGAAACTGCGTTTGCCCTTCGGGAAGCCGCAAGGTGAGGGATATGCCCGGTGGATTCGCATCCACAGCCTTCTGTTGCTGTGCCTCAAACACTGAGGCGTCGGCAGAAGCCATTCGGACGCCGAGCAGCAGCCCCAAGGCTACAACTAGGTACAGGCAGTTTTTCATGCTACTTTCGCCCTCCGTGCCGGCGGAGCAGTTTGAGGATGGCTGCGTGGTCGGCGCTGGGATCAGGGAAGGCGAGGGCCACCGCCAGCGGCGTCTTGTCGTCCTGGTCGCGGGCGTTGACGTCCGCGCCGTGGGCCAGCAACAGGGCGACCGTACCGGGGTCGTCGCCCTCGACCGCCTCGTGCAGTGCGGTCCGGCCCATCGCATCCCGATGGCCGATGCGCGCGCCGTGGGCCAGCAGCAGGGCGGCAACGCCTTTGCTGCTGAAGCGGGCGGCCCGGTCCAGCGCGGTTTCCTTGAAGTCGTCCTCGGCGTTGACGTTCGCCCCGTACTTGATGAGCAGCGCGGCGATCTGCTTGTCATTCTCGAACGCCGCCTCAGACAGCGGGATCTGGCTGACCGAGCCGGACCGCCCGTGGTAGAAGGCCGGCGGGGCGTTCGCCAGGGCGGGGTCAACTTTCAGCTTCTGCTCGACGACTGATGGGTCTTTGTCCTCGATGGCCTTGAGGAACGCGGCAGCCTGCGGCGTGATTGTTTCGATCTTCGGGGCAGATGAAGCTGATGACCCGGCTCCCATCTTCCCCAAGTCGAGCCGCCACTGCCCGTCTTCCAGACGCGCCTCGATGGGCGATTTCGGGTCGCGGCGGGGCACGATCTGGACGCGCGTCGGGCTGAGGACGTGGAAGTCGCACGCGCCCGGCGCGGGGAGGTCGTTCTTCCCCATCTGCGCGCTCAGGGGGATGTTTTTGCTTGATGCGTGCGTTTTCTCGTAGGCGTCACTCAGCGCGACTGCTTCCGCCAGGAATTGATGCCCGCGCCCGATCAGGCCCGGCGGCAGCGCCCCGGACTTGTTCGAGGCGTCCAGTGTCTTCTTGTTGACCGAGTAGCGGTCCAGCAGCGCGGCGACCTTGTCCTGAAACGCTTTCTCCAAGCCCTGCTGGCGCGCGGCATCCTGCGGGGTCAGGGTGCGGCTCAGGGTGCCGGTCAGCCCGCTGACCATCGAGTCCGCTAGGACCAGGCTGAAGCCGATGTCCGCCGCCGACTCATTGGTGAGGCTCTCGTTCAGCGCGGCCAAACCCTTCGCCCGGTGCGCTCGGTCCAGCGCCCCCTGCGCCCCCACGAGCGGCGACAGGGCCGCGATGATTGGGGCCGCGCTCTGGGCCTGCGCGGGAGCCGGCGTCAGCCCAGCGGCGGCGCAGACGCCTCCCAGGCAGATGGCGAGGCAAAGACTAGATAGACGCACTTCGGACACCTCTTATGGAGATGGATCACAGATTCAGCAGGATGGGCAGGATCATGGGGCGGCGGCCCGTCTTCTTGGAGAGGAACTTGCCCGGTTCAACGACCCAAGACTGAATCTAGAGCCAGCAGTAGGTCCTCAAACCTGAGCTGATTTAATCTGCCGTATGGCTTGATGATCTTGGCCTGGCTGAGTGTGTAAAGCTTGTCGGCACGGACCAGGCTCTGGCGGGGCAGAGCGCCCGCTTCCATATCAGAAGTGTCGATAACGACGCCCGGCATAGTCGTGGACAGGTTAGAAGTGATCGCGGCGACCAGCATGTCCGGCGAACTTTGACAGGAGGCATCGGACGACAGAATCAAAACAGGGCGGCGCTTGAAACTGCTCAAGTCGGTGAACGGCACGGGGATCAGCACGATGTCGCGCTGTCTAGGCATTGTTCCAGACCTCATCGTCAATCGGGTTGTCCCAGAACGCCGTGGTGCTTTCCGAAGACTCCAGCAGCCCGTCGTATTCCGACCCGGTCTCGCGCACCAGCACGATGACTTCAACGTGCGTCCCTCGATCAAGTCGCAGGCGGGGCAGCGAGACTTCCCCGTCTGCCCCCACCTCGGCCTCGTATCTCAGTGCCTGCATCCGACTCTCCTTTTTACAGACTCAGCTTACAGATCCAGCAGGATGGGCAGGATCATGGGGCGGCGGCCCGTCTTCTTAGTCAGGAACCGGCCCACGGCCTCGCGGATGTCCTGCTGGACGACCAGCCAGTCGTTGTCCTCGGCGGGCAGGTTGTTGATCTTGTCGATGATGATCTGCTTGATCTGCTCGACCAGCTCCTCGGACTGGTCCATGTAGACGAAGCCGCGCGAGATGACCTCGGGGCCGGTGACGATCTCGCCGGTCTCCTGCGAGACGCCCACGACCAGGACCAGGAAGCCGTCCGAGCCGATGTGCTGGCGGTCGCGCAGCACGATGTCGGTGATGTCTCCCACGCCCGTCCCGTCGATCAGCACGGCCCCGCTCTTCTCGACCTTGCCCACGATGCCCGCTGACTCCTCGCTGACCTCGATGATGTCGCCGATCTCCGCCCGGATGATGTCCTCCTCAGCCCACCCCATGTCCTGGGCCATCTTCGCGTACAGGTGCAGCATCCGGTACTCGCCGTGGACGGGCATGACGTACTGCGGCTCGACGAGGTTGAGCATCAGGCGTAGCTCCTCGGCGCAGCCGTGGCCCGAGACGTGGACCGTGGCGATGCCGTCGTAGTAGACGTTCGCGCCGCGCCGGAACAGGTGGTTCAGGGTCCGGTTGACGGCGGCCTCGTTGCCCGGAATGGCCGAGGCCGACAGGATGACCGTGTCGCCGGCCACCATCTTGATCTTGCGGTGGTCGTCCACGGCGATGCGCGACAGGGCCGCCATCGGCTCGCCCTGCGCGCCGGTCGTGATGACGGTCACCTGCTGCGGGAAAAAGTCCTCGATCTCATCAGCCCGGATCAGAGTCCCCTCGGGTATCTTCAGATAGCCCATCGCCTGGGCCATCTCCATGTTGCGCTCCATCGAGCGGCCCATCAGCGCGACCTTGCGGCCATACTTGACCGACACGTCCACGGCCTGCTGGACGCGGTGGACGTTGGAGGCGAAACACGCCATGATGATGCGCTTCTGGGCGTCGCCGAAGATCTTCTCGAAGCTGCCGCCGACGATCCGCTCGGAGGGCGTGAAGCCGGGCCGCTCGACGTTGGTGGTATCCGAGAGCAGCACCAAGACCCCTTCGGCCCCGATGCGCGTGAGCTTTGCGATGTCGAACAATTGGCCGTCCACGGGCGTCTGGTCGAACTTGAAGTCGCCCGTATGCACCAATGTCCCCGCCGGGGTCCGCACGGCGAAGCCCACGGCGTCCGGGATGGAGTGCGAGACTCGGAACGGCTCGATATCGAAGACGCCGACCTTGAAGCGGTCCTCGGCGGTGAACGTGTGCAGCTTGGCCCGGTCTAAGACGCGGTACTCGGAGAGCTTGCCCTTGGTGAA
>JAABUO010007523.1_pt1 | contig 12427 bp, 18 predicted proteins | sample 5559291 | NCBI WGS metagenome assembly JAABUO01 (sample SAMN10711878, study PRJNA513372) | rock metagenome | isolation source: Antarctica rocks | place: Antarctica: Victoria Land, Finger Mt sud
CTCACCGGCTGAGCACCCCCATTCACATCCTGGCTCTATCACACATTGTCCATGTCATGAGTGCTGCTGCGCTCCAAGGAATGTCAGCACATTGTAAGTGCATAGCTTGTGAAGGGTAGAGGAAGCATTGTTGGGCGGCAACGTGCATCACCTTGATAGAGGCCTGACCCATTGTGCAACAGCATCCTGCTATTGCACCATCACACAAATGCTGTCAACCAATGTTGAGCTTACAGTGAAGCTGCTTGCTGCATTGCTGCGAACCCATGATTAGATGCTGCAAGGCTCTGCTCAGACTTTGCTGCTGTATGGCAACCTGCTGTGTTGGTCGAGACATCTGTATGGTAGTGTTACTGTTTGTCTTGATACGACTCTTTACCTGGAGTGAAGCTGACATTCATGGCTCAGAGGACCTGAATGGATACCACCAGGCTCTGTAGTAGCCTTCCACTATGGCCGTCAAATTCTAACTTTTGTAAGCCAAGTCATCAAGACCAGGTGCATAAGCAGCTGCATGCATACATCATCATCGCATGACAGTCAAAGGCGATTTGTCGCTGATCATATGATAGTATGGTTCATTGCATGGCGCAGGAAGAAGAGGAGCAGCAGAGGGCAGAGATCTTTGAGAAGAAGAAGGAGAAGGAGGGGATGCTGGCCCGGAAGGCCGCCAACATCACCTCCATCCGCCGCATTGCCGCAGCCCAAGCCACTGCGCGCCGCCAGCTCACTAAGCAACAACAAGCAGCTGCAGCGCAGCAGGTCAGATCTCGGCACCAAAAACCATGATGAAAGCCGCAAACCAGTTGCTTGCAATGCCAACAGCTTGCATCAGCTGATGGTCATTGTAAACAAGCCGATGCAGGTTGTCGGCATTGCAAATGGCAACAGATGGCTGTGTGATGCAGGTCAATGGTGTCAGTGTCGTCTAAATGTGGTATGAGCAGCAACAAGTATGGCAAGCACAGGCTGTGACGTACATTGCAGGCCAGCTAGATCATGCATGATGTCCATTTCGCACCACACAATCTCTATGTACATGGCACATTTTGGCTGGCGTGTGAAGTAGTGAGTTAGTGATTTGCCATAGTGGCATGCAGCTGTCAGCGCATCAGCGTCTTATACATGAATGTTGCCTCATGCCGGCTTCACAGCAAAGACTCTGTTTTGTCACATCACATTTAGGTCATGTTTTTCAAATCTACCAACCATAGTTGGGTTTCACAGCACTTTGGCTTGACGATGGCTGAAGTTTTGGGGGTGCGATGCTGCAGGCGCAAGCCAGGACAGAAGATCAGGCAGTGCAGCTGCACGAGAAGCTGGAGGCTAAGCGTGCTGCTACTCACGCAGAGAAGGTGAGGTTGTTGGATAGCAAGTTTTTGCTTTGCTTTCACCATGAGCAAGCAAGCAACAATACTCAATCTGCCGCTCGCTTACTCATTCGCTCAATCAGTCACCCAATCAACCAATCAGAACTCGATGAAAGCATGTTTTGGGTTTGTGTCAGTACTCTCTGCATGGGCGGCTTCCAGTGGAGTGCTCTTCAAAGTTGCTCATGCCAAATGCTTGTGATGAACACCAACAGTCGCCAGATGTGCTAATTTTCTTATCCTATACTCTGCCATGCTGCTGTCTGCATATTTGCGCTAACCCAGATGTGCAAATCTGCCTCAGCTCGTCACTCCGCAACTGCCCTGCTGTAGAAGTGACGTGCAGAAATGACATGTAGGAGGTCCCAGCCTTGAGCCTCCTGCTGAAGTGTGTCTTCGGCTTATGCAAAAGGGTCATGACGCCATCTGTGATTGCAGGCGAGGTTGGCAGCAGAGGAGAAGAGGATAAAGTTTGAGCAGCAGCAACAGGGTGCGGCCGCCTCACAAGTAGAGGAAACCAGCTTTGCCTCTCTGGTGGCCGGCCAAGCACGAGAGCTGGTTCAGCGGCAGCGCTCGACTAAGCAAGACGCGGTGCAGTACGAAGCGACCAAGGCCAAGGCCAACACTGTGCGCATGAAGTCAGTCAAGCAAGACTTGAAAGCCAAGGCAGACTTCATCAAGGCATATGACGAAAGCATGCAGCAACTGAGAGGTACAGATCAGCAGTTCAGGCAGCAGGAGCTGATGCGCAAGAAGGGCTTGGTTGAGAGTCAGCATGATTTTGAGGCCCGGCTGTTACAGACGCACAAGGAGAAGGCGTATGTGCCTGGCAGTGCTACAGAAGGGCCAGCTGCTGCCTTATTGAAACAGCTCAGCTTGGGGGTGCTTGCTAGTGAAGCAAGTCTGAGCGTAAAGCAATGAGATCAGCAATTCATGGTCTCCTGTCTGTCTAAGTGGCTTTGAGCGTCAGTGATTCTGAGTCTGCAGTTGAAGACCCTAGTGTGTTGTGTTTTGGTGTGTTTTCATCTGTAATGGGCCTTTTCTTTAGATAAGCAGAAAACTGACCCCTGATTCATGCTTGTATCTGTTGTCCAAATGTATGTCAAGCACAACAGGTGACAATTGGCTGGTGTTCTTGAGACCATATCAATCAGCTATGTCTATGGTATGATACAGCTTTCGAGTTTTACCCCCAAGGCAACTATCTGGTTGCTCAAGTCAACCAAGTTACACAGTTTGACAAGAGCTGTGCAAGCTGTAAACATGTCCATTCTGCTAACATGTCCATTCTGCTATACAATTGAGAGTCCTTGCAGAGTGAGCTGGTTGCCATCAGTCTCAACAGCCACATTGCTCTCAGACCTAGGCAGGGCAGATACGCCTCTGCTACTACTCCAACTCGAAGTCCTGCTGGGCACCCCCCGTGCACTAGGCATCCGTATAATGCTTGGGCCACTCATGGTCGACACAGCTCGAGAGTGCAGCTCACTCAAGTCATTCAGGGCATGCTGATCAGCAGGCATATGGGGTGCGATCTCCTGGAGCAAGTTAAAAGCAGCCTCCTGATCAGGCCCAGACTCAGTGCTGCTGGCAGAAGCTGTGCGCTCAGCATTAGCTGCAGAGCCAAACTGATCGATATTTTGAGCTGGGTGGACGTTACTGCTAGATGGTGGCATTGAGCCTGTTCTTCTATTCATAGCAGAGCCACCACCTGCAGTCTTGTTGCTGCATGTTGAGTTGGTGGTGTTGGGCATGGCTTCCTGCACATCATGGCAACACAGATCTACCCATTTGCCACAAAGAGAAGACCTGGCTCATATGCTAGTGTCAAACATTTGGCTACTAATTAACACTGCAATAACATCACAAGTACTGGACAGCTTGTATGCTCAGTCATGAATCTGGACTAAGCAGTACTTGCCATTGCCTGACAGCAGCATCAGATTTGTGTCCTGAAGCATCTCAGTCATTTGCAAACCCCGCCAGTCGCATGCAGTAAGCCACAATGCATCTCCAGCACAAGGCGAACCGCAGTGTGATCCTGGCAGAGTATGTGTAGATGTGCTACTCAGGTCAGCTTAATCCATCATGGCATAAACATGGGTGTTCTCATGATAGACTCATTGTACATGACGCAAGCACTCATGATCCAGCAGATGCGCCTCATCCGACAATGTGCAGGCACTAAGCCAAACAAGTCACAGTATATTTGAAGGATTGCAGATAGATTGCATACCAGCATGTTTCTGGCAGGCGGCATGTTGCCATCAGAGGCGGATTTGAAGGAGACATCGCGGCTGAGCTTCCGAGAGTGCAGGCGCTGCAGGAAGAGGCGCTCCTGCTTCAGCACTGGACTGCCATCCAGCTGCTGCAGCCTCTGTGCAACTCCCACAACGTCTTTCCTGCAAGTCACTTGGTGTTGCTGTGGGAGGCGTTGTGCATGCGTCACTTTGGTGTGAAGGCTGTTATGCGATGCGTCTCAAAGCGTCTGCTCAGATCACATGTGGTGTGGCATGAGTATGACCAGCCAGCTGCGCTTAGCTCACTCCAGGTGAAATCTCAGAACCACACAGGTGCAGCAAAGCAGAGTGCAATAGCAAGCAGTTGCTTGCCTGTAGCTGCGTGCTTGGCACAAGGGGTTGTCTCTCACATCCAGAGTCTGCAGCTGTGGCAGGCTGCCCACCAAGCCTTGTATGCGAGCCACCTCCTGGACTTGGTTCCCTGCCAGGTTCAGGTTGTGCAGCTGATGAAGAGCTGCCAAGGGACTCACGTCGGCGATGTTGCAGTGCTGCAGCGCCAGTCTGCCTAGACAACCTTCCAAGGCCTGCAGGAATGCAAAGCTGTGACTTTGCTGTGCAAATGACTTCATGGTTGTGCCACTGAGCGAGCCTGTGAACATGTGGCCGCTCCTTGCGTGAACACATACCTCAGGCCATATCTCGCAACCACTGCAGTGCATCTCAGTGGCTTTGCTATCATGCAATGCAATGCAATGCAATGCAATGCAATGCAATGCAATGCAATGCAATGCAATGCAATGCAAGGTAGTGACACTGAATTCAGTTTGAGCAGGAGCCTGCTGGTCTCACACTGATCCAGTTCTGACCACGAGACACAATGTGGCCATGCACATGACAGCATCAGGCATGTACAGCCATGCCACAGCCGACCAATTCTGCAGCCATGTCAAAAGTCAGCGTGACTACAAGTGGTGCAACACATATGTTGTTTCTGGCTACAGCAATGGAAAAGGAATAAGACATGCTATGTTTGTAAGCATTTTCATGGCCATGTTCTGTGCCACCAGTTGACAAGCTGCTGTTCAAACTGCATGGGCTGGTGTATTGTCTGTTTCTTGCAGCTGCATGACTCTGGTTTCAGCAACAAGCTGCTGAGCATGGCGCTGCCGGTTTTCCCTGGCCATACCTCAAGGCAGTTTGGGTCAAAGGCCAGCTCCACGCCTGCAGGTAATCTCTGCCTGGATAAGTGCAGCTCTTACAGACTTGTGCAGCCCTCCAAATTCTTCACGCAGCTGATCTCATTATCTTCCAGGTACAGCTTCTGCAATCTGCCCAGATTCTCTAAACCTTCAATCTTCTGTATCTGGTTTTTCTGCAGAGGCAATCCGAGGTCAGTTAGCTTGAGCAGAACAGAGCAGGATGCAACTGCTCCTGAACGCAATACTGAACAAGTGAGTGCTAATTTTGCTCCAAGCGTGACTGCAATTTGCTCTGCTGGCTGGCTGCATGCAGGAGTGTGAATTGAACCTGAAGGTACAGATGTGTTAGCTGCCTGAGGTTCTCAAGACCATTGATAGCCTGGATCCGGTTGCTGTACAGGTACAAGACACGCACAGCAAAGCAGCTCTCTAGATTGGTGATGAAGCGGATGCCGCGGCCCTCCAGGTGCAAATGTGTAAGATTGGAAGTGAAGTCACCCCAGGAGGTATGGTTGGGGCAAGGCTTCCCAGCCTTGTCTGCAGCCTGAATGTTGCGATGACAGTCATGACGAATGTCAAGACTTAATTAGGCGTGCTGCGGGTTAAATGCAAATTGCAATGCCTCTCACCCGCACAATGCTTGCTTGACTAATTAGCGGCATGCCTAGTCAACTGTTCCTTTGCACTGGCAAAGCGTGCTTTTCTTGAGCACGAATGAAATGAAAGTAACGACACGCAAAAAGGATGGTCCGCAAGGCACGTCGATTGATGATAATGTGAGCTTGCCGGGTGTATGTGTGAGTGCGTGAAAGCTATCAGCCTGTAATTTGCATGTGCGAGTCAAGGTATCCTCCGAGGGCGTCAGTGAGTTCGGCCTTGATGCAGCAAGCTGGAAACAAACGCTTTCGCATAACAGTGGTTCGATCCTATGCAGATCCTGTCCAACATATGCTAGCTTGCGCCAAAGTGGCCTGCATGGATGAGTAATGGTTCAACACAGGATTTAGGGTACGGAGGCCACAAGCAGGATGGGACCGTTTTCGATGATAGAAGTTGTGAGCATTCTTTGCGATGGATGGCATGTAAACCATATATTATTTAGTTTGAGACATGTCATATGAGCTTGTCACTTTAAAACAACTGCAGAACTCAAGCATGCAAATATTTTTAAGTTCGCAAGGTCTGTTGCAAAGCCAATGAGACTGAGCATCACATTAGATTCATTTTTTGTTCAACAGCTTCCTGAAGTCTGCATTCGTGGTAGCAGGAGCTTTGCCAGAAACTTCCGCCTTTGCAATTGCACGAGGCACAAAAGCAGGTGCAGCAGCAACAGCAAGTCGCTCATGTTGATGAATGGATCTTCCTCTGTCCCCCCGTCCTGCTCCAAACCCCCTGCCTGGGACCCCACGGCCTCTGGCACCCCCTCGCCCTGGTCCTCCGACGGCGGTTTGGACACCATAATTGACATTTTTCTGCCATGCAACTCTGGCTCCTTCAGGTCTACAGCCTTCTGGAGGGCGCTGTTGTTGGCAAACTCCACATATCCAAAACCCTGTATAGTACAATAAGCATTGTCCTCAAGTCTGTTGCATGCAGTGTCCATGCATTGCCTGTAGGCATTCAGGAGACGATCTGGCACTTATGCTGAATGTCCCATGTAACGCTCTCTGAGCAACAGTGTGCAGGCATTCCATCCCTGCAAGCAAGTTTGCCGCTGAAGTGCAACTCCAGGACATCAAATGCCGCGGCACTATGCAAGCTACATACACATGTTGCAGACTCAGCAGAATGACTACCTTGAACATGCCAGTGACTTTGTCCATGACCAGGCGCACACCCTTGATCTCTCCACAGGCCGCCAGCAGATTGCGTAGCTCTTCTTCAGTCACCTTGTTGTCCAGGCCACGAACAAAAGCAGTGCACTCATCTGTGAAGATGACAGGTGGGCCTTGAGCAGCCCCTGCAGAGGATTGTTCACCTACTGCAGCCGGAATGTTGGCTGGCTTGCTCTGTTGGCTTTGTGGCCTTGACACAGGAGGCTGATTTGAGGGCGGGCCTGCGCTAAAAGATGAAGGTGGCTGTTGCGCCTGTTGTGCATGCTGCGCTTGCTGAGTGCTGTCTACCGGCCTGTCAGCACCATCAGCTTGTTTGCTTTTTTTGGGCCCTGGTTGGTCTTCTGAGAATCCCAGGCCATGACGGCGTTTGCTACCAGCAGCAGAAGCTTGGTCGTGCAGCGCCTGACCGGCCGCCTGAGCGGTGCTGTGCTTGGCTGCAGCTGCATCGCTTGGCATAGCATCTGCAGATGCAAGTTTGGCTGTTGGTTCTGCCACTGCTGCTGCTGCTGGCAGGCTTGCTGATTCAGCCTGTGCAGCTGTTTCAGCTCTGGCAGCAGGACCCTTTCCCTTCTTGCCCTTCTTGCTGCCTGTAGCAATGCCATGACCAGCAGTGGCAGCAGCAGCAGCAGCAGCTTGCTTGTTTTGGTAATTGGGGTCTGCCTGCTGTCGCATCTTCTTCATCTCTTCTGGGGTCAACTTCTTGGCCTTCTTGGCAGCCGCCTGAGCCTTTGCAGTGCCTTCAGAGTCACTCAAAACTGCTGCTGCAGCTGCTGCCTGCTCCAAGATGGGCCTCACCTTGCGAGATGCCTACAGAGGATCAATGTCTATCAGCCATGATGCAATGACTGACAGAAGGCAGGGACACCCATGCTGCAAAGACACCAGGACTGGGCCAAGATGAAGCTGACTCCAAACGAGTGGACAATAGCTAGAATGAGCAATGGCAGTCCACGCCTCACACTGAACGGCACAGGCTCGTATGACTTGGTGATGCTCAAGCAAGACCACTCTGTGAACACTGTGCACAGGAGCAGCTTGTCTGACAGACTCATCTAGTTACCTCTGCTAATGTGTCTGCTGTGCCATGCTCGCGCTCAAAGCGCAGCCAGGCTTGACACAGGAAAAGCTGCCCAGCCTCCTCCAGCTTCCTGCTGTACCCTCTTTTATACACTCGCCTTGCCTGGCCGGTATTGTCTGAGCCAATCAGCATTGTAATGTACCCAATCCAGGTCTCAACATAGCGGGCTGCCGTGCTCTTCAGCACACCTTCCCACACAGCTTCAGCTGCAGCAGGGTCCTGACTCACATGCAGCTCGCAGTCTGCCCAGTAGGCATGAATGCGCAGGGTGCGATCAATGTAGTCAGGAAAGTAGGTTTGCATGAGTTCTGCTGCCTGTTGAAAGCCCTGTTTGAGCTCTTGTGCATGGTCTGCACCTCTGTGACGAAGGGCGTCTAACCGCGCTAGCACAACCTCCATGTAGCCGTCAGCCGTCTGCAAGCCGGCTTGAAGAGCTGAGCTGTATAGGGTTGCGTGCTGCTGCTCATCAAACACAGTGCTGAGCTCAAGTGCCCTAAGGGCGTTTGCCCACAGGCTGCCAACCCAAGGACAGTTTCTAAGTGCCCTGCTGTAGACAGCATTGATTGCTGCTGGCACCTTGAGGTGATCTTCCAGGTAGTAAGCATATGCCTGCCACAGATAGTGAGTTACAGGAAATGCAGCCAGTGCCCTCTCGTGGACCAGCTGCACTCTAGCTGGATCACCCTTAGCCTGCATAGCACAGTGAGGACATCTCCCAGGAAGTCATGTTATTGATGTTCACACTTGCAACTGCTGCAGTGGTGAGCCTCAGATGCTGCGTGAAACCATAAGACGTGCAGGCTTGAAAGTAGCCTCTGTAGGCCTAGAAGCAGGAGATGCTGGGTCAATCACTTGTACCCTATGCAGACAGCACACTGCACAGAGGCCTCGGCTTGTGGAAGCAGAGCAGCCCACCTCTTCATACTTGATATATGCCAGGAAAGCTGCCAGCAGGTTTTCATCAGCAGGCTTGTCAGGCGCAACCATGGCCTCATGCTCGCGTCTGAGAGACACTGCTTGCTGAGCCTTCTGGAAGCCCTGCTGAACATGGCTTGGCGCCTGTACTGGCTGCTGTGCATCTGGCAGGCTGGCTTCCCATTTCAGGTAACTTTGCATGGTCTGTGCAGCTTCTGCTAGGGGAACCTGCAACTGTCGATGGTACAGCTGCCGTACACGCTGCAGCTGAGCGTCTGAAGTGGGGTCCTGTGCTGACAGCTCATGCTCATACTCCCTGCAGGTGACCTGGATGCTGAACGACGTTATTCCACTTCTTTGGACAAAGGTATAGCAAGACAAGATGATACGGCACAGCTTGAGAGCAACAACTTCTGCTAATGGCTTGCTGTGCTGAGGACAGGTTTCAGGAGACAGTAAATGTGTTACCTGTAGGCGTCCCACAGTGAGCCCCCAAGCGTGATATGCAGACCAGCTGCTGTCAGAGCCTGCTCGCATATTTCGCGCAGGTTCTGCATGCTGGTGTTACTGTTTTGCTGAGACCCAGCAGCATGTTCCTTCACAAAGCTGCAAAAAAAACAAAGTTCACCCTGGCTGGAGCAAGCTGCTTGAGTAGCGCAGCAGCCATCATGCAAGTCAGTAAAGCTTTGCACATGGTTCATCAAGATCAACTGAAAGTTACTCAATGTAAGCCTTCCAGATTGGTACAGATAGATAGTCCTGTACAGCTTTCTGGAACAGCTGTGAAGCTTGTTCTGTTTCTGTGATGCTCTTGGCTGTGACAGCTTCGTCGTGTAGCCACTCCAGCCATAATTGCTCTGTGAGCGGGTAGTGCTCTTGCATGGACTCTCTTGCTGTCCTAAGCTTTTCACGAAGCTTGCATTTTCGCAGGAGGTTGACGTACTGCAGCATAGCAAGTGTCTTAGCCAATGTTCGAGACTGAAGTCGCTCAGTTGGAGACTGCGTGGAGCATCAACCCTCTAGCTATACCTGAACGTGAGACTCGTACAGGTTTGGATTCGTCTGCAGAGCTGTTTCTAGATGCATTATGGTATCCATGTCCTCAGGTGAAGCGTCAATCTCTTCAAAGTCACTTTCACTGCTGTCGCCAGAAGTGCTAACGTCCATGGCAAGCGGGGCTTCTGATGCCATAGTTTGTAGAATTCTATCGTGCGAGCCAAAAGTAAGAGGCAGACGCAGAAAGATTGCTCGAAATCACATCGAGTGCAAAGTCATCTCGATCAACAACATCAGCGGTTTGTGCGTGCCAGCCCAGCAAATTTGAAGCGAAGATCACAACTTGAGGTGGTTAAGCAACGACTGGCCAAGCAAAGAGAGGCTGCACAGACGCGGCAGCTTGCATGTAAAACGCCTTTTGCTGTTGCTTAATCTAAGTCACGCCGCAGCTCACCACATTTTGCGAGAAATCACATACAGTTGGGGCTCAACGCTTCGAGCTCGGCCTGTCTCTTCCTTCGTTTCGAGCTCAGCTTCCTTTGCAGATTCCCTAAACAGAGACCCCCCCCCCCCCCCGATTCAGAGTCAACACGCTTGTAATTAAGCGACAGTGATCTTGCAACGCGAACAGTCCCCGCCGCGACGAGTCCCGTGTTGTAGACCGCTTTGCACAGCCTCAAGCGGAGCATGGGCGTATCGATTGCAGCGGTGAGCTTGAACGCTGTTGCAGATCGTTCGAATTTGACCCTGCAGCAAACCAAAGGCACGCAGAGACTCACTGCTGACGTTCCTTGTCGCAGGATCTGACCGCCGGAACCTTTGCAGGGGCGGCCTCGCTGGTTGTTGGGCACCCCTTTGATACTATAAAGGTGCCCTGTCACCATAGTGGATAACGCTACTTAATAACCTGCAAACGTGGCTGACTTGTGCAGTATGATTTCAGGTCAAGCTACAAAGTCAGCCAAGGCCTCTTCCCGGACAGCAGCCTGAATATGCTTCAGCAATGGATGCTGTGAGAAAGGTGCTCTTCTTTCCACAGCTTGTTGTAGGCAGCTGCGTCATGCAACAACCGTCCCTGAGCTGTCCACACATTTGCAGACAATGGCTGAGGGTGGTGTCTACAGTCTCTTCCGTGGCATGGGTGCTCCTTTTGCAACAGTAGCGTTCTATAATGCAATCCTGTTTGCAGCAAGAGGGCAGATGGAGAGCATGCTGGCCCATCCAGACGGTATAATCTGCATGTCGAAGCCGTTTCTTCAAGGCTCATCATGCAAATGTTGATTGCAAACATGACAACCAGTACATTAATGAGCTAAAACATTGCTTGTTCGTATCACAGCAGACATCAGAGTTGACAGGGATTTGCTTTTTCACCAGCAAGCATACACATGCAGGCTCAAGAGCCATAGGATTTGAGGAGATCGTGTGTTCACTTGTATATACCAAAAGCACCTGCATACAGAAGAGAATCAACCACACAACAAGACTTCCGGCGCACCCTGCATCCTCGCCACCTTTGCGCTGCCGTGTGATATGGAACTGACCATGGTATCATCCCCAGACAGCAATTTTGCACTGCAGGCGGCCCATTGAGCGTGAGTGATCAGGCAATTGCTGGTTTAGGAGCTGGAACAGCAGGCGCTCTTATAGCTTGCCCCACAGAGCTCATCAAATGCCGCTTACAAGCTCAAGCAGGATCCAAACTATCTGCTGCTCACATACATGCCGCGTCATTGCCAGCTGGCCTTGCGACCCTAAGCCAATCTGGCAAGGGCCTTGCCTCTCTGACACAGGCCAAGGGCTTCTCCACGCTGCCCTTGGCAACAGTCACATCTGGGACTACGCCTGGAGCCATACATCTTGGTGACTACACAGTCAGTGTTCCTGCCCTGTGCCCTGTGGGGGATTGTACACACCTGCCTTGCCTTTCATCATAGGGCTGAGCTGTTTAGCCTATCTCAACTACAGAGCTATGCACTTGAGATTGGTAATTTTGCGCATCAGCTGCATGTTTCAGAGTGCAGCAAATGCCAGACAAGGCAGGCTCAAACAGCATGCAACCACCCGCACATTATTGAACTTGAAATTCATTGGGCATAAACATTGCAAATGCAACCTGTAGAGTATGCAGCTGCTGGTGGCCATCTGTGCGTAAATTGTGAGCACCATGTCAATAGTCAGGGCACAATATCATGTCTTGACAAGGTCTGATAGGAGCATAAGCCGGCATACTTGCCTCTACAATTTGTCATGATTCTTGACGAATACGAGTGCTGCTTGTGCACAGGGTAGCTTGCAGTACAAAGGGCCAATGGATGTGATGAGGCAAGTGATGAGGTCAGAGGGGGGTGTCATAGGGCTGTACAAGGGCCTGGTGCCCACCCTACTCAGGGAGGTGCCAGGCTGTGCCGCCATGTTTGCTGCCTATGAAGCCATCAAGTTGGGTGCTGCCAAACAACAGGTACACTTGTGTGAATGCTCTATGATGGTTGCAATGCCCTTGCATACATGGTGGCATAACACCTGCTCGACACTGAAATTGCACTGTTGCTGACATTGGACTGCTGGGACTGCAAGCAAACAATTGAGAAAGCAGACTGTTTCATGAACATGACAGGGTCTCTGCATTGATGGGTGACTCTGCTTTTTCAACAGGGTTTGAGCAATACAAATGAGCTGGGGAAGGGGACCCTCATGGTAGCTGGGGGTGCAGCAGGGGCAGTGTACTGGCTCACAGTCTACCCTGCTGACATCATCAAGAGCAAGCTGCAGACTGACAGCTACCAGCAGCCAG
>JAABUO010007525.1_pt1 | contig 12425 bp, 20 predicted proteins | sample 5559291 | NCBI WGS metagenome assembly JAABUO01 (sample SAMN10711878, study PRJNA513372) | rock metagenome | isolation source: Antarctica rocks | place: Antarctica: Victoria Land, Finger Mt sud
CTGCCCTCACATCTGCAAACTGGCCCTTCACATACAGTCTCAGCTCGCTCACTTCCTCACCGTCAGCCTTCAGGCTCAGTGCTGCTGCTGCCCTGTCTGTCACCTGTCACGGCAAGGCTAGTTGGTGAAGGTCTGAGGTTTAGGTGAGGGACGCAGTTGGATGAGTCCCTGTTGTGCCAGGTTGGATTGTATGCAAAATGCATCCTGTTTGTCACAAGCAGAAAGGGAAACATGGGTTGTTTCACTTGAAATTAGAACCAGACTCAGTATCAGCTTTGCAGCCATGAAGCAGGCTGCAAGCCTTGCACTCAGGTGGTATCCAAGCATGAGCTGTCCCGGCTGTTGAATGCAGCATCCTGTGCTGAGACAGGCTGCAGCCCTTCCAGGTAAATCGCAGCCATCCCATTGGCCATGTCCAAGCAAGTGAAAGCATGCCCTGAAATACCCACAACAGCAACATGCAGTATGCATGCCATTTGAATAGATTGTGAGGTATAAGCCTGTACAGAGTCGCAGACCACATACACCTGTGCTTCCAGGTCAGGATGTCTGATGAGTCACAACTGGCTCCACACCCCAGACTGTAAGGTATAAAATGAAATGAGTCGCACAGCGTACAAACCTGTTGTAGGCCTTGCAGGAGGGCCGTTTCAAGCTGGGAACAGCGCTGCTGCAGCCCTGCTTCCCCAGCCTGTACACCCCCCTTGTCAGCCTTGCCTGCACCCCATCCCACAGCTTGGTCGAGATGTACAGTAAAGGTCCAGGAGACAGGAGCAGTTCTGTAGTGCAGATTTGTGTCCGGGCAGGGAATGTAGCATGCTCGCTGTTGGAGCGTAGAAATATACAGGTGCATACAACCTCACAAACCTTGCAATCATGCAGTCTGGGCATGCTGCTTGTACAGACAATGCTGGCAACTTTCATCAAGTGGCATCATGTAAGCCACAGGTTGGCAAACGATCAATGAACTCCTTCCAATCTTCCAATTATTGGGCACGTTGCCAGCTGAACATGACACCGCAGACCCATCTCATGCGCTGGCCGCTCAACTGAAATGAACTCATGCAGGCCACAGGATGTCAAATGCTGCATGAAGGTTTTTGCGATGAGCAGTTACAATTGCTTGCATCGGCAAACACCACGGGCTGAACATGGCACGTCAGGGGCATATGGTACAAGACTTTGGTCACCTGCAAGGTGCTGCTGCATCTGGTCCTGCAGGGCTTGCAGGGCAGCTTGTGTCTTGCTCTGAGCCTGTGCCACTTGGTTTGCCATCTGCGCAGCATGCCAAAGCAACACATAAGCAGCATGGGACGTGGTGGGGTGCCTCTGCTGTTATGAAGCATTCGTTGAATGGAGGTGCCAAATTTGCAATGCACAGCAAGGTTGTGCCACACTGGTCAAGGAAGCGTTGGCGCCATCATACATAGACCAGAAGCAAGTTTCACAGACAGACGGACAGACAGACAGAGTCACAAATTGCACAGACAGGCATGGCTGACCTGGGTGTTAGAGGGGACGTCAGCTGAGTTGGCTTTGTGCTCCAGGCAGTCTTCCAAGCGCTGCTCCAGCTGGTTGACATGCTGCTCCACGTTGCTGATTCCTGCCCGGGGGCCCTCCATCGCCCTGCACACATACACACGCACACATCACGATCAGGCAAGGTGACAGTGATTGCCTTGCCAAGAGACGCGAGGGCCTCCAAGGACCGTCCAAAGGTAGAGAGTACTTGAGGGTGGTGGCTCAGCACACCTATGGTCAAGGTTAAGGACCACCATACGTATACGGGTTTTCTTCATCAGCATTGATAGTTTGATGCAAATTGCATGGAAGAGGCGTGGGGGGGGGAGGGGTTTGTGGGTGGTCATCTGGGTTTTGCCTATTTGTTTCTGTGCTGCCCTCTGCGCTGCACAGCGTGTGCTGTGCAGTGCTGCCACTATTCCATTCATGTTGCAACACAGCATGCAGCACATCCTTGAACGCATGTCCGCAAACAATGAATCCAGTGCATGCCTTCCGTGGTGCCTTTTGTTGACACAAGACACAGCACACTAATCAAAGCACACCTGCCTGTTCATCATCCCTGCACTTGCTCAAGTGAGCAGTCAGCATGCTGTACCTGGAGTGTCAAAGAGGCAGCAAACCAATCCCATGGACAGCTAAAAGTTGGTCTCAAGGTGTGCAATGGTGGCACACTGGGTATACACTTCAGTCAGCAGAGAGAGGCAACTGATGCGCCTGGGTGTGTTTCCCAGAGCCATAACCATAAACACACAGATGCATGTTGTTAACTGTTGCCGTCTTCAATCCCACACCAATCACAACTGTTGATTGCATCTGCACATATCAGAGCAGATGACACAGCCCAAGGCAGATGGACTTCTGCAGTGACACTGCTAATGATGATGCTGACGTGAGGGAAGAGGCCCACATACCTGGCAAGGATTTTGTCGAGGTCGTTGGGCTGGATGGCGTCCCCAGGTTTGAGGGCAGTGTGCTCCAGCAGGCTCAGCCTCTCCACTGCTGCATTCAGGCCCCGGCTGATGGGAGCCACCAGACTGGGCAACTCCTGTGTTGCCCTATCAGCCTGCACCACAACACAACAGTTTTGCACACGACTTGTGACTCGCTGCTTTCACGTCTAACGGCAGCAGCAGCAGCAGCAGCAGCAGCAGCAGCAGGCTCAGCCCAGCCCCCACACTTGTGCTTCCCGGCTGCCCAGACTGGGCAGCTCCTGTGACGCTCTGTTGGCCTGCGTGACAACAAGAAGCTTTGTACAATGCTCACGACTCGCTGCTCTCAGAGGGCCCAGCAGCAGGATCAGCACAGCTGCTTCACTGTTGCGCTTGATTCCCGGCTGCCAGATGCCACCACACTGGGCTATTTCCTGTGTTGCTCTGTCGGCCTGCATCACAAAAGACATTTTATGCACAAGACTGTGGAGTCACTGCCTTGAGGACCAGCAGCAGGCTCAGCTCAGCCCCTTTACTGTTACTCTTGATCCCTGGCTGACAGGTGCTAACAGATTGAGCAGCTCCTGCAATGCCCCTGTCATCCGGCACAACACCCACGTCAATGTGAGAATCGCAGCTCTCAGTGCTGAGCAGTGATAGCAACCTCAGCATGTGTTCTGCTGCATTATGGTCAGCCTCAAGCACATCACAAGTGTGGGCATTCACCCTGTGCAGCACTTCTGGCGTGAGGGTTCATGCCTCTGTGAATTGGTCCCTACAGCAGCCTCAGCGCATCGACAACTGCACGAAATAGTCGTTGATGATGTGCACAGCCAATCAACTGCCTGTGATTTGATCTGACACATCTTTATCCATGTCAATACGAGTTCAGTCTGGGCCACTCTGCCACAGCAGCCATCAGCAGCAGGCTGAGGACATGCAGTGCTATGATGATGCTGCGATCACCACCATGAGCAGACGCACAGCACTGATGGACATAGTCTATGCAGATGCATGATGGACAACCAGACAGAGAGACAGAGGCACGGACAAGTGAACAGACAGACGGATGAGACGACATACAGATAACACAAGCAGGTAGGATACCTTAGCAGCAATGCCGTCCATCTTCTTAGCCATGGCCTCTGACTGGGTAATGAGCTGCTGCCTCTGCTCTGACATGGCCTTGCTGACCTCCTTGCGGATGGCGTTGCACCGGGTCTCTGTCTTCTGGTTGGTTGCCTCCAGCTCTGATGCAAACCCACTCACCTTGCCCTGTCACACACACTCTCTGACAGTCAAGCGATAAGGGCCACTATATTTGGGGTGCAGGGGTTATCCAGGGTGCAGGGTAGATCTGATGCAAACCCACTCACCTTGCCCTGTCACACACACGCTCTTTGACAGTCAAGCGACAAGGGCCACTATATTTGGGGTGCAGGGGTTATTCAGGGTGCAGGGTAGATCTGACGCAAACCCACTCACCTTGCCCTGTCACACACGCCCTCTGACAGTCAAGTGACAAGGACCACTATGCTCAGGGTGCAGGGGTTGTTCAGGGTGCAGGGGGTAGATCTAGGGTTGGGAAGCAGCGCTGGGCGTATTCAGATGTCTGCAGGCATGTCTACTCCTGACCTGGTCCTGACTGCCAAAATAAAGACCTCTTACAGGGAGCTATATACCTGACGCTAAGTGAAGACGCATATTTGATGAATGAACAGTTCATGGTCCTGGCCCAGGGGATAAGGGAAACGCTTGTTGGTGTACAAAAAACTGATGAAGTTGTCGATGTAAGCGACAAAAATCTATCATAAATGCAGCCCACCTGTTTCAAACCCTGACAACAGGTTCTCAAATGCATGATCCAGGCAGCTTGAGTAGCACATCAATAGACACTTTACTGGACAGTTTGAGGTGTGTAGGCTGCATTTGATGGTGCTACCTGTTACCAAGCAAGCCTCAACACTGCACACATGACACAGTAGCTGCAAGGAGAATCTGACTGTAATCAAAGGCATTGTGAACGGTCCACAGTCTGCAATCATGCTCTTGTGAACAATAATGCCCATACCCAGCTATCACCCCAGTTCAGTCATGTCAACACAGCTCAGACACATTTCACAGCTCAACCACGAATGTTCACTCAGCAGTGCTAATGACACCACCAATGATGACAGCAGCGCTACTTGGCACCTTTGCACAACACCAGGAGACAGGCAGCAGGCTTCGCACAACCAAGCTCAGAGCAAAACACCCCTCAAGTCTGACTCTATATCTCAGCAGCAAAACATGCAGCAGGCGCTGTGCATACAAGCTCAAAGCTTGTAACACAGCTATATTCTGAAGCGTAAGCCCAAGCAGAAACACAAGCAGTGGGATATGTTCATATAAACTGGAATCCAGTGGCTGCACTAACCTCTGACTCTGACAGCCTGTGGAGCAAGTCCACGCCCCGCTTGTCCTCCTGGCGCTGTGACTTCACTATGCCAGCCTCAATGGCCACTAGCCTCTGCCTCACTTCCCGTACATCTTCTACCCCTGCCCCAACAGCAGCCTGCAATGAGTCAGGATGTGAGTCACTGTGACTCCCTGGTTCCCTTTTACATGTACGTGATGGTGCGACTTCTGCGCCGATCTGCTGAGGCCCATCAGAAAGAGAAAGTAAGCCATCAGGAAAGCACAAATGAGCATGTAACATGTAGGATGCTTGTGGTGTTCTCCTTTGAAGCTCCAATGGGCACCTGCAAATGTAGCATCATGCCCAATGATTGTCACTGCTCAGCACTCTACCACGCCTGCTGCTGCTAATGCAATGAGTGCCTTGGCGGCTTCAAACATGTCTTCAGTGTGCGTACATCCCTCAAAGACACAAGTTAAGACAGTCGCAAACTTGTTCTTCCTATCACGCCTTGACAGTCCCAACACCCTGTCTCCTGTCTCCAGTCTCAAATATGTCTTTTCGATCATGTCGTGACAGCCCAAACACCCTGTTTCCTGCTGGGCATGTATGCAAGCGCTACATGCAAGTCTGTCAGTGCTGCTGGAGGCACACAGTCAACTCACCTTGAGCTTGGCTTGAGCTGCGCTCATCTCTGCAAGCTCTTTCCAGATGACGGCTGTCACCGCTGCTGCATCATTCTCCTTGTCTTCCCCTGCCGGCTGCTCCTCAGCCTTGCTGCCAGCTGGCACCGGGCTGGGCCTTGCAGCAGCAGTGGCTGCTGTACCAAGCGGAGCTGTACAATCACACAGACAGACTCAACACCATACTTGATAGTATACTCAGTGAAGGAATGACGTGGAGTACGACTGACACAGGCAGCAGCAGCTGTTGTGAGCAAGTTTGTTATGCAACTGTGCATCATTGTCAGCATTCAGTTGGCGTCAATTGCTGACAGCTGAGCTGGGACAGCAACAATGGAGAGAGCAGATGCATCATTGGCAGCAGCACCTTGGATCACCAGCATCCACGTCATGCATGGTTGCTTACGCAAAGCGCCCCAGAACAGATCGTGAATATCCAGCGTAATGCAGGCATAGAAAGGAGCAACAGATGCAAAGGTCATTGAGAGATTGTTGTTCCAAATTGCAGTGCTTCCAGGAGCCTAAAGGAGCATGCTATAGCCAAGATATGGGCACGAAATGCATGCACAGAGCATGTCAACCAGCAAGTTACGAGCAAAATTGCACAAGCAGGCTTGCAGCATACCTGATACTGATGCATCGTCAGCCACGGGGGTGCTGGCGGGTGACGGTCGTTCAGACACCGTGTCAGCAGCAAAGTTGACACTTGGACCTGGACCACTGCTGCTGGCAAGTGGGACATTTGCCTCGGCTTGAGATGGAGCCACAGCTGCATCAGCCTCTGCAGCTGTGGTGCTGGCCTCAGCTGTGGCAGCAGCCAGCAGTCCTGCAGCATTGCTTGAGCTGGACATCATGCTTGAGCTAGAACCCGTAGCAGGGCTGGGGGCTGTGCTAGGGGCCCGTGCCATGCTAGCAGAGGGGGTCATATGGGCTGGAGCCATGCTGTGGTTCTTTGTCAGGGTGCGCTGTGGCCGCCGTTCTAGGGTTTCCATACGCTGAGTTAGGGCCAGCAGCTTCTGGTTGCTTTTGCCCAGTTCTGCCTTCAGCTCCAAGGTGGTGACCTTGACATCTGAGATGCTGCCTTCCAGTGCAGTGCTGTCAAACTGCATAAATTTACAAAATATGAGCACAAATTGCCATCAGCATAGCAGCAACAGGTAAAGGTCAAGACTGCCCCACATGAGGGCAAAGTTTGAGGTAGTCAACTCCCAAACATGTGCTTCACCTGTACAAAATCTGGATTTGCAAGACATGGACTGGCAGCATAAACATCAGAGTAGCTGTTTGTTTCATTACATAAAGCATGCCAGGCTGTATGGCTCATGCTCCAAACATTGATCCTGCTGAGAAGCAAAACGCATAGCTGCCGTGCATACAACACCATTGCACAGCGTTTGACATGTAATGCAGCAGTGCTAGCAGAGCAGAGATTGAGAGCTTGAGACTTGCCATTATTTGCAGGCAACTTGTCTTTAATCTTCAAGATAAATGCTCTGTACGTCATACCTGCACTACAGTGACCGATTGAACAACTGGCTCGGGTGCTGCTGTGGTGGTGGCAGCCTGTGCTTTGGGTCCTGCGGCCTGTTGCGCCTCGGCCGGATTGGGGCTGGGCCCCACAGGGGTGGGGATGGCTGAGGCCAGCTGCTTCTGCGGCTCCTCTATCAGCTGCCTTGACAGAGGCACGCTTTGCTGCTGCTGTTGCTGCTGCTGCTGCTGACTCATGAAAGCTGCACGAGCCGTAAGCACTGACTCTGCCTCTGGCTGCTCATCAAGAACTTCAGACCATTGTGCCAGCTGCTTCTCAGTAACATCAGGTCCCTGAGTCTGCCGTTTCTGGAGCAGTTCTGTTGCCTCTGACTTTGACTTTGGCAGTGAATCCTGTTGCTCAGCAGGCTGTGCAAGTTGCTTGGCTAATGTGGAGGGCAGCACTTGCACCTGCTTGTCCAGGGCAGATACTGCAGCTCGCAAGCTATCTTGTGTGTTGGCCTGAGACTTCACATTTTGCTTCAGAACTGTCATTTCCTGCTTGAGGCCAATGACTTTGTCAGCACACTCGCGGAGCTTGATGCCTGTAGGGCCTTCCACACATATCTGCATCCAGGCAACACTTGTGACTGCATTGTGTAGCTATGGCTTGTATGGCTGCGGGATGTGCCCAATTGCAACTTGCCCGTTCAGCTACTTCTCTTGCCACTGCTTGCATCATCGACTGCAAGGCCACAAGGTTGAAGCTAATTAGCTGGCTGCCAGTATCTGGCAGCAGCCGGGCTTCGGAGGCCTCTATGCCCCCGTAAGTGGCCATGGATTCAAAGCCTGAGATGGTCACGAGGCTTGCTTGGGTTTAGCCTCCGTCAAAGTCAACTACAACATGCCGAGAAGCCACTTCCAGGACCAAGCGACGCAAGTGCTACATTCAATTGGCATTCACGACTCATTATCGCGCAATCGGTTGACACACGCAGTAGCATGCTCACAGCATAGGTCCCGACATAGGGATGCAAAGTCTCTCAAGCTCGGCTTTTGTTGAGGACCTTCAACCTATCGTGCAAAGACGCATCGCGTGGACTCAGACACACGCACGCAGCCGTGCAGCATAGTTGGATCGAGGCCTTGGTACAGTTGCACCCGGGTGCTTAGCTTGTTGCTTATCGCCGCAGGCACTGCAAGCTGCACTGCTCAGGTCAGGTAGCCACCGGCACAGTGGTGTGCCTGTCAGTTCTTCTTGATAAGTGGTCGCTGCTGTTGCCGTGTGCAAGGTCACGCTATGGCGTCCGCGAACACATTGTTCAAGAATCATGAGGACTACAGACGGCAGAAGGAGCTTGAGGAGGCACGAAAAGCCGGCATAGCTCCAGCTGAGGTCGATGAGGAAGGCAAGGAGATCAACCCACATATACCACAGTATATGTCCAGTGCTCCTTGGTACTTGAATGACACCAGGCCTTCTCTGAAGCATCAAAAGAACTGGAAGGCCGGAAGCAAAGGATCGGAGAAGGATTACTATGACAGAGGTGTCAAAGTTTTTCAGGCTACCAAGTTCAGAAAGGGTGCATGCGAAAAGTAAGTCTTGGTGACAGGGTGGCTGCCATGATAGCCATTGGCGTAGCTTCTGCAATGTCACAGCATCATGCAAAGTGCGTTGTGCATCTTGATTACCAGTCCTTTTCATCATGTAAGATGTGCAACACAGCCAGACTCTGTCTTGCTTGTCAGCACTTGCATCAGGTACACTGGCTTCATGCATGCGCTTCCATTTCGAGCATGCTGAGCTGTGTTTGCTGAGCTTTGAGGTATGTCTGCAGTTGTGGAGCTATGTCACACAAGACCAAGGATTGCATGGAGCGACCACGCAATAAGGGAGCCAAATGGACCAGCAAGCACATTGCTGCTGATGAGAAAGTGGAGCACATTGATTTTGGTGACTTTGACACCAAGAGGGACAGATGGAATGGATATGATCCAGAGAGCTACACTAAAGTCATTGACATGTAAGCCAACACAGGATACCTGTGTGCATATACTGTGGACCTAATGCAGATTGTACAGACTTGAGCCAGACAAGACCTATTGCTTGCCTGACTGTCAAATGCCTCTGTCGCATGCACGCACATATGCTGATTGGCAGCTGCTCCATTATGAGCCTAATCTGGGCAATGCCATCATCTCAGAATATTTGTACCTGGTGCATCAAAAGCATTACTATGTACGTGCATCTGCTAAGTAGAAGGAGCCTGGCGCCAGCAGCCTCAATGGTGCAGCACAGCCCATACCTATGACTCAGTGACAGCAGCAACACTCACAGCTTTGAGAAGTGCATGACTGCTGCACAGGTTGCTTGATTGTCACAATTGATGCTTGTTGGGAACAACAGGCTCAGCTGCAGCTGGCCCAAAATGTGCAATTGATCACCATATTGAATGACTTCCCATGACTTGAACACAATTTTGGAGTATGCTGGCTGATGTGCACATCTGTGCAACGACCAAAATCCCTTTATCCATGCAAACCACCAGTTTGCAAGAACGGTTCCTGTTCTTGCAGCTTGAAATTCTTTGGCTCATACTGTTCTCAGACAATGCTCAGGTATGAGAAGGTAGAGCAGCAGAAGCAAGGCTTGAAAAAAGCAGCTGAGCTGGAGCGCCGGTTTGCCAAGAAGGACGGTGCTGCTGCTCCTGACAGCGCAGCTGCTGATGGCGCTGCTGCCAGCAGTGACAGTGACAGCGACCAAGATGATGAGGACAAAATTACTGAGACAGAGGAAGCTGGTGAGCAAATGCTGAGTCATTTGGTTTACTTTTGTTTGTTGTTGTTCTGCTCTTTGAGTGTGACTGATTCAATGCTGCTGAAACACTGTAGTCTTACAGATTACTGCATGCAATCCACATCAGATCACTACAATGCACCACTCACAACCGGGGGCAATTGGATGGGATGCATGAGTTTGACAAGACAGCACAGCATTTGCAGTCTACTAATGGACATCCTGCACACTCTTGCACTGCTTTCACTGCATTGGTTGCTGTATCAGCGGCCTGTGGACTTCAATTGGCTTGTCTGCTTGCGTATCAGCATGTGTTGCTGCATTGCGTTTGCCAACCTTGCTCAGGGCTGTCAAGCAGCCACAGGTGGGTGACATGCCACTGCTCAACTTTCTTGCAATGACCAATCTGTGACATGCTGGCACTCCATGCTGTTTCACAGTTGTCAGCTTTGGAGGGAGATACAGGACTCCACTCTTGATTGCTGCAGGCTATGGCAAGGTGGAGAAGCGTGTGCGTACAACCGGTGGAGGTGCAACTGGTTCAGTACGTAACCTGCGTATCAGGGAGGATACAGCCAAGTACTTGCTGAATCTTGACCCCAACTCAGCCCATTATGACCCCAAGTCCCGCAGTATGCGTGAAGACCCACAGCCACACAAAGCCAAGAAGGCCTTTGCCGGTGACAACTTTGTGCGCAAGAGTGGAGACTACCATGGTTGGGAGGCTGAGCGCTTGCATCAGCTGGCAGCCTACGACCATGGAGCATCGCTGCACATGCAAGCAGCGCCTTCCCAAGCAGAGATCCTGCACCAACACTTCAAGAACAAGAAAGACAAGCTACAGGTCAGCATATGTGCTTTTGAGCAATGTTTTGATTGGTCACCGTCTGCATTAATACATGGTCAAATGGTCTGCCTTCTTGTTCGCTGGTGGGCAGCACATGTAGCTATGCCTGCAAGCATGTGCAGCCTGGGTTTTCTGTTCATATGGCTGCCTAAGCAAATCATTGTGCACCAGATGTACAGAACCAATTCTGGCTTTGTGCAGAACCTATTCTTGCTTGAAGCCTCTGTCACGTGGGTGTTGTCCAGCTTCTGCTGTGTAGGCGTCAGCACTCATGCCTCAAGTGTGGCATTGCAGCTGTTGCTGTCTTTTTGTTCGCTGACAGCCTGCGCACTTTTTAGCAATTCGCAAGACTGGCAATGCAGCTGGGGACTACTCACACGGTCAATCTGCTTGTGTGCTGATGCACACACTGATGCACACACTGTGGTGATGCAGTTGAAGAACAAGGACACCATAATGCAGCAGTATGGAGACGCAGCAGAGAAGGCACCTGAGGATGGCCTATTGCTAGGACAGACAGAGCGCTATGTAGAATACGACGCAGCTGGTCGGGTGGTGAAGGGGCAGGACATCAAGGCTCACTCGCGATACGAGGAGGATACACATCCAAACAATCACACCAGCGTGTGGGGCTCCTGGTGGGAGGGGGGTCAGTGGGGTTATGCCTGCTGTCATCAGACCATCAAGAACAGTTACTGTACAGGGGAAGCTGGTCTGGTAGCTGCAGAAGCCCAGGCAGACCAGATGCAGCTGAACATAGAACGCAAAGCTGAAGAGGATAAGGCTAGGGAAGAGAATGGTGGCAACCTTGAGGTGTGTGCCATGTTTCTGTTTGCAATACTGCATGTGAGACATTTTTGCAGCTGTCTTTCTGTCGTCCCCAGTTGCAAGCCTTGACGCGCAGAGCGTGGACTCACGGCTGAGCTGTGAAGCCTGTCTGTGCCGTGCTGAGTTTGTGTACAATGTCAGCTGAGTCCGGATGCTAGAGCTGAGCTGAGCGCTGCTGGCCACGAGTCATTAGACACAAGCAGATGTCCGTGGTGTAATGATTCGTTATACCTGAAAAAGAAAGGACTCTTGCAGCTGTCTTGCATTACTGTTGATGCATCGAAGTCTCTCAGCATGGTATATAACGGCCTGCCCTGCTGTCAGCACACTATCTTACAAATGGTTTCCCTCATCACGCGAATGATATCAAGTTGAACCAGCCTTTAGCAACATGAACTTTTTGCATCACGTCACGATGTTCAGCTACTGATGTTCTACTGTCACTGTCTGGGTGAGCCTGACTGATACTCTGCATTTGCATCTTTGTAGGGTCGTCGGCCAATTAATGGTGTCTGGGGGACAGATGTGGGCGAGGATGTGGAGCTGGACAAGCAAAGGCTAGAGGAAGCCCTCAGGAAGCTTGATGAGCGGGATAAGAAGCAAACTGAAGTAGATGACCGCAAACGGAAGTACAATTCTTTGCAAACAGATGGTGAGATGCCAACTGAGGAGGAGATGGAAGCGTACCGGATGAAGAAGGCCAGAGATGAGGACCCCATGGCAAAGATTATTGCCTTGAAAGCGGCTGCAACCACCAATTATGACTTTGTATAGCTTCACTGTATGTCTGTGTGTTAAAGTTCTGTGTTTTGCTCTTGTTCAAACTTTACTTTAAACCTTTGTACAATGTATGTTCTATTGTTCGACAATGGATCCGTTGATTGCCATGTTTTGCAGCTTCAAGCTTCACTTGCTTTGCTCCAAATAAGCACAGCAGTAAGCATCTCTATCA
>JAABUO010007528.1_pt1 | contig 12421 bp, 13 predicted proteins | sample 5559291 | NCBI WGS metagenome assembly JAABUO01 (sample SAMN10711878, study PRJNA513372) | rock metagenome | isolation source: Antarctica rocks | place: Antarctica: Victoria Land, Finger Mt sud
GCCGCTGCCCGTTGACGGCGATTGCTTCCGCACCCGCCGCCTTCAGTTCGTTGACTACTTGGTTGATGTCCGTGTCGTGGATTAGGTTCGGCGGCGTTATCCCCGGCGGCAACGTCGTGGGAAGCCGCTTTTTGCTGTCGGTCAGCGTCACGACTACGCCGGGACCCTGCACGGGAGTCAGTCCCGCGAGGAACTGCGCTTGGCCCATTTCGGTTTCCTGCTGTCTGGACTGTCCTAAGACTTGATGTGAACCCGGCGAAAACGCATTGTGAAGCACCTGTTGGCTGTCCTGGGCGGGAGCGGAAGAAACCAGGAATGCGCCGCTGAGGGCGGCAGCGACGGTGAGGGCGGCAATGGACAGCCGCAGGCGGAGCGTGATGGGGGACATGGGGCGATCTCCTTTAGAAGTGAGAATGCGGCTGATGCGGCGGCCAACGGACGAGCGGAAGGGGGCGAAGCCGGCGTTCAAAGTGCGCTGGGAACGGCGAAGCGGCGGGCGGGTGGCGAGGGACAGCAGGCAGTCGGCGTAGGCGCGGGGCGGACAATGATGGGCGAGAACGGCTTCGTCGCAGGCGTCTTCGCTGCTGTGTTCTAAGCGGCGGACGAGAAGCCAGAGGAGGGGCTGGGGCCACAAAAGGGCAGTCAGGAGGCGGGCGGCGAGGGTCCAAGTGTTGTCGCGGCGGTCCCGGTGCGCGAGTTCATGGACAAAGATGGCGCGGAGAGCGTCGGCGTCGAAGTCGGTCTCAAATGCCGTTGGCAGGAAGATGACGGGGCGGTTGTAGCCGGCGAGAAACGGGCTGTGGACGGACGGATGCGTTAGCAGGCACGGCGGGCTGGGCGTGAGTTCGGCTAACAGCGTTACGGCGGGGCCGGTCGTAATGGCTTGTGCGGCGCGGCGCAGGCGGGTCAGGTGCCATTGACAGACGGCGAGCCAGAGCAGCAGGAGGGCGGAAACAGAGAGGAATCCCCCTAGCGCAGCACTGGCTACCCGGAGGGCAAGCGCTTGTCCCCCCTGATAGGGAGGACGCGGAGTAGGGGCAGACCCCTGTGTCTGCCCTTCTTCTGTCTGTGTCTTCCCTTCTTCCCTTGTCTTCCCATTTTGTGGAAGGGGCGCAGCAATGTCCGAGGGTGCAGCAAGCAGCGCCCCTACGGTCTTTGCCCGAACTTCTGCACCTTCCCGCTCCGGGAGGATCGCTTGTTGCGGGGTAGGTTCCGGCACCCGCACCACCGGCGGAACATGGCCGGTCAGCGGCAGGAGCAGCACCAAAAGCGCGACGCTGACTAAAGACGCTCGCCCGACCAAAGACTGCACGGCGGGGCCGCGTTTGCGCGCGAGGTGCAGGGCAAGCAGGCCGAGCAGCAGCAGGGCCGTAGACTGAAGCAGCAGGACCAGCAGCATTTGAACGAAAGCAGTCATTTCAAGTCCTCCGATTGGGGCGCGGCGTCAATCAGCGTCCGCAGGCGTGTCATCTCGTCGCCGGAGAGTTCTTCGTGCTTCAAGAGGTGCGAAACGAGGCCGTAGACGGAGCCGCCGAAGACGCGGGTGAGCAGGTCGCGGGCAGCGGACTCGCGGGTGTCGGCTTCCTGGGACAAAGGCCGGAAGACGAACACGCGGTCGTTGACGGTGTGCGCCACCGCGCCTTTGGCTTCCAGCTTGCGAAGAAGCGTCTGGGTCGTGGAATGCGCGATAGGCTCGGCGGCGTTTAGGGCCTCGGTGATTTCCCGCGCCGTCGCTTCTCCGCGCTCCCACAAAATCTGCATGATTTGAAGCTGGACTTTGCCCAACGGCACTGCTGCCATGTTTGCCTCCGTTTACTCTAGTAAATGATAGCTTAAGTTTACTACGGTAAACGAATGCTGTCAAGGGGTGACAAAATTATTTTTCGCGCAGGAAATCGGCGGCTCTCACGCGAACTAGGGGATATGGAATTAGAACAAACACAGTTTGAGGGATGGGACGCTGTGCGCCTCGCAAACGGCGATGCATCGCTGATTGTCACGACTTCGGTGGGGCCGCGCATTATCTACTATGGCCTGACGGATGGTCCAAATGCATTTGCCGTGCTGCCGGACACACGGGGGCAGTCCGGCGGCGACACCTGGCAGCCTTACGGCGGGCACCGGCTCTGGCACGCGCCGGAAGCGATGCCGCGCTCGTACTTCCCCGATACCGGCGCGTATGGAGCGCCGGTAATGGACGGGGACACGCTGAGGCTTGTCCATCCCACTGAAAGCACAACGGGCATCCAGAAAGAGATGCGCGTGACGCTGGCACCGGCGGGGGCGGCGGTCAAAGTCGAGCATGTCCTGACCAACCACAACGTCTGGCCCGTGACGCTGTCCGTCTGGGCGCTTTCTATTGTCGCAAGCGGCGGCAAAGTGGTCCTGCCGCAGGAGCCGTTTGTCTCGCACGACAACGAACTGGTCCCGGCCCGGCCTCTGGTCTTGTGGAAGTTTACCGACATGAGCGATCCGCGCTGGCGCTGGGGGACCAAATATCTGACGCTTGCCGCGCAGGATGACCGCGGCATGTCGCAGAAGATCGGCCTGTACAACGCGGTCGGGTGGGGTGCTCACCTCGCCAACGATCAAGCCTTTGTGATCCGCATTGCCCCTGCGCCCGGCGGCCCGTCGGTCCTGCCGGACATGGGCTGCAACTTTGAGACGTTTACCAAAGGTCCGTTTCAGGAACTCGAAACGCTTGGCCCGCTGACGACGCTGGAACCGGGACAGTCGGCGTCGCACACGGAATACTGGTACTTGGGAAAAGTTGCCGCGCCTACGGACACCGACGCCGAGTTAGATGCCGCGCTTTTGCCGATTGTCCAGGAAGCCTCGGCTCGCACCTCGGAAGCTTTTCATGAATAACGCGCTCCAAGTCGGCACGTTCAACATCCGCTGGGCGAACCCGGATGACGGCGAGCATCGCTGGGAGCTGCGCCGAGAGCGGCTTTTCGCGCTTCTGCGCTCTTGGAGGCCGGACGTGCTGGGCTTGCAGGAGCCGCTGCTGCCTCAGCTTGACGCGCTGCGCCAAGCCCTGCCGAACTACGACAGCGTGGCCGTGGGCCGCGAGGACGGTGTGGAATTGGGGGAGTTCTGCCCGGTCTTCTACCGCGCTGTCCGGTTTGAGCGGCTTGACACCGGCACGTTCTGGTTCTCGGAAACGCCGGACGTGCCGGGGTCGCTCGGCTGGGGCAGCCGCCACCCGCGCATTTGCACCTGGGTCCGGCTGAAAGATCGGGAAAGCACAGAAGCGTTTTACGTCTACAACGTGCATTGGGACCATGAGTCGCAGCTTGCGCGGGAAAACAGCGCCCGGCTTCTATTGGGAAGAATAGGCAGCCGAGCCGCTGCCGACCCAGTCATCGTTCTGGGCGACTTCAACGCCGAAGCGGACAATCCCGCCGTCGCCCGCCTCGCCGCGCCGGACTCGCCGGTTCCCATCAGCGCCCTGACGCCGGAGCAAATCCGGCAGTCGGGGACGTTTCACGGCTTCACCGGCGAGACTTCGGAGACGCCCATTGACCACATTTTAGTCTCGCCCGAATGGACAGTCACCGATGCCGAAGTGCTGCGCGGCGACGGTTTGCGCCCGTTTCCGTCAGATCATTTTCCCCTTGCCGCTACGCTTCAAATTGCTTCAGCATCTTCCGGCGCTTCCGCGTCGCGGATTAGTACCCGCGCTTGATCGGCGTCGGCGGCCCGGACAAATACTTGAACCCCGCCGGTGGCGTTGGCGACGGGGCCGTCGGCAGCCGCAAACAGTTCATTGCTGAGAACGCACTTTATGCCGTTGTCTTCCAGCATTCCGCTGACAATATGGGCTTCTACGGGGGAGTAGGAGCTAAAGACCGCTTGAAGCGGGTCCGAGACTTGCTGCGGCATGGGTGGATTTCCTTTCGTCAGCGGCCTGTCAGAGCCGCGAGTGCCTGTTTCTGTACCGCAGGCGGCAGCCGCGCATAACCAAACGAAGCGGTCTCCTGCTGGCCTTTGGTCAGTATCCAGACGATGAGGTCTCTGGATTTCGGGTTTGTCGGGTTCTTGTAAGCGAACACATAAAAGTAGCCGGTGAGCGGGTAGCCTAACGGGGCCGGGCAGTTGACAATGCTGGCCCACATATCTCGCGGCAGCTTCACGCCGCTTGCCGCAGCCTCCGTTGACTCTACGCTCGGAACGACGAACTTCCCGTTGGCGTTCTGAACGGCGGCGATAGAAAGCGGCGCGGCGTCGCTGAGTTCCAAATACCCAATGCTGCCGGGTGCTGCCGGAACGGCTCGTGCCATGCCTGCATCCCGCTTCGCACCCAAGCCAACCGCCCAATGTACCTGTTTGCCTGCGCCACGCCGTTTTTCCAGTCGGAGCTGATCGCGCCGAGATAAACCGTGAAAACGTAGGTCGTCCCGCTGCCGTTTGACTGATGCACTGGGGTAATCGCAAGGTCGGGAAGCGTCGCGCCGGGGTTGAGCCTGACAATCTGCGGGTCGTTCCAGCGGGTGATGCGGCCCAAGTAGATGTCTGCGATAATCGGCCCCGTCAAGCGTAACGGTTCCGTGAGACCCGGCAGGTTGTAGACAATGGCAACGGCATGGGCTACTATGGGTAGGTTCAGAATACCGACCTGCCCGCGCAGCTCATCATTGTTCATGTGAACTTCGGCGATGCCGAAATCTATGGGGCCAGGTTCGGGGCCGTTCATGATGCCCCGTCCCGAACCTATGGTCTCAGAAAAGATGTGATTGCCTGTTTGTGCCTCATAGTCTTGAAACCACTTTAAGTAGAGCGGATTAGGAACCGGTGGTACAACCACAGTAATACTTTGCGCCCGCAGCATTGGCGCAGGCAGCAGCAGGCAGGCGGCAAGCAAGACGCAGAAGCAGAGCAGTTTGGACATCGCGCTTCTCTCCCGGTGCCGAAGCAACGCGCAGACTAGGGCGTGGCCGGCTGAGACGGCTGGTTGATGACGGCGACCGGGCGCTGATTGGCGCTGCTGTGGCCGTACAGCGTGACGCCGATGACGACGGCGGCGATGGCGAGAACTAAGACAATGACCAAAGTGCCCCAGTTGGCATTCTGGGTGCTGGTATCTAGGTTGGGGCTAGTGTTGACGCTCATTGAAACTTGACTTCCTTTAAGTTGGGCTGAGGCAATTATACCACTGCGCTTCCCGTCCTGCAACTTTTGGCGCGTAACGCCGAAAATAGAGGGGTTTCGCGCCCGCCGATTTGAAGTATGCTGGTTTGAAGTATAATGGCGGCGAGGATAGGCCAAGCGAATTGACTAGTGACGCAAAGTGACTATTGACCGAATTGTCGTGCTGCTGCTGATTGCGGTCGTGGTGGCGCTTCTGGCCCGGCGGCTGCGGCTGCCGTACACGGTGGGGCTTGTCCTGGCCGGGATTGGGCTGCGCCTGGTCCGGCATGGGCCGGGGGCGCTGCTGACCCCGCATCTTATTACCTCCGCGTTCCTGCCGCCGCTGTTGTTTGAGGCCGCGCTGACCCTGCGCTGGCGGGAGCTGCGCCGGGACGGCCTGCCGATTTTCGTGCTGTCTACGGCGGGCGTCGCCATCTCTGCGTTTTTAGTCGCGGCGGGCATGATAGAACTCGCGCACTGGCCGCTGTCTGCCGCGCTGCTGTTTGGGGTGCTGATTGCGGCGACTGACCCGGTTTCGGTGATTGCGACATTTAAAGAAAACAAGATTCATGGGCGGCTGCGGCTTTTAGTGGAGTCGGAAAGCTTGTTTAATGACGGCGTCGCCGCTGTCTTTTTCGCCCTCGCGCTGGCGTTCGCGCTGGGGGAGCCGCTTTCCCCGGCGTCTGCCGCGCTTGAACTTGCGCGGATTTCGCTGGGCGGCATCGCCATCGGCCTGGCCTGCGGCGGGGTCGCGATTGGGCTGGCCGGCCGGACGGAGGACTCGCTGGTGGAAACGGCGCTGACGACGGTTGCGGCTTACGGGTCGTTCCTGGTGGCGGACCATTTTCATGTGTCCGGCGTGCTGGCGACGGTTTCCGCCGGGCTGCTGCTCGGGAACGTCGGCGTGCTGGGCGGCGAGGAAGATTCGATTCTGACGCAGCGCGGGCGCGAGGTAGTCATCGCGTTCTGGGACTTCGCCGCGTTTGTCGCGAACTCCCTGATTTTTCTCTTGATTGGCCTCGACGCCGCGATCCGCTCGTTTCAGCATCTCGGCATTACGGCGATTGCGCTGGCAATCGGGCTGACCCTGCTGGGCCGGGTGGCGTCGGTGTACCCGCTGTGCCTGCTGTTCGCCCGAAGCCGCCTGGCGATTTCGCCTTCGCACCAGCATTTGCTGTTCTGGGGCGGGATGCGCGGGGCACTCGCGCTGGCGCTGGCCCTCAGCCTGCCGGGAACCATTGCCTACCGCCCGCAGATCGTACTGGCGTCATTCGGCGTCGTCGCGTTCTCGGTGGTTGCCCAGGGAATCACCATGCCGCTGCTGCTGAAGCGCCTGAAGATTTAAGACCCCCCAGCCCCCAATAATGGGGGAGCCAGAATGAAAGAAGCCACTATGCCCAATCCGTATCGTTTTCTAATAGTTCCCGCTCTGCTGCTCCTGACAGCGACCGGTTACGCTGCCCCGAAAGCCAGGCACACGCTGGTGAAGCCGGCGGCAGGCAGCGAGAAGTTTACGTTTGTGGCGTATGGCGACACGCGCTCGAACCTAACCGAACACGCGGTCATCATCAAAGAAATTGTCGGCCTGCACCCGGAGTTTGTCCTGCAAAGCGGCGACCTCGTCTCCGATGGACGGAACGCGGCGCAGTGGGAGCAGTTCGCCCAGATTACGCAGCCGCTTCGAGAGGCGCATATCGCGTATTATCCGGCGCGGGGCAACCATGACATCGGGCCGTACTACCCGCACACGGTCACGGAGCCGTTTGATTCGGGCGATAAAACCAACAAGCTGTATTATGCGTTCACCCGGCACCAAAATCGATTTATTATTGTGGACAGCATGGAAGACTACAACCCCGGCAGCCGGCAGTATGCGTGGCTTGCGGGAGAGCTGGCGCGGTCCCGGAACACTGCCGTGAGTACGTTCGTCATGTTCCACGAAGGCCCGTTCTCGCCGGGGCCGCATGGGCCGACCCCGGAAGCGCAGCAGTATTTGCATCCCCTGTTTGTCAAGTACCATCCGAGAGCGGTCTTCTGCGGCCATGACCATTTGTACTACCGCACGGTGCGGGACGGCGTGACTTATATCGTGACCGGCGGCGGGGGCGCACCGCCGTACCGCCCTGAAAACCGGCAAATCACGCTGCCCGGCGATGTCTACGTCCATGACACCGACAGCGCCGGTCATGTGCTGAATGAGGCGCAGTATGACGCGCTGATTTACCATGCCATCCGGTGCGAGGTGGACGGGCCGCGCGTGACGATGACCGTCATCCGGCCTAACGGCAGCGTGATTGACCGCTTCACGCTGGGACCGAAATAGCCGATGTCAGTCGAAAATAGGAACCCGAACCAGAACTTAGACCCAAGCCAAAAGACGCCGCCGAAAGGCACGACCAAGACCGGGCTGCTGCAATCGCTGGGGCCGGGGCTGGTCACGGGGGCGTCGGATGACGATCCCAGCGGCATTGCGACGTATTCACAGGTGGGGGCGCAGTTCGGCTACGGCCTGCTCTGGACCATGCTGTTTTCGTACCCGCTGATGGCGGCCATTCAAGAAATCAGCGCTCAGATCGGGCGTGTGACCGGACGCGGCATTGCGGGCAACCTGCGGCGGCATTATGCACCGGGCTGGCTGTATTCCATGGTTGGGCTGATGCTGATTGCCAACATCATCAACCTCGGCGCTGACATTGGCGCGATGGGAGACGTGGTGAAGCTGCTGGTCGGTGGCCCGGCCCTGGTGTATGCGGCGCTGTTTGCGGCGCTGTCGGTCGCTTTGGAAACCGTGCTGCCGTATGACCGCTATGCCAATCTTCTCAAGTGGATGACGCTGGCGCTGTTTGCGTATGTCGCCACGGTCTTTGTGGTCCATGTCCCCTGGAAACACGCGCTGCGGATGACAATCGTGCCAAGCTGGTCCTGGAAGCCGGGCTATGTGACCAGCGTTGTCGCCGTGCTGGGAACGACCATCAGCCCCTATTTATTTTTCTGGCAGGCCGAATCGGAAGTCGAGCTTGAGCATACGAACCCGACTGAGCGGCCGCTGCGGCGCAATCCCAGATCTGCGCCGTCTCAGCTTCACCGCATCCGGGTAGACACCTATACCGGCATGGCGTTCTCCAATTTGGTCGCATATTTTATTATTTTGACCGCCGCTGCGACGCTGTGGGCGACGGGCCATACGAACATTGAAACGTCTACCGAGGCCGCCGCCGCGCTTGGGCCGGTGGCGGGGCCGTTTGCGCGGCTGCTGTTTGCGCTGGGGATTGTTGGGACCGGCCTGCTGGCCCTGCCGGTGCTGGCCGGCTCGGCGGCGTATGCGGTCGGGGAAGCCCTGCGCTGGCCGGTCGGACTGAACCGGGAGATTGTGCAGGCCCGCAGCTTTTACGGGGTGATCGCCGGCGCGACGCTGCTCGGCTTGGGCCTGAACTTTGTCCACATTGACCCGATTAAAGCCTTGTTCTGGTCGGCGGTCATCAACGGCGTCGTGGCCGGGCCGATTATGATTTTGATGATGCTGATGGCGTCTAGCGGCAAAATCATGGGCCGGTTCACGCTGAACGCCCGCCAGAAGTGGTTCGGCTGGGCTGCGACCGTCGCCATGCTGGCCGCCGCCGCCGGCTTGTTCGCGACTTGGGGCAAATGAGTCCATGAATGAAGTCACTGACGACCGCCTGCCGGACCATGTCAGCCAGCAGGTGGACACGATTGCAACTCTTCATGCGCGGGGCGAAAGCGACGTCAGCATTCACCAGCGCACGATTGAGAAAGTAACGGCCTTTCTCGGGCGTCCTTTGTTCCTGAACCTGACGATTGCGCTGATTGCTGTCTGGGTCGGGCTGAACTTGTCTCCCCATCGCCTGCATACCTCCCCGTTTGACCCCGCGCCATTCCCGCTGCTGGGCTGGATTGTCAGCACCGGCTGCCTGCTGCTGACCATTGTTGTCTTAATTACCCAGAACCGGCAGGCGCGTCTCGCCGAGCGCCGCGCCCAGCTTGACTTGCAGGTCAACCTGCTGTCCGAGCAGAAGATCGCCAAAGTCATCGCTCTCTTGGAAGAGCTGCGCCGGGACAGCCCCAATGTCAAGAACCGCTACGATGCCGAAGCCGAAGCCATGTCCGAGTCTGCCGATGCCCATGCGGTTTTGGATGCCCTGGAAGAAAAGCTGGACGCCGTGGAAGAAAAGCTGGAAGAAAAATTGGACGAAGTTGAGAAGATGACCGAAGAGAAGTTGGAAGAGGTGGCGCTAAAAACCATGCCATAAATGGCACGGCTATCCAGCAAAGACGCTAAGAAGTACCGCTTCTGCAATGGCAGACCTGGAAGGCGCGGCACTGGGAACAATCTGGAAATTGCTTTGTCTTAACCCCGCGAAGCGGTGTTTTGCAGCGTCTTCGCTGAATAGCCGTGCCATTTATGGCATGGTTTCTGGCTGCCTGAATTGACACCCTCCCGTGCAATTCGGGTAAACTTACAGCGACATCTTATTCCGAGACATCTTATTTCGAAAAGAGCTAACCCGTGACCCAATCATCTTCTCGCCCGGCTATTTCTGACCTGACCATCGCCGTTGTCGTCCCCGCCGGGGGCGGCGGAACGCGCCTGTGGCCGCGCAGCCGGCAGGAAACGCCCAAGCAGTTTTTAGACATCGTCAGCGAGCGCACCATGCTTCAGGAGACCACTGACCGCGTGGAAAGCCTCGTCCCGCCGGAGCGCCTGTACGTTATCACCAACGCCCGTCATGCCGCGCCGGTGCGGGCGCAGCTCCCGGCTGTCCCGGCGGAAAACATCGTCGGCGAGCCGGAAGGCCGCGACTCCGCTCCCGCGATTGGGCTGATGGCGGCGATACTCGAAAAGACGCTGGGGCCGGACGCGGTGATGGCGACCCTGCCCGCCGACCATGTCATCCTGAACCCCGCTCAATTTAGCCGAATACTTGCGTCTGCCGCTGAAGTCGCCACCGACGGCTACTTGGTGACGCTCGGCATCCCGCCGACCGGCCCGGACATCGGCTTCGGCTACATTCAGAGCGGCGAGACAGTCCACGCGGACACCGACGCCGGGGTTCCGGTGTACGAAGTCAAGCAGTTCAAAGAAAAGCCGAAGCGCGAAGTCGCCGAGCAGTATTTAGCAGACGGCGGCTACTACTGGAACGCCGGCATGTTCATCGCGTCCGTCAAGACCCTACGCGATCTCTACAAAACCCACCTGCCGCAGATGGAAGCCGCGTTCACCCAGATCGTTGCCGCGCACGGCACGGAGCGTTTTGACGCTGTGATGGCGGAAGTTTTCCCGACACTCGAAAAGATTTCGGTAGACTATGGCATTGCCGAAAAAGCTGACAAAGTCGCCGTTATTCCCGCCGACATCGGCTGGAACGATGTCGGCTCCTGGCAGCGGCTGGCCGAGATTTTAACCGCCGAAGGCAAAGAAACCGAAAACGTCGTCATCGGCCACCATGTCGGTGTAGACACGCACGGCTCACTGATTTACAGCCCAAACCGCTTGATCGCCACCATCGGCCTGGACGATATTATCGTCATTGACACGCCGGACGCCACGCTGATTTGCCCCAAGTCGCGCTCCGAAGAAGTGAAAAAGATCGTGGACGAGCTGAAAGCACGCGGGCGTCACGAACTCCTGTAACAATCGCCCGTTTCGGTTGTCATAAACAGTAAAAACAGATAGTAAAAATAGAGGACGATTAGAAACTGTATAGAAAGAGACGGAGCCACCCCCCCCGCCCCCAATAATGGGGGAGCCAGAAAGCCAAACAGGAGCATCTTCTTACTCTTGTCCCCCCATTATTGGGGGTTAGGGGGTCTGGAGGGGGCTTTCTATACAGTTTCTTAGCAAGGGTTTGAGAATGAACGTACCGATGGCGGATTTGCAGGCGCAGCACCGGGCGCTAAGAAGTGAGCTGACAGCCGCATTCGAGCAGACAATGGATGCCTGCGACTTTGGCGGCCTCGGCGCAACGGCAAGCGCGTTTGAGCGCGAAACCGCCGACTACTGCGGGTCCAAGCACGGCCTCGGCGTCAACTCCGGCACCGACGCCCTGCTGCTGGCGCTGCTGGCGCTGGGCGTCGGGCCGGGCGACGAAGTCATCACGCCGCCGTTTACGTTTATCGCCACCGGCGAGACGATTTGCCTCGCGGGTGCGACCCCGGTGTTCGCCGACATTGACCCGCGTACCTACAACCTAGACCCGGACGCTGCCGAAGCCAAGATTACGCCGAAAACAAAAGTCATCCTACCGGTGCATCTGTTCGGGCAACTCGCCGACATGACCCGCTTCGCCCAGATTGCCCAGACGCATCACGTCGCCATTCTCGGCGACGCCGCGCAGGCCATCGGAGCCCTGCATCAAGGCAAGCCGCTCGGCGCGTGGGGCGATGCCAACACGCTGTCGTTTTACCCCACCAAAAACTTAGGGGCCTGCGGCGACGGCGGCATGGTCCTGACTGACAATGACGCTTTGGCCGAGCAGGTCAAGCTGCTGCGTTTCCACGGGAGCGGCGGCAAGGGCTACTTCCACAAAGAAATCGGCTACTGCTCGCGTCTTGACGGCCTGCAAGCGGCTCTTCTGCGCGTCAAAGCCCAGTGCCTGCCGGAGTGGAACGACCAGCGCCGTGCAAACGCCGCCTTCTACGCCGAAGCTCTTTCGGGTTTGGACGGGTTAGTCCTGCCCTGCACCGAGCGTGGCAACCACCATATCTTCCACCAGTATACCACCCGCGTTCTGAACGGCAAGCGCGACGCCCTGCAAAAGCATTTGGCCTCGCGCGGCGTTCAGTCCGCGATTTACTACCCGCTGCCGATCCATTTGCAGGAAGCCTATGCGTTTTTGGGCTACAAAGAAGGCGACCTGCCTGAAAGCGAAACAGCGTCCCAAGAAGTCCTGTCCCTGCCCGTGCATCCCGAGCTGTCCCGCGACCAGGCCGAATACGCCGCCGAAGCCATCCGTGCGTTCTTTGAGTAGCTCACTGATGACAGCAAAATGCAGGTAAACTCTTCTCATACCGAATGTCCTGCGGACCGGCCCGTATCGGTTCTACTTTTACGGCCATGAGCCGAATGAACCGCCGCATGTGCATGTAGACCGCGACAACCTTTCGGCCAAGTTTTGGCTGCTGCCGGTCAGTCTGGCGCAGAACTTGGGTTTTCAGCCCAGAGAGCTGCGGCTGATACGGGAAATCGTCGAGCAGAACCGACAGGATTTTGTGGAGGCTTGGAATGACTACTTTGGCCCTGGATAACCCTAACCCGCCGCTGAAAGCCGATGAG
>JAABUO010007531.1_pt1 | contig 12414 bp, 12 predicted proteins | sample 5559291 | NCBI WGS metagenome assembly JAABUO01 (sample SAMN10711878, study PRJNA513372) | rock metagenome | isolation source: Antarctica rocks | place: Antarctica: Victoria Land, Finger Mt sud
CAGATGGCGTCATCAGGTGAGATATTTTTGCACACATGTTCCTCCCACCAACTTATTTGTATGCTGGCAGGCTGCAGGTGTGCATTGGTGAACAAGAGAGATTTGATCGGCTGAAGCTTCTGTACACGTGTTGCGCAGTTCTTTTCAGTGTTAGATGAGGCCAAGACACCTTCATGCTGATTCAGAATATGTAAATGCATGCTATGTTCCAAGCCAAACATGCAGATGAAGCTTGCAAAGACAATGATGGACTCTCACAGTAGAAGACTGAAATTTCTTCGTCAGAAAGCATGGTGCGGGTAGTATTGATGGCAACCTTGTGCTCAGACAAACGCTGGCATGCGCCAGACTGGCAAAGAGGCACTTTAGTTGCTCAGTAGGGCTTGATTGGTTTTTAAAGAGATGTTCATGTGTTCACGTGTGGAGTTCATTTGAAAGAGGATGTACAAGCATAGCAAGGCACTCCTTGATACATCAACAAACAGTATGTAAGTGCCTAATCCAGCAAACGAAATTGCATTTGCTGAGTTCTTTGCCTGCCACTAGACCCTCAGCTGTTCAACCTAGACTTGCTTTTGTGGAGTTTGGATCAGCTGGCAAGATTCGTATGCTGCGCACTATGTACTCTCTCAGTGCTTTGGTCAACATGCTGTTTGTATCAGCATGCTCAAGACCAAGATGTGCTGCTGAACTTTGCTTTGAACATGGCTGGAGGGTGACATGCCTCCAGTGTGCTTACACAATGCCTGGCTAGATATGTGGCTACACAGCAAGCTAACTTAAAGTCTTGGCCAAGCTGGCTGAAGCAGTAAACAAAGAAAAGAAAAGAAAAAGAAAAGACTACGCCTTTTGGCGTCAATTAAATGAGAAGCCAAGTATTATACCGGGCTGCCCAGGGCAGTAAACAAACAGTAACACCAATCAATGAAGCAAATTGTAAGCGATAACACTTGATCAATGTGTGAAGTTTTCAGAGCACAGGATTCAAAGTAGCCTAGCGGCTGTCAGAACTCAGTGTTGCCAGATGTTGACACTCAAGCCGAGTGGAAACATGTAGGCGGATTCAGGGCGGCGCTGCTGCTATGATTGCTGCGCTGCCACCCTTGCGTGTTGTTGCTCGGTCAATATGGGCGCTGCTGCTGCTATGAGTGCTGCTCTGCTGCCCTCAATCTGCAGCACTGCGCTGAGACTGTGACTGGTCTGGGTGCTGCCGCTGACGCAATACTGGCACGGCAATGCTACCCTTGCTACCAGCTCTCCTGCATACCCCTGGCTTAGGCTTTGATGATGTGGGCGCGCTGCTGTGTTAAGACTGCGCTGCTACCCTTGCGCTTTGCCTGTTTGAAATCAGCCTGCATGAGGGAAGAAGATTCTCAGGGAAGTGTCATGCAGCAGAGCCAGAATGAGAGGTGCAGGATGTAAAGTACAGAGTGCAAAATTCCATGGCAAGTCCAGAAGTTGAGCAACACTTGGTCCTCCCTGCCACTTCCCCCAGCTTGGGCCCAAACTGACACTTGCTGAGTCTCACTAGCAGTCATATAGACAGTGATCATGAAAGCATTCAGCAGCTAGAAGCAAATGTGTACAGCAACTGCATTTGGTGTGTAAGTGGTTGCCAGCATGATGATCCATACCAGCCAGCAGCTACAACACAGGCTGAAATATCTTGTGACAGAGCATGGCAATGAGGCTGGATACTTCATATGTCAAAACAGTCAGCAATCAAAACCGACCTTGAGGGGACACAGGAGGGGGGAGGGTCCATTGGGCGGCCCTCAGCAGCAGGGGGACCAGGCCTGCTGCCGCCTCTGGGGGCTCTCAGTGGTGGTGGCGAGGGGTCACCCCCCTGCCACCCTGACCCCTGTGCATGGCGGTCAAACCCACCCCTGCTGCCACCCCAGCAGCTGCCAGGCAGGGGTAGGGGTGGTGGCGTGCAGTGTGGTCGAAGGCGGTGCCAAGTGCGCATGCAGCATCCTTGGCGCCAGTGGCAATGCCCTTGGCCCCATCTCTAGCCCCCTTCCACACCTTGCCCCAAAAGCCCCTGCACATGCAGCGTCTTGCCCTCAAAACCCAAATCCTGCTCCCATCAGTCTTGTCGTAATTTGTGCAAATGCCTAGCTATGGTTGTAGGCATTGTCACAGCTGGCACGGGCCGAAGGCAGCCAATCCCACTCTGCGAAGTTATTGCTTTGCTGTGGTTTGATGCCTTTGCACAGCTGTACTCACTGCAGTATGCAACAGAATGCAGCACTGAGAGCACTATACACAGATACAACTTCCAAATTTACCAGTGCCAGTAAATGCTGAGCAACGTCAATGATTGTGCTTGCCATGTCATCCTGAAGCCGCCAACGCATGAAGCAAGTGCTTGGACAGTGTTTGCACCAAATTTAGATCAAGACCAAGCAAAGACCCAGCACCTGTGGGTGAACAGCAACCAGAACCAGCTTCAGTCAGCAGCTTACCGCTTCTTGTGTGCGTGAGGGGGCTGGGACGCACACTGTGCCATATTGGGGGCTGATGTGCCATGAAGGGCCCCTTTGCCCAAGTGCCAGGACGCCCACAACTCATCTGCATCGCAATGAGCAGGGCCAGGGCGCCTGGAAGCCTGCTGCCCATGCACAGCCCCAGTTGAGGCTGGAGCAGCATGCCTTGAAGGCACTGCAGGGCTCCTGGCAAGAGGGGCTGGCTGCCTTGAAGGCACTGCAGGGCCCCTGGTATATGTAGTTGGTGGGCTTGCAGCTGCCCTGAATGCTGCAGGCATGGAAGAGCCTGTATTGGTCGAGGGCTGACTGATGGCTGCAGACACACTTGCAGTAGGGGCAGAGCCTCTGTCTGTGTTGGCAGTACTGGCACTGCTTGCAGATGTGCTGAGACTGGCATCAGCACTTGTGTCATAATGGTCTGGCTGAGACAGCTGTGGATTGCGCAGGGCAAGGCCAGCAGGCTGCGTGATGGCATATAATGATTCCTCTTTATCCAAGCTGTATGTCTGCTGCTTGTTTGCCAAGCAGCTAGTGTTGACAAGATGAGGGGTTGGCGTCTGTAGGGCTTGTAATTCATCCTCAGGCACTGCTGCATTGCTGACCATTGGTGACAGTGGTTCAACAGACATAGCGTCTGAGTCAGCATGGTCCACAGCAGCTGGTGCCTCATTGGCCCTGCTGAGGGAGTCACTATTTTGGGGGTTGTCGATGCCCCAGACAGCTCCCAGCAACCCCTCACTGCAACAACATAAGTGCTACATCAACAGCTGCTGACATGAAGCCGTGCTTGAGGCACACATGGGCAGCAGACACAGTGTGAAGTTGCCAAGGTGCAGCCACAAAGCAAACATGCAATACTTTGCCCATAGAATTGCCTTGCACAGATAAGACACTACAATGTGACCTGTGGCAAATAGGCTTTGCATGCAAAGGTTGATAAGGCATATCACATGCAGCACACCATACAGTGCTTGGCACAACAGGACAGGACACTCACTTGCTGAACTCTGACGCACTGCCCTTCTCGTCAGAGGTGCTGTTGTCTTGGGTGGGCTCTGTGTTACTGTTCAGCGCTTGTTTGGCGCCCAGCCCATGGTCATGCGCACCGCCCAATGACTCCTCACTGCAATACAAATACACAAAGTTTGTACCAAATGCATGACCGGTTGGCCTGCAAGGTTCTTCACAAATTTGAAAGACCGAGGCAAAACACTGCAGGTGCTTGTCCCACAATGCATGCTGTAAATGTGTATATGCCAAACCTCATTTCAATTGGTTTTGTACCAACATTGTGCAGTTATAAGCCTTGACGCAATTGAACATCTACAACACAAGAGCGCGAGGCACAACATCACAAGTAACATGATCAGATGTGCACCTAAGACTAACAGCACATCATGCAAGGAAGGCAAGCTCATCACATGCTGCAATAAGCAAAACCTGAGCACAGCAGATTGGACATGTGCTTACCTGCCACGCATGGCATCCTCATCCAATTCTGTGGGCTCCTGTGTGCCAGCATCTGCACTGCCAGGCACCAATGCAAAGCCCTCCAATGAGGAAGTGGCTGCTGATGGTGGCAGCAGTGAGGTCGCAACATGGTAAGGGTGAGCTGGGAAGCTCTTAGGGTCTGTGACCCGGCCTGGAATAGTGTCTTCAGGCCCCATAATTACCTCTAAATCTGGAGAGCTCAGGTCCCCAGCAATGGGCCTTTCAACTATCTCCTTCCGATGTGGCTTTGCTGTGGATGGGGTTTCCCTGAGGGCAGCATCTACCAGGCTGTCAGCTGCAGATGTGGTGGCTGACACAACTGGTCCTGACAGCTGAATAGGCTGCGCACTCAGGGAGTGGGCATCTTGCTGCTTGCTGCCATTGTATGACGGCATGTCTGACATTGTATCTAGTTTGCCAGCTGAAGCAGGGTGTGCCAAGAGCAGCTGTTGCTGTGCTGCTTGCTGCACCTCTACTGCTGGTGTTGTAATGGGCACTACACCGCCCGTGCCCTCTGTGTTGCCTTGTAGTGTTGTAGCGGGCTCATCTCCGCCCGTGGCCTCTGTAGTCTCATTGGCGTCTCTTACCCTTGAGGCTGTGTGGAAAATTTGTTGAGAAGACAAAGCGCTGTCCTCTGCAGCGCTTGTTGGCATGACATGTGCTGACATATCAGCCACTGCAGCTGTGTCCACCTCAGGAAGGTTTACATGTAAGCTGGCAGCTGCATCAGGCTTGTTATCTTGTTCTACACTGTTCTCGGTATTTGCAGGAGCACTTGCATCTGAACCGCTGCAGCTGTCGTCCTGCGCGGTTTGTAGGGGCAGCAGCTCCACCCTGGTAAGCACAGCTGGGTCGCTGTTCACTACCTTGTCATTAGACACTGGGCTGACAGGCGCAGGCTGAGTGGTAGCAGGTGCACCTTCAAGGGGAGCTGCTGTGACCAAGACAGGCACATTGCTCTGGTTGGTGTTGCTGACTGGCACAGGCGCCTTGGGGACAGCTGCAACATCTACCGGCGGCCTGCTGTCCTGCTTGGCATCTGTCATAGAGTCGGCTGACCTGTGAGGGAGGAACTCTGCCTGCACCAGCTCAGTGTCTGACTCCAGGTCTGCCTTGGTGCTCATGCTAGGCCTGCAGCACAGGAAGAGCAACTTGGACAGCTGGCTTGCAGCCCAGCGCGTATTTAGCACAAGGGCTGGTGGGAACAAAGGCCGGAGACATCAATCTTGAATTCTATGCTTCCTTGAGACCCGGTGGTTTCAACTTCTACTTTTGCTGCAGAAACTGGACACAATTGTAATATTTGTGAACAGGAGATTGCCAGCTGTGATGCATCACCATGCGACAAAACAAGACTCAAGTCAGGACAGGTGCATGAGTATGTACAATCCATCAGAGGGCAGTGTGTGCAAACTCTCGATAGGCTTGCTACAGATGTAGGCCAGAACTGTTGTGGTAACCCTAGGACTGTGTTGAATGATGTTGCATTGTCTGATCCTCACAGGTGAGAAACCAAACCACTACATTTGTGATGCTCTGAGCAAGCCTGTCTGCAGGGAGCTGACTTGTGTCGCACACACCTGATGCCTGTTGGCTAAGCGTTTTGATCTCAATTCTGTTCTGTTGATTGTGATGTTTAATGTTGTATTGTCATAATTTTGGTTGAAATTGTTGTTGCTATTGTTATTGTTAATGAAGATGTAGGCCTTTTGCAGTTGACCCAAGATACAAAGCGTGTTGCATTTGGCCTCATCCCAATGTTCACCGTGATACAATTATGCTTGGTTTGCAAGACATCAAGCATGGAGCAAGTCAATGGAGTCAGCCACCAAATGAGGAATAAGTCCAAAGTATAAGCAAGATGTGATGTGGATGCTTACCGCACACTGAGGGCTGACTGTTCAGCTGCCTGCTGTGCATCAGGACCCTGGCCAGCTGACTCAGCAGTGTTGGGCAGCGCAGCCTCCTCTGCAGCACCAGTGCCCTGCTCAGCTCTAGAGAGAACGATAGCAGCCTTCTCTCTGGCCACCTGAGCAGCAGCTGCTGCAGCCTCCCTTTCCGCAGCTGCTGAAGCCTCCCTTTCCGCAGCTGCTGCAGCCCCCCTTTCCGCAGCTGCTGCAGCCCCCCTTTCCGCAGCTGCTGCAGCCCCCCTTTCCGCAACTGCTGCAGCCTCCCTTTCCGCAGCTGCTGCAACCTCCTGCTCAGCCAGCTGAGAAGCAGCAGCAGCAACCGAGGCTTCTAGCTCAGCCTTCGCCACTGCAGCTGCTGCTAAGGCCTCCTGCTCAGCCTTCTTGGCATCAGCCCGCTCCTTGGCCACCAAAGCCGCTGCTGCTGCAGCCTCCCTCTCCGCAGCAGCTCTTGCAGCCTCCTGCGCGGCCGTTTCTGCGGCAGCGGCAGCCGAGGCCTCTTGCTGAGCCTTCAATAGTGCGGCCGCGGCCAAGGCATCCTGCTCAGCCTGCTGGATGGCAGCCTGCTGGATGGCAGCGACGGCAGCAGACGAGGCATCCTGTCTGGCGATTTGGACAGCGTCAACAAGCCTCTCGTCGGCACTGGTCACCTCAGGAATGACATCGCTGATGTCGGCCCTGCACTCGAACTTCTACATGTCAGAAAGATTGTGTCATAGGAGGCACATCTGAGCAGGTCAGATGATTTGCTACTGCAGAAGCCAACTGCTGCATACTGCAGACTCTCACAACACTGATGTCAACAGCAGAGAGGCACTGAAGAAACACAAGTTGGCATAAGTACTCCACAACATATAGACAGCGATGTTGCCACCAAACAACTTATATGCGAGCAAAAGTGTCGTGACAAGTCAACACTTATCAGTCTGTGTGTTTACACAAGCTTGGAAGATTGGAAGACACTGCAATGGGCTGTTGAAACAAAGCAAACATGAGCACACAAAACTAAGCAAGATAAGTGAGAGGCACAAGACTTTCATGCTCACCTGTCTACCACAGTGGCTGCAGAAACAGCAGGAGCAGCCTGTCCAGCTTTCTTGGACTGTCGAAGGGCATACTTCTCCTGAGCCCTTTTGGCAGCAACAGCGCCGCCACCGCCCTTCCCCTTCTTGGCGGCCAACCTGGCTTGTGCCTGTTCCCTCCTAGATGGGACAACTTGCGCATCTGCCATGGCAGGCGCAGCAGCCATACTAGGCAACAGCAGTCCCTCATCCCTACAACAGCATTGCAGTGATCAGAGCACGCCTGATGTGGCTTCAAAGTTGTGCTATGCAGAATTGGGCAAGCAATTTTCTGTCTGGCAAGCAACCTGCCTTCCTCCTGCACATGATGCAGAGTCACACCATCCATGACATGCACATCAGGGCTGGTCGTGGCTCAGCCAGATGACCCCAGTCATCAGTGAGCTTGCTATCCACCATATGGACGGAAGAGCTCAGCAAATTATTATGCACAAGCATGAACAAATGCTGCGGTCCCTTCGAAACATGCCATCGTCTGTTGAAAGCATGAAAAGAGGAAAGACAGAACAGGACTCACTTTGTTGCAGCCTTTCTTTGCTGCTCCTCCATGCGCTGCTGTTGCAGCCTGTCCTCCATTGCTTGGAGTCTCTTTCTCTCCAGCAGTGCCGCCCGCTCTCCTAGGCTCTGAAGTCGCCGCTCTTCCTGCTGCCTGTCCACCTCTTTCTGACGCTGAGCAAGGGCCAGTGCCTTCTTTGCAGCCCTGCTGTCTGCTCTTGATTGCTCCTGGGCCCTGCTGTCAGCAGCCTTTGTCCCCTCAATACTACGCGGTTTGGCAGCCTGCCCCTGCTGCTGCCAAAGTATGTCCTGCTGTGGAGGCGAGCAGGAAGGGGGACGTTCATGCGGACTGAGAGTACTCAGGGGAACATGGCACGCAGGCACAACGGCGTCTGGTGGCAGCTCTGTGATGGTGACAGGTGGGAGGTCTTTGTAAGACAACCCAGCTTCCATACTGCAAGAATGCAAACAGAAAAGGTCAGCATCACTTGGCATCAGCACACATGGCAATGCAAGTGCTCGTTTCCAGCTGTCGACAGCACTTGCACCGCTTGTCTTGGTCAAAGTGCAGCTTGTGCTGAAGCAAAATGCTACCTGCAGCAAGAAGCAAGATTGCAGCTGTCAATACTTGAATCTTACAGAAACAGCCAAAGCGTTAAGCTACATAATCAATCTTTATGTCTTGTCAGTTGTGGCGTGCATGCCTGTTTTGGGTTTTGCAACCTTGATGCATTTCTGGTCTCAGAAAATTTATTACGCTTCTGTTGGGTGGATCTGAACATTGTTTGACCTTTGCTCAGTGGGAATGGACAAGCTATGCTTTGAGTTGGTGAACAGCTGACATGTGCTTGGCTTGTTTTGCTTGACATGCTGACTTTCTGCAGGCTTTAGTGTTTGCCTCTTTCCAAGTTGTGATGGTGACTTGCAGCTTCGGCTGCAAATGGCCTTCCATTTGACGCTTGTGGTTTCGTTTGTTGCATGTATGTGTAATGAATAGCTCTCCCGCACAAAAAACAAAAAAAACAAACAAAAACATAAAACATGCGCAGAACGGGTGTACTCTGCCCTCAAGGCGTCCTAGGGGTTGACAGCAGACACACAGACAGAAGGCTGTACAGTGCTGAAGTGCCATGTCAGCGCCAAAGTCCCAATGCATGAGATGGCAGTAGCATGCAACAAGCGTAGTACAGCACTGTTGTTTGACAAGCTGCTTACCCTTGGGGTGGGACCCTATGAAACACAAGCCCAACAACAGTCTTGTGCGCACTGAGTGGGTCGAGGACGCGCCGCAGCGGCTGATCATCATCTCGCAGATACCAATTGCCATCCTTCCACTTATGCATATATGTGTAATGGCCGCCTCTAGCGGTGTGGCCATAATGCATCACCACGCTGCCCAGCTCATACTCAGGGCCCCAGCCATCAGAACAGGCGCCCAGGGTGCAGAACCTGGTCATGTCCAGCCTGTAGCCGTACTCCAATGGCCTGTTGATCCTGGAGTGTGTATCCCCCTGTAGCCACCACCAAAGATGACTGGGCTTGAATGAGCAGCAAGCAACAGACACAAGCGCAACAGTGGAAGCTGGAATGCTACACCCAGATACAAAACCTTTACAGCAAGTCAGTGAGGCAGCTGACATTGATTATTGAACTGATGTGGAGCGAGTGAGAGGGAAATTCTGTCACGTGAGCAGAACCTTGTTGCTCCCTGGCTTGCTCAATCTGCAGAACTGAATGCAAGAGGCTGCTGCCTTGCAGAGCTGCTGTTTTCATAGGTCAACGTGTCAGGGTGTCTTCTGATTGATTTTGAGAAGACAGCAGGTTCATGAATCACCATTGTAGCACTCAAATGCCAGGTCATTTGCATCTAGTCAATACACACAGAGTGCACTGATGCAACTGGAGTTCCACCGGGGATTTCAATTGACTCTCATGTGGTAAATGGCCTGTGACAAAGCAGACAAGATGGGGCACTTTGCACATCTCTTTATACTCTACACACAGCATCATTTGGCATGGTATGCGGTCAGACCTCACTGTTGTGCAGTCTCAGCTGCAAAGCAAACGACTCAGTTGGCTAGGTCATATTGTTGGCTAGGTCATACTGTTGAGACTCCTTGTAATAAATTGCCTCAGCTGTTGTTCAGAATTCAAGGGACTGCGCCCACTGATTGCCCTAGGTCTGATGATGTTGATCGTCAAAACTAGCAAGTCAGTAGACCTTGCAGGGATACTCAGAACAGACTGCTTTCGAGAGACAAGACTTGCCCTGCACATACCTAGCTCATCACGTGCCGGAAAGCGTAAACATTACTAATGTTGCCAATGACAGGTTTTTGACAACAGTTCCACCCTCTCCAGCCCCCTTTGTAACAATGTGGCATGCAACAGAGTTTTCTCTGGATGGCATGTAGATATGTCTGCCTGTGGACCGGAGGTTGCATTCAGCTGTCACATGTACAGACTTAGGAGAGTGTGGTGCGTGTCATTGTGGATGACACAGCAACACACAGATAGCCAAAGTGATGTTGGGTTGCATCTTTGCGCTGTGTAAACAATATGTGCATGTGCAGCTGATCACTTTCTGGAGATTTCAGCAAAGCATGACTGAAGCACTTACGTCTGTCCTGATCAAGCTAATGATCAGGGTTGGTGGCAGCCTGAGCATTCTGCAGGCGCGAACTCCTGTACCTCCAGCGCATCCCTCAATGCATGCCAGCTTCTCCAGCTTCTCAGCATAGAAAAAGTACTCAAGTGAGGCCTCCAAAGTGGACAACATAGTTAGCTTAAGCACACTATCTTGGATGAGCGGGCCTGAAGCCTGTAAGTGACCTTGCTTCTCACAGGAGTTGTAATATTGGATAGCAGAGTAGAACACACTCTGGAAGACATCCTGCAAGCATTTTCAAACAACTGTAGCATCATAACAAGACTTGCTAGACATGCTGAAGCGAGAGCAAAATTGAAATCAGCAGTTCCCAAGGTTGTGTCAGTGATAGTGCTGACTGAATCGCCAGTGACTCACGCTGTCCGCTCTGGGAGTGGGCTGCAGTTCTGCTAAGTGGTCCTTTCCGCTCAGTACATCGAGCAGATTTTGCAGCGGCAGCGCCCAGTCTTGCTGAAACTGCTCAGCCTTCTTCAGGCCCTTGCTGTCTCGCTCCACCAGCTCGGGGTAAACATCCCTGACTTTGTCAAGTAAGGCCTCAACGTTACAGGGTCCATTACGCAGAAGCACACACTCGCAAAGACGCAGCAACTCTGTCAGCCAGCTATCGTTGTTCTCCGGTGCGCTGGTGGGAACCCTGCCACTGTTGACAGAGTCGACCAGATACTGACTTAAAGTAGGGTCTCGGAGCAGCACGTTGACTACCGCGTTAAAATAACACCTGCAGCGCACGCACCATGTCACAGGATGCCCTCTGTAGTGGAGCTGGACTGACAAAACACACTATAAGGGTCACAAAGCTAGGCGTACTTGTTCTGAAATCTCTCGTTGATGAGGCCGTGTGGTGCCTCTCTCAGTTCATCCCCTGTGCTCTCCATCACCACCTATCACTCACACCTGAGCATCGCGCCAAGAGGAGACACGGGGCACTTTGCAAGTGCTGCCACTCGAGCGACGCGAGTGTGGAAAACAAAAGAACTCTAAATGCTACAGGTCAACGCCTAATTGTCCCCCTGTGACGGGGTTTAGCAGGAAATTAATAAAGCGTTAATCGGCGACCCTAGCAGGGAATCTAACGAAGCTGGCCAGCCACCTATGACTAATTTGATCGTGCGGTGCAATGCAGCGGTCGACGCCATATTGTTGCAAAACAATGCCGCAATGGTGTTACAGAGATCATTAGGCGTGTCACTTAATTTTCTGCATGATATCCAGAAATTCACTGTTGTACAGACTCAGCAAAGAAGCCAGGTCATTACTGTTTGATAGATTTTGTGCAGCAGCAGGGGGGAGCGTCTGATTCTGAATCAGTCAACTCTGCTACCTGGTAGCTGGAGGATTGCTGCAATGGAGCAATCTGACCAGAAACTTGGCCTGAGTGCCTAGCTGTGTCTGGAACAGGACTATTTGACTATATTGCACAAACAAAGGGGCAGACACATGCAGTGTACTGTGTCCTTCAGCAGGCAATGCATTGCTGGCACCAGAATTGAACATGTCCATAGTCATTTCGAGGTGCTCAGACTGTCCACGCCTGCCAGTGGCAAGCCCTACAGGCACACAGGTCATGTCTGCAAGGATGAAGGATGTAACGGATACAGTAGTATTCCAGATGCGGACCGTGTCAAGCTGACACAAAGAGTAGATAGAGAGAGTAGAACGTCAGAGGTCTAACTGTAACGGCTTGCACTGGGGATTTGACCAGATCTGTTCGACATACCGAGGTTGGTATGTCATTACAGGAACTGGCTGGTCCTAGACAACCATATGCAGGACTGAGTCATGCATACGGCGTCAGGACGCTACAACTCCTCCCCACTTAAGTACTGAACCTCCTGGTGCAGCCCAAGTCAAAGGAAGACAAATTGCATAAGGAAAATGCCTGACTTACACCAACTACTCTGTACGGGTGATCAAGCCCTCAGAAGAGTGTGCAAGACAGGTTGCTCAAACACGGTCGCCCCACCGTCCTTGTATCATACAAGTCAATCAAAGTCTTGCATCATGCAGGGCCCACACAAGTTAGCTAGACTTGAGGGCAGATTCACATTAGTGAATATCAACAAGTGTGTACACGACATCCCAATGATGTATCAAGACAACATCCCAATGATGTAACAATGAGCGCTCAACTGGCCAGTCATTTTTTTAATATAAATTTCAAACAATGCGCTCAAGAGCCAAACAGCATAGCTGTTGCTCATACATAGCATCATGCTAACAATCAAGTGCTGACACGTTGCTTCTGCTTCTTGGGAGCATTCTCCCCAGAAGCAACATAATCCCAA
>JAABUO010007533.1_pt1 | contig 12413 bp, 13 predicted proteins | sample 5559291 | NCBI WGS metagenome assembly JAABUO01 (sample SAMN10711878, study PRJNA513372) | rock metagenome | isolation source: Antarctica rocks | place: Antarctica: Victoria Land, Finger Mt sud
CTGCACTCTCATCGTCAACCTGTTACTGCAGATGACTTGCCGGTACAAGCTGGCAGCCACATTTTGTACATCTTGCAGTTCCTTGGTACTGCCATGCTCCAGCAGCCCGAGTACGTGAATGAGCTCAGCAGCGGCTGCAGACAGTCCTTGCGAGTGATCTCCTCATCCTCTTTCACAACCTTTTTTGCGCTGAGCTTTGCAAATTTGTGATGCCTTTTGTGAGATGTTACAGATGTCTTTAGCAATTTTCAAGTATTGCAATAGGTTTTCAGTCTCATCCCCTGATTTTGCTGCCAGGGTTGACAATTATGAGTTTGCCTGATCCCAAAGCCACTCAGGTTGTTGCGGCAGCATAACATCAGGGGGTTGTGCCTCGGTCTTGAGCGCTGTCTGAGCTCTCACATGTTGCGTACATCAAGCAAAGTTTGTTTGCACCCGGTGATGCCAATCTCTCGAGTAAGCAGACTTGACTCACAAGAAGATGAGTTGCTGCTGTGTCGCTGTCACAGTCAAGCTGTGAGGATATTGTGCATGCATTCCAGAGCAATAAACAGCCCAATCCCGGACAATTTTTTGTGCCGACAAAGCGAGAAACTGATTTTCTTGTACCTTGTTGCTGGTAGAAGTCTGATGAACGCATGCACATCTCAAAGGTCAGATAGTATAAGTACATGTAGCTTTCAACATCAACTTGATATACTGCTGTATCAATATCAATGTGTGCTGCATCTAGCTGCATGTGGTGGCAGCTGCATATGTTGACAGCTTGTGAGTTGGCCACTCAGGACATGGGAGTGGATGCAGTTTTACAGTCCAACACCCCAGTGGAGCAGGGTGGGGTGCTGACCAGGACCTGTAGGGGTCAGCTCTGTTATGACATGGCAGCTCTCACTCAAGAACTGAAGCAGAGGTATGCCACCACTGTTATATGTACACACATACATGTGAGTGTGTGTGCGTGTGCATGTGTGTGTGCCTATACCTTCACATATGTATATATGTACATTGTCATGTATACATATGTACATGTATGTTATATGTATATATGTGTGTGTAGGTATGCGTATATGTACATGTAATTTGCGAGTCATGAGAGCATACTTCCAAAATCTGAAGACATACCCCAGTGACTCTGTTGTATGTTGCAAATGGCAAACAGCTTTGCAACAGTCGAATTCTGTCGCTCATATTTGTGACCCAACAAGATGCAGACTGATTGTGCTTCTTGCATTCTGTGATGTCACAAGTGCATTACATGCCAGACCTTAAAAGAGGGTCAGAGTCCTCTGTGTATTTGGCAGTCAAGTATCATACTTTGTTTTGTTATGTAATGACTGTAACGGCTGGAAGTCAGCAAGATTCGCCGTACTCAGCAGCTCTTTTCGATCCCGAAACGTCTATTTTACTTCAGAAACGTCATCCCTACACTGCAAATCTAAACTCAGATGCGTCTGGAGACAGTAAATCCACTTATCTACATTGGGGAGATGTTTCAGCTCCTTTCCATCCTGAACGTCTATTTTAATTCAGAAACGTCATTTCTACACTGCAAATCTAAACTCAGAAGGGAGCAGAAAACTCTCAAGCGTCTGCTGCAGGTATGTGGCAACATCAGCAGACAACCTGAGGTATTCCAGCGAGGCTGCAGAGGGCTCAGACGAGCTGCGGGAAGCTTGCCGGGAAGCCTTGCGCTTTGCTCAGCGCTATAATGCCTGGCTAGAAGAGGCGGCTGCCCTGCTGGCTGTGGTCCAAGCCTGGCAGCAGCTGGTTGCTGTTGCTATCAATAAGCGGTGAGATTCTTGTTTGTACATCCATTCCTTCATTGTTTCATGCTTGCATTCACTGACTTGCTCACTCATGCACTCACTCACTCACTCACTCGCTCGCTCACTCGCTCACTCACTCACTCACTCACTCACTCACTCACTCACTCACTCACTCACTCACTCACTCACTCACTCGATAGTAGTAGTAGTAGTAGTAATTGTAAATTTAGCAGTACGTCCTGACCAAAGAAACAATTGCTTGTATATGTGTGTCTTCTGTGCAACCTTGTTCATCTTACATACGTTGTTTCCCAATCTTCGGGTATGTCAATCAGCCTGCATGCTTGCTTTATGTTGTTTCTAATGCAATTTTGCTGCAAGACGAGCTGTCAGTTGCTGCACAGTGTCTGACTCATATGTGTTGTGCCGCATGCAGATTTGACATCCTGCAAGAAGTTGCCACAGCAGCTGATGACAGCGCTGGGCCGGAAGCTGCTCTGCAGATTGTGCACCAGCTGCTGTCAGAGACGCTGTATGTTCTGCATGAGCTGCTGATAGCAGGCGGCCAATCCCTGGTGTTACCCATCACCCAGGTATTCATTCATGCATTCAACTCATACAGTGGCTCCTGTCCACTGTTACTGAACATCAAAGTGACCCTTCTATGGTAGACGCAACCTGTGTTTGACTTAGTATAGCAGCAAGCTTTGCTTTGATGGCTTGGCTAGTCTTACAATCATGTTGTGAACAGCTTCACCTGTGCTGCTGGTATACTGGAGCTTGCAGCCTAACCAAGCCATGCACTTATACACAAACAAGACTGATGTCTCTTATAGCTTGGCTAAGGTGTCTCTGCATCTCGACCTCAAATCTGCATTATTGGCAGAAGTTGTTATGCCCAGGAAACTGTGTTGGCTTTAATGACTGCTTGACTATTTAGTAAGCTGCTGAGTTGTGTGCAGGTGGTGGAAGCTTGCATGGCACGCCTACAAGAACAAGCCTTGCACGCTGGAATTGAAGCCACCACCAGCCTGCAGTTTGGCATGCCAGGTCAGTCATCTCATTGTGCCCCTGTTTGATCCATTTGGCAAACCACAGGTTGGGGACCTTGTGACTCGCAGGCATTTTCTTACTGCACATGACTTGCACATGCTGTGGTCTACTGTTGACTGCTGTGCAGGAGCTAAGAGGCAAACAAAGTGTTTGGTCTCAGAGAAGAAGGACGCGTTCGCTTTTGCCGGCAACATTCACTTTATCCTTGCTTTGCCCTCTGGCCTTCCTGGCTTCTGGCACTGCGCTGCCTCGCACGCATGCACTGCTGCTCCCCGCAAAAAAAGGAATTCTAAAACTGCAGGCGGGCAGGTCCCAGCAGCGACGCTGGACCTCTTCAGAAGGCTTCTGGCGGTGCTGGACAGAGGGCAGAACCAGGATGCCCTACGGCCCCACTTGTATGCTGCCCTGCTGAGCTTCATGCAATACAGCCATGGACGCCACCCAGCTCAGGCCTCTCCCCACATACTCACAGCTCTGCTCAAAGCAGGTACTATTCCTAACGCTTACGGCTCTGGTCAGGTTTGGCTTCACATAGCTACTATGACTGCTATAATATAATAATAATAAATTCGCTTTCCAGCTCATGATGAGCTAGGTACGTGCGGGACAAGTCTTGTCTCTCCAAAGCAGTCTGTCTTGCGCATCTCTATAAGGTCTATGACTGCTATGGTTGAAGATGACAGGCTTGAGTCAATGACCCGTCTGTCCGTCTCAACTTGCTGTGATTGAAGTTCCTAGGATCAAGGCAACGATCCATCCGTCCATCTGTCATCCATTCATGTGTTACTACAGTGCATGGTCTGGAGGTATGAAGGCACTTGTGTTGTTTGTAGGCAAGGCAAATGGCAGCAGTGACAGGCTGGTTGCTGACATGGATGATCAGAGCAGGCAGGTGGAGGAGGGCATTGCCTCGGCCCTGTGTCACAGCCTGCCTTTACTCAACGTGGTCATTCGTGATGCAGCTGCACAGACCACTAGACCGGTACGCTGCTGCTGCATGCACCTGACACGCACGCACAACTGACTTTGAAGCAAGTGAGCGGCATGCTTCTAGCATTTGCTACCTTGCTAAGTGCTACCATGAGCCCCTGTTTCTTCAGCTTTCAGGATGTGGTCCTGATAGGCACTGCATGGTGTGAACTGCGGCTAGCATGGGCATATCAGGCAAAGGCGAATCAGACCCATGCAGGGCTACGCTGCACTAGCAAGTCATGCCACTGTAACAGGGAACAAGTTTTCTAGCTAACCAACTGCACAGGGCGTCCTCTGCCACTTTGCATGCAAGTCACTTCTTCATGCTATACACACAGGCCATGATCCTGGGCAGCCCGGTACAACATTTGGCTTCTCATTAACTTGACGCCGAAAGGTGTAGTCTTTTCTTTCCTTTTCACAGGCCATGAAGTCTCAAGCGTTGACGCTGCTAGCGAGCTGGGTGGTGGCCGAGCCCAGCCTAGCGGTGGCCAACAAGCTGCATCAGCAGGACCTGCCCAACCGTATCCTGGAGGATTTAGTCAACAGAGCACATGAGTACCTGCCCGGCCCTGCAGCAGGAGCTGCCGTCCAGGTGCCTGTGCCCTCTGCACTGCAACTGCCTACTGACTCTGCCTTCTGGCTGCATGTCTGTTGCCTATTGCCTGCCTTCTGAGGGGGTTTTGCTTGCCTTCTGACTGTGTTGGGTCTGCCAGCCCTGCTGCAGGAGCTGCCAGTGCCTCTGCACTGCAACTGCCTACTGAAACTTCTCGTCTGCCCTCTGGCTGCATGTCTCTTGCCTATCGTCTGCCTTCTGAGGGGGTTTTGCCTGCCTTCTGACTAGGTTGGGTTTGCCAGGTGACAGTTCATCGCCAGCTGACCTGGCTGTGTCTTGGCTGTCTTTGGCTGAAGCTTCTCGTCTGCCTTCTGGCTGCATGGCTCTTGCCTATTGTCTGCCTTCTAAGGGGGTTTTGCCTGCCTTCTGACTAATTTGGGTCTGCCAGTTGACAGTTCATTGGCTAGTTCAGGACTGTAGCTTACCTGACTGTGTCTTGGCTGTCTTTGGTGTACTTCCTTGCGGCCTTGCATTGTGCTCATGTCTGCTGACAAGTCTTTGGCACCTGTGTGACTCCTTGGGGAAAGCTGATGGTTGCTGCACACTCATATCATGCCAGCATCCAAGTCAAAAATGCTCTTGCACTGAGACATCGCGGCACCTTTTCGCTAAGATTTTGAAAATGGTTTTGAGTCAATTTTCTGATTTTTTAAATCAATCTTCGATTGTTTTAGGTAACGCCTTTCAAAGTCCTAAAAGTGTGCTCGATTACTTGATGTATCCTTATATCAGAAGTCAATGGAGCATCGTTTCGCTAGTTGAGAGTCTGATCTGTATGTACACCTGTTAGGTTGAGCATGTATACTATGTGTCAAAGCCCTGTGTGAACCCCAGATACTTGGGCCATCCTGCACATGACACGCTGCACCTGTGTGCCAGCACCACACCTGGGCAGCCCGGTATAATACTTGGCTTCTCATCAAACTGACGCCGAAATCTGTCGTCTTTTCTTTTCTTCTGCCAGCCCCACATCTTACATTGCGTCTGGAATCCCTGCCCCACCTGTCACAAAGTTGCAGCGCCAGTCTTGTGGAAGAAAAGGAAAGAAAAGTTTACGCTTTTCAGCGGTCATAACGGTAGCTTCCTAAGGCGGCAGCCCGGAGCAGCCTTGTGGAAAGCCAGTGCCAATCCTGTTGAGTGTGAATGGGGCACTGCAATCTTGGCTTTGCTTCCGTACATAAATTATGTGGTACCCCTTCTTTTGTTTGTGTCTTTTCTATACAAAATTTGCATCTCTTGTTTTGCGTTGCACAGGTGATTGAAGCCCAGCTGACGCTCCTTCTGCGGCTGTCCAGCGCTCGCCGGTCCTCACTGGCTCAGGTCACTGATGATGTGCACATCATTGGCAAGCTTATCGATTGCAAGGTGATGATTCCACCACTGATGCTGGAAACAAAGGACCCAAGACTCGGATCCAGCTGTGCTTGCTTGGTTAGCTGCAGCATGCAGTTGATGATGGTTTCATCGGTGTTGGCATGTTTCTAATGGCATATGGCACCCCACAATGCAAGGCCATTCTGTTCCCCACACCAAGAGCTGTCAACGGTGGCAAGTAAGCAATTGTTACCATGAGGCTGCATAATTTAGAGGCTGAGAAGCTCGCTGTTTCACACATGCCACAAGCACGGTCTTGCCTACCATCTGGTCCACGTTCTGTTTGACAAGTTTCTTGTCAGCAGCTGTCAGATGCAGCAACGCTACGCTGATGGTGTCCCATCATTTGACAAATGACAAATAAAAGCAATCAAGTTCATGTGTCTGTTGCCACCCTAGCATTTTGTTGCATGCAAAGTCAGGTGTTGATTGTCACCTTTCAGGGGATAGATTTGGAGTTTTTATAGTGTTTTGTGTTACCCTGGCGTTGTCTTGTTTGCAAAAAAGCTGTTGATTGTCGCCTTTCAGGCAATAGATTTGGAGCCTGAGGAGCCGGTGCTACGCAGCAGCCACAAGCACGTCAAATGAAAACGATCAAGTTCATGTGTTTGTTGTCACCCTGGCATTGTGTTGCACGCAAAGTCAGCTGTTAATTGCTGCCTTTCAGGCGATAGATTTGGAGCCCGAGGAGCCCGTGCTTCGCAGCAGCCGCAGGCACGACCGGCGCCGCCACATCACCCGAGTCCTGCTGCTCATCCTGCAAGTGGTCAACAGCGAGCTCGCGGCCAAGCGGCAGAGCTCCGAAACCAGCCGCCACGCCGTCAGCTTTGTGGCGCAGCACAGCCGGATGATGCAGCGCGTGCTCAGGGAAGCTTCTGTGGGGAGTCTAAATGGGTGGGAACCTGGGGAGAAGGAGGCTGAGCTGGCGGCGCTGGTGCTGTCATTAGTCACCCGCCTCAGCTTCAGTCAGCTGTCTCAACAACCTGGAGCACCAGCAGGTGGCCCTCAGCTTTGTCACTTCCTTTTTGTCCTTCTCCGGTCACTTTCTACTCCTTGTTTGACTTCTCAGAAACTGCAGCGCATCAGCTGTACTTTCTTACATGACAACCATAACAACAACATTACTGTTGATAAACAGTAAGGACAACAATATGAACATTAATATTAACAATATTAACAATATCAAGAATAATACTAAAAAGTAGTATAGACATGGCGCATGTGATGTGGTACGGCCCTGATGCAAGACAGCCCAATTTACTCTTGATGTGTTCTGCCCAGTCTGCACCTCAAGCATGTAGTCAATCGATTCCAGAGCAATCAATTTGCGTGCAGCTTGTGCTGCTATTGCACATTCAGGATGCCATACAAAGCTTCATCTGCCGAAACGGTTTCAGTATGCTTTTTGGGTGTCCAGTCATGTTTGCTGTCAGTGCGATGCCTCACCCTTGCTTTGCACAGCTTTGGCACAGGCGGCTTGCACAGCATGTACCAGTGTGCTTTGCACCTCCACAGGAAGGAAGTAGAATGTCATGGGGCTGTTATACTGATGCAGCCCTTCCTGTTTCACCAGCTTGTCCCAGTAGATCCAGACAGCCATCCATCATCACATGGACATAAGATGGTTGTTCAACCCCTCAATGAACCAAGCAAGCAAGCCAATATTTTGGCAACTGCAGGACACATCATCATGAGGCATCTTTGAGCAATCAGTCAATGTAACAATTTTCAATCAGTCATGTAAACAAGCAAACAAACAACTGCTCCACCATAGGACACATAGCTTCCAAACTTCAAGCAATCAGTTGGCCAGTGAGTTGACCAATTAGCCCAGCATGCAAGCATGTCATCAGTCAGTCAGATGCCTTGCTTTCTGTTGTCCAGATGCTTTGAGGGAGGGAGCCCACCGGCTACTGAAGGCCTTGGGCTGTGTGAATGAAGCAAGCCATAGCCCCCTGGTGCAGCCCCACAACCAGAGCGAAGACATTGCAGATGCCGCCTCATCTGCTTTCCAGACTTTACCCCTCAAGGTAAACTGCTGAATGCATCTTTTTCCGACTTTACCCCTCAAGGTAAAGTGCTGACTGCATCTTTTTTCGACTCTACCCCTCAAGGTAAAGTGCTGACTGCAACTTTTTTCGACTTTACCCCTCAAGGTAAAGTGCTGACTGCAACTTTTTTCGACTTTACCCCTCAAGGTAAAGTGCTGACTGCAACTTTTTTCAACAAAATCCTTCTGAGACACTTTGGCAGCAGAAGCCAGGGCTCAGTTGGGGTCGTGTTGCCACTTGTGTGGGGCAAGGATAGGCCCTAAATGCCAAGCTGAAAAAAAACGATGAGCTCATAGGGAAGCTTTGGCGCACCCTAAGCTGTTGTTGTCAGACAGAGCTGCTCGTCAGCACTGCCATTTTTTTTCCATGCATTTTTCATTTGTGCATGGGGCAAAATCTAAGCATCACTCATGTACAGCAGAAGGGCTGGCAGATCAGAGGTTGACCCTGTACACTGTCAAGCAAAATGACCAACATTGCAATGGGCTCATACTTCTGCCTTGTTTTGATTGACAGGGTCACTGGGTAGCATGCTGCATTTCAGCAACCAGTCCACACGGCCAGCATTTAGTCGTTCAGGGGTCGCCTTATTCCAGCACTAGATTCAGCCACCAGCCCTTGTCCTCTGAAATGTATTTGCTTCTTCCCTAAATCCAAAGAAGGGACCTTCCATGAGAGCGTCCTGCCCTAAAGTCAGGATTCAGGGTTTGTAGCTTCAAACTCACAACCCGCACCAAAAAAACCTTAACCCCAAAGCATTGATGGCCATGTTCAAGTTGAACATGTACCTTGATGTACATAGGTTACGCCGTCAGGCTAGCTATTGTGGGCTATCATGTGTTAATATGAGTTGCATCGTCGCTGCCATTGCCCTTGCATCTACCAAAACAGTAATCCCTGGTATAATCCTTGTCTTCTCATTAAATTGACGCCGAAAGGTGTAGCCTTTTCTTTTCTTTTCTTTTCTGTTCTTGTCTTATCTTTCCTTTCCTTTCCTTTCTTACCAAAACAGCATGTTGCAATGCTGTGCAGGTGGCCAGGCTGAGATGCGCCCTAGCACGATACTTGATCTGGGAGGTCAACGCCAGCAGAGACTTTAGGTACCAGATCCGTCCCAGCGAGAGCATGCCATACCAGCCCTGCCTCTTGCAGCTGAGTGGCATGTTGAAGCAGGCGGCCCGCGACCGGCAGGCTGCCAGTGAGGAGAGACAGGCCCTGCTGGAAGCCATTCAGTCTGGTGCCGGCTCATCTGGTCGCCACCACCTGGCGTTGCAGGTCTGTCATTTGACTGTTTATCACCAGACTGTAAGGTATTAAATGAAAATGAAAACGAAATGAAATGAAATCAAATCAAATCAAATCAAATCAAATCAAATCAAATCAAATCAAATCAAATGAAATGACTGTTGCCAGCTGCAAGCCTTGACGCATTGGGCATGGACTCATGGCTGAGCTGCAAAGCCTGTCTGTGCCTGGGTCTTGTGAGTTGCAAGCTTTTTTGGGATGTTTGACACAGTCATGCAATGACTTCCCAGTGCCTGATGGGCTGCAAAATGGCTTGAATTGCAGACTGTCTTTGTGCAGGAATTCGGTGCAGCTGCCAGGCAGAAACCTCAGTCACTTCCTTCCTTGCTCACCACTGCTGCTCAGACAGAGAGACAGGTGAGCAGAAGTCTGTGCTGCTACATGATGCTATGAACATGTGCTTTGCTATGCATAGGCTGTACATTGCTACAAGCGGTCCATGTCGCTATCCATGCGCTATACATTGCTACAAACAACCCATGCCTCACTGCCCAGCCATCATCACCGTGCTGCAATGTACTGTCTCTCAGCCGGAAATAATGCGCCGCTCAGCGCTCATGTTTGGATGCGTTTGATACAAATGCATGATGCATGAAGTTGCTGAGACAAGACTTGTCCTGCACATACCTAGCTCAACATGAGCTGGAAAGCGTTTTAGATACCATTTATTGTCATGAAGTTGCTGAAGGCAGCGATGGTGTCGTGAGTGTACTGACGGCGTGGTTTGCCATGCTGCAGCTGCAGCAAGCATGCCTGTTAGTAGAGCTGCTGCTGGCAGTCATGCTGCAGCATCTTGCAGAGAGTGATGGTGATCCTTCAGCACTCAGCAGGTTGGGTGATAACAGGGTAAGCTTGTATGTCCCATGTATGCAAGTCTGTGCCTGTTTCCTTTAACACAGTTTGTGGGATCACCTCTTGAACAGCACACTGGCTAACATGTTTGTTGACCATAATGCAAAGACTTGGCACAATCAGCACATCTTTGTGTGCTGACTGATTGCTGCAACATCCATGCAGTGCTGCTTGACTGACCAACATGGTGTGCATGCAGGCGCTTCTATCATTGCAGAGAGCTTTAGATCCTACTTTAGATTACTTGATGCAGAGACAAGGCAACAAGACGTCCAGCACAGAAGCAACTGAACAAATGGCGAGAGAATTGAAAGGCTATCTGTCTTCAGCAATTTGCTCCTGAGATCAATGAATAACGGCATGCATAGCTACCAAGCTGCTATTGGGTCACCTGCTGTTGGGTCAGCAAACTGATCTTGGCTTTTTGTCAATTCCTCAGGCCGTGCCTTTTTGAGAATGGTCAGCTGAGACACTGCAGCAATGAATGAGACCTGTTCCCTGATTTGAAACAAGCGTGTTTGCTGCTGCCAAGCGAGCAGTAGCAAGCTGCAAGATGAGCATAAAAAGCTGCAAGATGAGCATAAAAAGCATGTGTCAGTCTGTCACAATTGCTACATCAGGTTTGATGTTGCATGTGCTAGTAAAGGGTGCAGTCGGTGGCCAATTATGTAATGAACAAAGGGTACACCAACAATAGTATATGCCGAGACAGTTGATTGGCTGATCTCAAACAGCTCAAGTTGCCTGTGGACAGGTCAGTGGAACAGTGCCCACTATTTAACCTCTATGTTTTGCTGCTTGAGCTCCAGTGAGGAGACAAGCAAGGAAGCCTTCAACTGGGACATGACTGAACAAAACGACAGGACTAGTCACCATCTGTTTTGCAGTGACTCTGGTCTGCTACAAGCTGATCACTAGCTATCTCACTGGTGGTACCAAGTGCTGAGCTACGCAAGATGCAGCAGCAGCACTTGCATCATACTCATGAGCTGCTGTCTTTTGCCAGCCCAAGCTGCTGCATCACTTGCTTTCTTTCATGCTCCAGTTGCAACACTGCACTCTCAATAGTAGTCATGTTTTACTCAAGCTTGGCAATGGCTTCTAGCACTGGCTCTGCAGCCTCCTGACAAACCAGCAGGTCCTGCACCAGCATATTTCTTGCTCACTGCCAGACTCACTGCCAAATCAAGGGTCATCACATGCATCCCCAAGTCACATGTTAGTATGTGCCTGCTTCACAGCTGAGCATAAGCCAAACCAATGCCTGAAATGCTTCACTGTCAACACGTTGTGCAAGCTCAACATGTTGCTCAACAGAGCAATCCGATTGGATGCAGTTAACGCTGCTGTCAGGTTGTAGGAGGTGAAGCATACATGGCCTGGTTGGCACAGCACTGCTGATGTAGCTCTGTAGAATGCATGTGCAGCAGTCTGGCAGCCATCTTACCTCCATCTGAGGCTGAAGACCCTTGACGAAGTTGGCCATGTCAGCGTAACGTTTCTGAGTCAGCTGATTCATATCCTTGAGTAGAACGTAGTCTAAGGAGCTGCTGGCCGTCTCTGCAGCAACAACAGCTGCCAACTCATTCATCAGCACTTGTGCCTGCAGTCATCTCATCCATTGTTTGTTCCTTACCGCCTCAACCAGTTTGTCCATCTGTTCAACTATATCCATGCACATATTCATGCAAGCCTCCAATCAGTAATCCGTTTATCCGTCTGGCTGTCCGTCTGTCAGGCTGTCCATGCATTCATCCATCCATCCATCCATCCATGCTTCCATGCATAGATGCATTCGTCAATACTTGTCTCCCCCTAAGGGTCAGATACATTCAGGCAGCTCATCCACTGCAACTTGTGACAGTGACACGGGCAATGCTTCTGCAGCACATGGTAATGCACCCACTTCTGTTGCAGGCAGTGCTATAGCAAAACTGAATTCAGTGGTTGGCTCGCTGAGCTGTTTTGACAGGTATGAACAACTTGCTTGCTTGCACACAGCTAGTGTGGCGACCTTTGTTGTGCCTTGCTCACTTGCTGCCTTTCACTGTTCCTTAGAGTGAATCAGTCTGCCAGCAATACAATGGTATGGAGGCAGGCCTTTAAAGAGGCAACATCACAGGCAAAATCACAGGCAAAATCACAGGCAAAATCACAGGCAAAATCACAGGCAAAATCAAAGCTGGCAGCATGGCTGCACACCTTCTGTGTCAGCTGCTCTTCATGTTGTTGAACCTCCTCCACCCATCCCTTCAAACCTGCTCCCCCTTCATCTTCATCTCCTGCTGCATCCCTGGCACTGTGTGTGTCGGTGCCCCTGTTGCCACTGCCGGATTCCCTGTAGTGCTGCCACCCTGTTGAGGGCTCAGCAAGGGATTGATGTCTGTCAGGTGGTGTGTAGCTGGAAGAAGGAGTATGCTCCAG
>JAABUO010007536.1_pt1 | contig 12409 bp, 3 predicted proteins | sample 5559291 | NCBI WGS metagenome assembly JAABUO01 (sample SAMN10711878, study PRJNA513372) | rock metagenome | isolation source: Antarctica rocks | place: Antarctica: Victoria Land, Finger Mt sud
ACTATCGAGAATTAACCTTTGCCGAGTTAATCCATTAATCTGTAGCGTTAATGTATCCTTTCGACTTTTACATTTAAATCTTTAAACGCATTATTAATTATTATTCTTGTCTTAAACTCATTATATATAATAAATCTTATTTTTAATTTAACTTAATAAAACATACTTAAATTAAAAACTTTAAGCTTAAATGTTATAAACATCGTAAATAAAGATTTCGTTAAGATAAAAAACGAATATTTATTCGCGAAAATAACGTAATAAAAGATATTTTAAATCGTTATAAAATAATGCTTAACGTTTATATTTATAAAGAAAAGAATTATGCTTTTACGTTAAAAGAAATCTTAACTTACTTTAAGATTTAATTAATTAAGATTAATTTAATAATTTAATTAATTTTAAAAAGAAAATAAAAAGAATAATAAATAACTTATTTTAATTATGATTATTATTAGCATTATTATTAATTTTTATATTAATTTTAAAGTATATATAAAACTATTAAATATATAGCGAAGGTTCAGTCGTATATGTACAGCAGCAATGATAAACGATGTCGCTAGCATACAGCGTGTGTACATCAGCAAAAGTGCGAACTCAGCTAAAACCGGCTACAAGCTCACCAAGCTAGCATAAGCCAAAATTATCTGTTTAGCCGAGCTTCTAGCTTGCAAGCTCTTGTAGCCACTCACCAACGGCTAATAGCTAGCTACAAGCGCTTTTAGCTGTTAATGACGACCATTTGCTCAAATAGCATCATTTGCTTAAATAGCATCATTTGCTTAAATAGCATCATACGCTCGAAAGATATAATGCGTAATTCGTGTTACCTTAACGAACGTTACGTTCAAAGTGCGTTAACGTTAATCTTAATAATATGTATTTTACGCACGATTTTTAGCAAATGCATACTGTGTTACATTTTCGTGAAAGATAAATTAAGATAAATGTTTTAAATTTACGCCGTTGTTAAATAAAAACGTCGTCTCATGCGCTGCTTAAAACTCATACTTTTTAAAAGAGACAGACTTATAGCATGTTGTACGATTTTTAATTCTTGCGAGCACGTAGTATTATTCAGAATTAATAAAACTAAAAGCGTTAAAGAAACTCTTAATTGCATACGTTATTTAATTACATAATCTTTTATTATTATCACGCAGATTTTATATAATCGCTTTTATTTTCTCGTCGAATAAGAACATTATCGTTTAATTTCTTCTTTATTCTCTTCAGAAAAACCTGATACTCGTCTTTAAACGTTAATATACATTTACTTTCATTTAATCTTTAATAATACAGAATCTTTATGTTTATCTTTAATTACTTACGAAAAATGTTAAATCATTAAGCGTAACTCATTTTTCGATTATCTTTCATCTTTAATGTTCATAATTAATATGTACTACTTATTTCGTTAAGCAAAATCTGATCGAGTTTAACTTTAGTTATGTTTTCGAGTCTTTTAAACATTTATCTCAAATTAGTTATCGCTCATCTTAATAACTGAAAATGAACACTCATATCTGAATCGTTTTTTAAATCTTAATTCTGTTCGTTCTTTAAGATTTCTTAAAGTTCTGCATGTTCATTTCTATTAGCTGATTTTAATTAATTTATTATATTCTTTGTTTTTTCTGTTACGATTTTCGTATTATTTAACTTTTCGAGTTACGATGTTCGATTTCTTATGAAATTAAAGAACTTATTCATAAAATATATTAACGAGTAATTTAAGTTAACGAAAGAAAAGAAAATAAAGTTTAAGCGTTCTTTAAAGCGTTTTTAAGAGACGATAATAATTAGTAAATTATTTAGCTTGTTGTAATTAACATTATACGTCGCAGTAATGCTATTAATTACGTCGTTTTCGTAATATTTAATATAATTTATGACGCGTTCATGTAACATAATTAATATTAAATTCTATCGATTCTCGATTTACTTTCGTTAACTTTTAATTATTCGTTAATGTGTTACTGTTACATGTTAATTAATTATCGTTTAACTGTTTTAAAGATAAAGCATAAGAGAATATTAACGATTGAAATGTTATACTCTTTACTGCAGTTTCTTTTCATTTCTTAATCTTTTTCTGATCGCTTACTTATTCGTTAATGACATGTTAAACTGCGATTAATATTAATATCACGATTTCGTCTTTCAGCTTAAAAAATATAATCTTCGTGCTTAATAACTGATTAAGATTATAATTTTCTTAATTAAAAAACGAGATCGTAATGATTTTCACGATTATCGACGCGAGAAAATAATATTCTTCAGGCTAAATACATGTTAGTTAATGTATCACGTTTATAAAGATGTTTATATTTTTTATATTCGAATTAATAAAGTTATTATTATTTAATATGCTGATAATATAATTCGATGTATTAAGTTCGTCGTAAAAGACATAATGATTCTTCATTACATCTCGAATCTGAAACATTATTTGTGCTTAACATTATTTAATGAAATTATATAACTATATCTGTCAGTTTATTAATGATATAAAAAGATTTATATTACACATTATCTTTCGAGCTTTATTCTTTATGAATCTTTCAGTAATAAAGTAATTCTTTTATTTTCTGTGCTTTAATAAATGTGCACGATCTCTAATTCAGAGCTTGCGTATGAGATCGCTTAAGAGAATTCATTACGTCTCTGATTATAACGTTATACTTTTTTCTGCTTTACACGTCATAATCGTTATCAGTAGCATGAATTCTACGACTTTAAGCACATCAGTATAAGCTTTAGTAAAGAATGTGTTTAATCGTCGTTTAAATTCTGCTTAAAGAACTTTCGTGCTTAAGTTTTCGTTTAAATCATTAATTTATGCTGCGTTATATCATGAATCGATTACGAAAAAGCTTAACGATAATTTTATCGATTTATAAGACTTTAAGATTCGCTCATTAAGCTTCGAAGAAAACGAGATTAATAACGACGAATAAGAAAGCTGTTTACGTTAATACGTCTTTTTCGTTAACTTAAAGTTCTCGAGAAATTTAATGACTTTAGTAAGCTATGTTAAGATTAACATTAATTATGAACATACGTACAAGATTAACATTAAATTTGTCTTTTACTGCAGCCGTTCTTTAAATCATTATTTATAAGATAATAAATTATCATTCGAGCTTTCGAATGTGCTTAAAAATTCGCGTTCTTGTCTTTTAGATCTGAGTTCAGATTCTTGCGACGATATGTAAAGATTTTCACTAACTTTCTTAATCGTTCTTTTAGCACTCCGTTAATAAATAAATTAAACATGATTATTAAGTCAGTTAATTGCGTGTTAACAAATTTTAATAAATGCTACGCATTTAACTTTTAACCGCAGTGTTCGAGTTCTTCTTATTCTTTTTACTTGTTATGATAATTTACTTAAGAAACGACGCGAAATAATGAATGATACACGATAAGTTAATGAATATAATTAAGTTTTAAGAATAAGAATTAAGAAGAAAAACAGATAAAAAAAAAAGAACAGAACGCGTATACGAAAAGAAGACATTTTCTTAAAGTTATGTAACTTCGAAAAGCGTGTAATCTTAATTATTAACACTATTCTGTTTAATTATTAGCTGAAGAAGAATAAATTAACATGTTAATGCTCATTTATCTTATTAAATTCGCGTTTTAACTTCGTCTTATCGAGATTACAATAATGTTTTCATAAATCGAACTTACTCAGATATATAAATAGAAAATGAGAATTATGATAAGTTATCGTCGCACATGCGAATTAAGAATGCGAATTGCGAATCTTATTACTGAAGAATTTTAATTAGCAGAGTAAATTTATGAGAATTTTTAAAAATTTATCTTCGTTTATGCGAATTAAAACTGCAACTGTAATAATAAATCGCTGAAAGACTTTAATTATTAAATGTATATTTAAAGAAATTTTTAATAAATTATTATCGCACATACGAATTAAGAATGCGAATTGCGAATCTTGTTACTGAAGAACTTTAATTAGTAAAATAAATTTACGAAAATTTTCGAAAATTTATCTTTACACATCTGAATTAAAACTGCGACTGTAAATTATTATCACTGAAAGACTAAAAGTGTAAGACTTAAATTTTATTATTCTTATTTAACTTTATTTTTTCATCTTAATAATAATCTTAAGCTTTCTTTAATCGTTATGTTACGTATCATATTAAAAGATTTTAAGTCGCGATTAACGATCTTTAATGTGTCGCTTTATCTTTAATGTTTAATTAAAAATTCATCTGTTATTTCACTTAAGTCATATGAGTAAGTAAATTTCGTGAATATTACTTAAAACATTTAAAATAATATGTAATTATTTTTTAAGCTATCGATGACTTTTACGAAAGTAACTAATTTAAACTCTTTATAATCATGTTTTAAAGATTATCGCTGAGAATTTAAAAATGATCGAGACTTAATTTATTGTGAAAAATAAAACGTTTAATTTACGAGCATTAATTAAATATTATTTCGTTATAAATGATTAAATGAACATACTCGACATTCATTAAGTAAAAAACATCGTGCATAACGCAAGACATTAAAATAATGAATAAGATGATTTAAGTAAATGTATCTGTTAAACGAACTTAACTGTAACAGAAGAGTAAAACATAATTAAGATTCTTTCTTTACGATCGTCGTTAATGATTATAAAATTGTTTAAGATTTTCATTACTCGCTGTAGCTTGCTACGTAATGCGTACAGTTTCTCGATCTGTTATCGTAAAGATAATTATTAACGACTGTTAATCATTTATTCTAAATAAGCTTAATTTAAATAAACGTTAAATCGTGCTTTGCTTTTAATTTAATCAGATATGAAAATGTAATGCAAAGTCTCAGTTATCACGACGTTTATACATAATTAAAGAAGAAGAACATCAGCATAAATCTTTTCTCATCGCTTTCTATTCGAGCGTTAACGCGTGCTTTCAGTTTTACTTTTATTCTTCTCGCAGTTCTATCTTCTAGTTCTGCGTGCATTTCTTCATATCTTTTAATAATGAAACAGTTCACGTTTCGTACTTCATAAGAAGACAGTTTTATACAGAACGTGTTAAATTAATTTATTAATAATAATCATTAAATTATTAACAGAGTAAGCAATGTATTAAATTTATTAACGATTTTCTGTTAATTATCGTTCATCTTAACATTTTGCTTACGTTTAAGAGCATTAAAAACGAATTTATTTAATGAAAGCATCTTTTTTAACTCGCTTAACTTAAAAATGCGTTTCTCTTTTCACTCATCAGATCGCTTAAGAATCTTTACGTAATTTTAAATCTTTCGACGAGATCTTAAAAAATGTGCTCGTAAATAGCTTAATGTTAAGACGAGATTATGATGCTGAGTTTTTCTGAAACTCGCTCTATTAATTTAATATTAAGATTAAGAGTAACAGAATTAAAACCGATTTAAGAGTTAACTTTAGCGTCGCTATAAGATTACTCTTTACGCAGAAACAAATCATTAATCATAGCTCGTTTAAAAGACATTTCGCTTCGAGCTTTTAAGAAAACTTTTAAGATTCGACGAACAGATACTTATCGTTTAACTTTTCACGAAAGAGACTAACTTTCGCATAAACAAGATATAGTTAACGCTTCATTATTATTAATGCGATCGCTTAAATAATCTGCGAATAAAAAAGTAAGTATGTTATTCTGTTTATAGTTTTAAGAAGCGAAGAAGATTTATCTTTTTTATTTTCATTTAATCGCATTAAAACTCTTTGTGCTGAATTATTCGCTCGATTTTAAACTTTTAATATAATTTTAAAGCTTGTATAAATGATAAAGAAAGACTCGTATTCTTCGTTCTCGCATTTTAATTTGCTTTCGCGTATTTTTATGTTTTCTTCTCGTTAATGTTAATTCTGCTTAAGTCTTACTTTCAGAATTAAGAGACTCTGAATAATAAATAGCCGTTTATTTAAGCACATGCTTGCTGTTCTTTAAGATCTTAAAATTTATATCGCGAAGTTAACATGTTTTATTAAACGAGTACTTCGCATTTACATTTACGACATGATTTAAGAACAAGTATATGTATTAAAAGTCGCAGCTTCTTAAATAATATGTACAGTCTTTCTTAATTTAGCTGTTATTTCTTTTTTTAAGATCTTTCGTAATCGTAATCTGCGACGTTTAATTAATAACTTAAGTATATTCTTAAATGTTAAAGTTGCGAAGATTAATTTTATTACTTTTAAAGTCAGCGAATAAATTAATATAATCTTTACAATTAATTACTGATCTGAAAAGAGTTAATTAATAATGAACTGAAAGCGAAAGTAATTCTTTACTATCATTTCTATCAGCGCAGTCTGTTAATCTCGCTCATTTTTAATCTTAATTCGTTTCATATCTTCACTATCGTAAAGAATTTTATTCTTCGTTACGTTGTACATTTTCTTCTCTGTTAATAATCTCTTATACTCTTCGAATTACATGTTTAGTAAATTAATCTCTTTCTGTCTTTTATTCATAATTAAGTAAATAAAACTCATTAATGACGTTTAATTATCTGATTTCTTCATCGTTAATAACGTTGTAGCGTTTTACGACATTAACGATAATTAATTAGCATTATCATCTCTTATCATTCTTTACGATTTTCTTTAAGTCTTAATGTTTTCGTATGTCAGCCTTCGATGTTATGTTCTTCGTCTTTTATTATTATTTAATCGCTGAGTCATAATTATTAATGCCTTGTTCAGCTAATTTCGTGATATGCTTTTCATTTCTTTATTAAAGCTAACGATAATCCTTGCAGTTAAAATTTAAAGCTTTTTCTTCGTCAGCTCACTGTTAAGTTTTATGTCATATATCTTCGAAGATGTTATCTCATTCTTCATTCTTATTAAAATCTCGCTTCATTTATCGTTATCGATCATTAAGCCTTTCTATATTATCTTTTTAATTCAGTTATGTTGCTATAATTCGTTAGAAAAGATCGCTGAAGATCTCGTACTGAACATGTTATTTTTTCTTATGTAACAGAATCGCAGTAAATCTTAAGAAGCTTTAAAGACTTCGAAGATAAATGAGAAACACGAATGCGATATAAATGCGATGTTATTTATAAAACGAAGAACGCGCAGAAATAAAATGCTGTTATTCGAGCTTCGAGACAGATTAACGATTTCTAATACGCTTAAAAATTATAATTATTACAGAGTGTAATCACGAAAGCTAAGACGAGAACATTTAATAAGAAATACTTGTTAATAATTAAAAGACTTAATGATAATAATTTAATGAATGTAAAGAGACGAAGCTTTAGTAATGTCGAAGTCGCGTTATAAGTCTTACGTAAGTTTAATTTAATGATCTTTAAGAAAACACATTTACGACGCTATTTGTATATGAATCACTCATCGTTATTAAATTAAGAAGCACATTATAACATTACGCGATTAAGCATCTTACAGTTTACGTCAGATCTTTTCGTCTTAAAGAATTAACTTTATTAAATAATTTATTATGCTTAAAACTTATACACAGCTTAAGTATTAAAAGTAAATTATTATTTAGCGAGATAAGTTCATGTAAAAAACAGAATAAAAGAGATAAATTATTATTTAGCAAGATAAATTATTAAAAAATTAAAGTAAAAAGATAAATTGTTATATTCATTCGACAGTATTTACTCAGCATCTTAATTCTTTTAATATTTAAAACACAGTATCTTATTACTTAAATTATGTCATGTTTATGCATTTACTATTAACAAGATCTGCGTTTAACTAGAATAATTATTAACGACTCGCAGTTAACAGATTACGAATAGAAATTAAAAGCATTAAAGTCTTTTACACTGTCTTTACTATCTGATTATTCTTACTCATCTTCTCGTTACTTAACTTCTTTATTCTTTTATCGTCGTATGTGTTATTTTAAAAGATTTAGCGTCGCGCTTAACGATTTTTAATAAGTCTTTCGACTTCGAATTCTAAGATATAAAATTAATATGCTTACGTCTTATTCGTAATTTAATCATATTTACTAATTCGAAAAAAAGCTTACTGTTTCATTCAGATCATATAACTAAGCTTTATTAATATTATTCGAAACGTACGATGAAGAGTGTAATCTGTTTTTAAAACTTCAGTGATTTTAATTAAAATATTAAAATTAAAATCATTTTCGTTCTGTTATGAGCGTATTCTAACTAAAAGTTTAAAGCTAAAGAAGGAAGAAGATGTAACACGCGAAGAGTCTTGTATTCACGAAGGCGCGCTAGATTATTAGCGTGTTAACATTAGTTTTAAGCTAGTTTATGATAATTTAACGTGATCTATGTTAAATTAACTCTGAATTCAGACTGCACGATCGCAACATTATCTTCTTTCTTTAACTAGTAATGTTCTTATTGCTGCAGTCCGGCCAATCCTTGTTCTTATCTTGACTTTGTCGAATATCTTTAATGAAAGTCATTTACGACTTTTTAACATTCATCGAATTCATCTTCATTAACGTTATATTAATGTAAATTGACGTCATATTTCTTTTAATTAACACGATATTATAATCGTTTACCTCGTTCGTAAAACCTAAAGTTTAATATGTTCTTTACTTCTTATTCATCTTCGTCTTTAATCATTATAGAATTAAATGAGTCATTTCGTTATTCTTTCAGAGAGTCATTCGAATTTAGTCGTAGCAGGTTTAAAGCGAACTTTAAATGAATCTTTATTATCGATGATAATTTTAATCGATATACATGTTTAATCTCGGCTAGAATCTTAAAAGATTCGAGCATTTTATCGTTCAGCTTCTTTAACGATCTTGCAGTCGTAATGTTTCTAAAATTTAAGAACATTATGTCGTTTATCTTGTAAATCATTTTCTTTTAATGCTTGTTAGTCTGTTTCTTCATCGTGACTCTGAATCTTGTTAATACTTACTTTATTAATGTTAACGATCATTTCATGTGTTCGAATATATCTTTCGCTTTGCTTACTTCGATTCTAGCTCGAGTAATCTTATATTCGATTAAATTCGAATCGAAGCTCATACGAGAATGAAAACCCTTGTTCAGAAAGAACGTTAACTGTTCAGTTAACGACGAAATAGCATTGTTATCGACGAATTCAGTCATAAATAATTAAGCGACTTAATCATTCTGCATATACGAGTAATAACTACGTAAATATCGTTTCACATCTTAATTTATTCTTTCTGTTTAATTATTAATCTGCGAATGATAATCGATAAATAATTTCGTTTTAATGCCGAGTCTTAAGCATAAAGACTTTTAAATAATTAATATGAACTGAAGATCACGATCGAATACTATTAATCTTAATAATTCATAAATTCTGAAGACTCATAATAATAGTAGCTTAACTGTCTGTTTTGCAGAGATTTCTTCGTTACCTGATTAACACGATATATAATGCCGTTCTTTAAATAATTAATCTATGACTGTCAGAATCGCATTATTTTCATCGCTTTGTAATACATTTGTAACGAAGTTCATTAAAATGTTCAGTCATCGTTGTTTCGATATAAGTAATGACTTTAGTAATTCATTAATTTAATTTCTCGACGCTTTTAATCTTCGATAAACGTAATAATTTCGAATGTAGCGTTTAATCGTCATTCTTATCTTTAATCAGTAGTATAATCGTCTCAGCAAGTTCAGCGTTCGATTCATGTCAGAGTGATCATTAACTGAAAGATTATGTGCTTCCTTTATTAATCGAGTGATCATTAAATTAAACACTCATAATCTGTCGTCTTTTCAGAGTACTTCATTAAGCACTCTGCAGTTGTTTAGATTAATATCTTAACAAGTTCTTCGATTCTGTTTCAGAGCTGTTTAAATTTCGATACATAGTTAATCCGTTTAATTTCCTGCTATTATTTAATTCTGAATAAAGATCATTTCTTTAAACGAATCTTCGTCAGCTTCTGATTCAACGTTAACCTTAATTAATTACAGGTTAAATTTACTTTCGAGCAACAACATCTGATTCTAATACAGCTTTCGATCATCGGTTACTTTAATTAACTTAACGTTTAACATTCTGATCAGAGCGTCGACTTTTAAATTCTGTTTGTTAAATTAATATATGATCTTAAAGTTATATTCAGATAACTTCTCAGCTCATTTAACTTATCGTCTGATTAGTTTCTTAATGATCATGAAGTACTTTAAATTTAAATAATCGATAAAGATCTTAATTAAAATATTCGTATCTTTTAATTCGAGACGTCAGTGTTTTAAGCAGCGAATAATGATCAGTAGTTTCTTATTATAAATCTCGTAGTTGCATTCTGCGAGAATTATATTCTTATTATAAAAGATTATCGAATGTAGAATGTCTTTATCGTCATACTAAAATAATACTTCGTCATTAATATAATTCGAGAAGTTAGTTTTCAGAATAGCTTTTCTGATCGAGTTAAAATACTTAAAAACGAAAGCTATCGTCATCTGTTACTTCAGTTCTTTAAAGATCGTTTAACAAGTCTCTGTTCATTCGAATAATTAATCTTTTCGAGTCAGCTTCATCATGAAACGAACGATCTTTAAGAAATTCTTTATGAATCGTTAATAAAAATTGCAGAAGTTAATAAAGATCTGCACATGAGTTAACGATCGCGACATCTTTTAGTTTCGAATTACATTAACTTTTCGAGAGTTTATTCGTAAATCATTAATAAATATTAGTAATTTAAGAAACGAGGTTTTTCAAATCTCGAATTCACACTTATTAATGTTTATTTATAAATCGGCTTCGCGACGCTTATTTAGCACTTCTTTTACATGAGCTTTATGTTCTTTTAATGTCTTACTGTAAATGAGAATGTCATTTAAATATGCCTGACAGAATTTGTAAAGACATTTAAATAATACATCGTTAATATAGTGCTGAAAGAACGCAGATTCATTAATTAATTCGAAAAACATCATTTTATACTTGTAAGCATCGAAGAAAGTAATAAAGATAATTAAATTCTCGCTTTCGAGACTCATGCGCAGTTTATTAAACGCGGCGATAATATCGAGTCGTGTTAAATACTTATTGCTCTGAATTCTGGCTAGTACTTCGTTTATTAAGGAAATTGAATAACGATTTCTCTTAATCAGAGCATTTAATTTTCGATAATTCACGCAGAAGCGAAGATTATTATCTTTCTTTTTAACAAATAGTATTAGCGAAGCGCAGAAAGCTTTGCTGAGTGTGATGAACTTTTTTTTCAGATTCTTTTTTAAATACTTCTTAATCTTCTGCAGTTTATAACTTAACATAGAGTATAATCGACTTCGAGAGAGTTAATTCTCTTCTTTTAATTTAATCTTATGATCATATGATTAATGCGGGAACAACTGCGTTATCTTTTCTTTATTAAAGACATTCAGGAAGTCATAATAAACTACTGAAAGCTTTTTCTTCAGTTCTTTCATCGGCAAATCCTGATGGGTGCCTAATCACGTAATTGGTCGGTAAATTAGGTAATTTATCACTTTGGCCGACCCCTCATCTTGTAAGATCACTTTGGCGTGATTAGCTGAGGGCGCATGCCTAATAGCCTAAATGGCATCATTGGCACGAATTACCAAAATGGCACGAATCATCAAAATGGCACGAATCACCAAAATGACACGAATCATTAAAATGGCACGAATTATCAAAATGGCACGAATTATTAAAATGACATACTCGACCGCAAATGTTCCGTTTAATGCGCAATATTTTTCCTTTTTTTAACATTAAATTAATCATTAAATGAATCAATGAATTAATTATCTAACTAGCTATTTAATCATTTATTTAAACGAATTATTGACTATGTAGGGTGTTTGATAGGGAGCTATGGAGGGAGGCATGGAGGGAGGCATGAAGGGAGCCATGGAGGGAGCCATGGAGGGAGTCATGGAGGGAGCCATGGAGGGAGTCATGGAGGGAGCCATGAAGGGAGCCATGGGGGGAGCCATGGAGGAAGTCATGAAGGGAGCCATGGAGGATGTTTGATAGGGCGTTTGGTAGGGCGTTTGGTAGGGCGTTTGGTAGGGCGTTTGGTAGGGCGTTTGTGAGGTGGTTTAATAGGTGGTTTAATAGAACCTGATTCTGTAGTACGTGTGTTGTTAATAAAAGCTGACTTTGACGCGTGTAGGTGGTTTGAAAGGTGGTTTGAAAGATAGTTTAATAGGTGATTTGAAAGGTGATTTGTGAGGTGGTTTGGTAGGTGGTTTGTGAGGTGGTTTGATAGGTGGTTTGTGAGATGGTTTGGTAGATAGTTTGGAAGATGGTTTGTGAGATGGTTTAGTAGGTGATTTGTGAGGTGGTTTGTGAGGTGGTTTGGTAGGTGATTTGGTAGGTGGTTTAATAAGTGGTTTGATGGAATCTGATTCTGCAGTATGTGTATTGTTAGTA
>JAABUO010007537.1_pt1 | contig 12408 bp, 3 predicted proteins | sample 5559291 | NCBI WGS metagenome assembly JAABUO01 (sample SAMN10711878, study PRJNA513372) | rock metagenome | isolation source: Antarctica rocks | place: Antarctica: Victoria Land, Finger Mt sud
CAGGAACGCACGTGTGCATCCACGTGGAGTATCGATCGACATCACGTCTACGCACCAATGCCACTATTGACGGCGCATCCGCGCGTTGCTACAGTGAGCATGACAGACGCTATCGTTTGTCTCGGGCGTGGGGTGGGCGCACGTCCGCGCGTCGATCGTGGAGACGCATGGAGAAAGACGGACGTGATGCAGCCCCATACGCTCCTCCTGGTGCGTTCGGACCATCCCCAGGCCGCTGCCCTGCGCGCGGCCCTCGCATCTTGGCACGCCGCGCGCGTCGTCGGCGATGTCCACCATGGTGATGCGGCCGTGACCACGGCCACGCGCCTGCGCCCGGACGGCATCCTGCTGGCCGCCGACCTCCCCGGCCAGCTCCTCGTGCCCCTGGCGCGGGACCTGCGCGCGGCCAGCCCCGTGAGTAGGCTCATCGTGGTCGCGGCGCGGCGCGTGCTCGATCGCACGACGCTGACGGCGCTGCTGGACCTGAGCATGGTGGGCTGCCTCGCCTGGGAGGAGGCCGGTCCAGCGGCGGTGCTGCCCTGCGTGGCGGCGGCGCTTGACGGCGGGGCGCTGGTGTGCAGTCCGGGGCTGCTGGCGACATTGCTGACGGCGTTCGACCGCCGGACCGGGCCACGGGTCGAAGGGTTGGTGTTGACGCCGGGGGAGCGCGACGCGCCGGCCATAGCCTCCAGCGCGTCCGACGCGCTATCCTCTGGAAGCCTACGCGCGGCGTTCTGGGCCGACGACCCGGCGATCGCGGCCAGCCTGCGCCTCCAGTGCGCCCAGGCCGGTATTCTTCTGGACGCGGTGGACACGGCCGCGGCCCTGCTCGACGCGGCGCTGTGCGCCGCCCTGCTGGTCGTCGACTGTTCCACCGCGCCGGACGCGCTCGATCGCTGCCTGATGATCGTGCCCCACACGACGCTCCCGGTGTACATTTGTCACCCCGACGAGGGCTTCGTGGACGACCTGCGGGCGCACGCGGGTGGCGACCTGATCTGGCTGCCGTCGGCGTGGCTGGGCGCGCGCCTGCGCGATCGGCTGCGCCTGCTCGCCGTCGCCTCGGGGGCATCCGCCGCGGCGCCGGCCCCGCCGCCCGATTCCCTTACGACGCGCGAGCGGGAGGTGCTCCGGCTCACGCGCCTGGGACGCACGGCCTCCGAGATCGCCCGGCAGCTCGAGCTCTCGGACCACACCGTGAAGTCCCATTTGGCGAACATCCGGCGTAAGCTCCCCCCTCGTGACCCGCACAAGTAGGTCCACTCCGTCGCGCGGCCCGCGGAGGATTAGTCCTGGGATTAATCCTCCGCGGGCCCCGTGACACGGGCGTAGGCGCGCGGCGGCCTTCCCATCGGCGGTTGGGGGATGAGAAGCTCATCATCGCGGGGGATAGTAATCTAGTCGCCCTTTACTGTATCGTAAGTAGCACGAGGGGCCCACCGGGCCGCGTTAGAGGGGAAGGGGATCGTTATGGCGCTGCGCGTGGGGCGATGGAGTGTCGGCCGGGTTCTCTTGTTGTGGTGTCTGCTCATCGTGGGCGTGGGTCCGTTGCAGGGCGGCGCGGGCGTCGGCGCCGGCGCCCGCGTCGGAATGGTTGCCCCCACGGCGTCGCGCCCGCCGCGTCCGCTGACGCTCCTGCCGTCGCCGCGCGGCTTCGTGCCCGCGCCGCTGCGCGCGACCCTGCGGCGGCGCCACCCCGGGCTTTTTCCCCTCTCGGGGGGCGCCCTGACGCCTGCCCTGACGTTGTCCCGCGGCGCCGTCCCCCTGACGTCCCGCCGCGCCCGTCGTGGGTTGGCGCCCGCGACGATCCGGGCCGCCGATGCGCCCGCGAGCGACGCGGGGCCGGCGCCGTTGCAGGGCTACACAGCGCCCGATCCCAACATGCCCGACACGGCCAGCCCCGTCGACGCGCCCAGCGTCAACACCGTCTACGGCTCGTTCTTCCCGATCGCCAACGCCACCTACAGTTTCACCGCGACTCCCGCGACGCCCCCCGTCTTTACTGGACAGTTCGGGGCAATCAATTTCAACCCCTCACTCGGCCAGGCCGGCTGCACGTTCCCGGCCAACACCACCCCGATCACCTCGTACAGCCGGCCGTTCGCCGACGTTATCCCCCAGGCCGACGGCAGTTGCGCCGTGCAGCCGGCCTGGAGCGCGGACGCGGGACACCAGTACCAGGCCGGCGTGACGGGGACGGTCCCGCTCTATGCCTTCCAGGCGGTGTTCACGGCCACGCTCGCCGTGGTGCAGCCCGGCCAAGTCACCTTCGCGACCAACGTCGACGACAGCTACGCGCTGGCCATCGGCCCCAACCGCGACAACTCGGGACAGCAGCCCACCACCGTCGCCGCGACGCCGGCCGTCCCGGCGAGCGCCCCAAAAACGGGTCCCTTCACGGGCTACCCGGTCGTGGACGCGGCCTACCCGATGACCGGGACCAACGGCACGACACCGCGGAGCACGGTCACGGTCAACTTCCCGGCGGCGGGCCTCTACCCCATCGAGGTCGACTACACGGAGTGTTGCGGCAGCGGGCTCAGCTTGATGATGAGCGCCAGCGCCGGCGGGGGGGGTGGGCCCCAGCCCCACGTCGCTCCAACCACCGTCCTGCTCGGCGACCAGAACCTCGTGCCCAACGATTGCCCCTGCGACGCCACACAGTTGAGCGTGAGCGACCCGGTGAACACACGGACGGGCAATGAGTGGATGAGCAACACCGACCTCTCCGTCGACACGCCGGGGCCGGCCCTGACGTGGTCGCGCACCTACTCGTCGCAGGAGGCCGGCGACGGGACCGCCGGCCTGGGTTATGGGTGGCAGGACGGGTATGCCGCGCGCCTGATCACGCCGATCACGGACGTGGTCACCCTCGTCACGCCTGAGGGCAACCGGCTACGTTTCCTCGACCTGAGCAACGGCGGATTCCGCCCGTTCCCCGGCGTGTACGATACGTTGGTGCGCGCGGGCGCCGTCTACACCGACACGCGACAGTCGCGAGACCAGATCACCTTCGACGCGGCGACGGGCCGCGCCACGGCTATCACGGACCCCCAGGGGCGCCAACTCCTCTTGCGGTACAACGGGCAGGGCCAGCTCGCGCAGATTACCGATGCCGTCAATGCGGGCCGCTCCCTCACGCTGGCGTACAACGGCGCCGCCATCGCGCGCGTGAGCGACGCGGCCGGGCGGAGCGTGGGCTACTCCTACGACAGCAGTGGCAACCTCACGGGCGTCACGGATGTGATGGGCCACACCACGACCTACGCGTACGGGACACCAAGCGCCCACCTGCTCACCGGCGTCACCAACGCCCTGGGCCAGACGGTCGAGCAGACGACGTACGATACCTCGGCCAGCCCGCCGCGCGTAAGCAATCAAACCTTGCAGGACGGCACGCAGGTCGTGTTGAGCTACGCCGCGAGCGCGACAACGGTCACGACGACCGGGCCGGACGGGCGGCAGGACACGGAGCAGGTGCTCTACGACGCGAACCGCAACGTCATGACCGGCGTCGTGCGCGACGGCGTGTCCACGCAGCAGGAGCAGGTCGACGCTAACTTCAGCCCCACCACCTCGGCCGACGGCAACGGCAACACCACCGCCACGACCTTCAATCGCGCGGGGCTGCCCCTGGCGGTGACCGATCCCCTGAGCGGGACCACCAGCGTCGGCTACGACGCGCGCGAGAATCCGGTCACGGTCACCGACCAGTTGGGGCGCCAATCGCTCTCGGTCTACGACGCGTCCAACAATCTGGTGCGGCAGACCAGCGGCGTCACGGCCGGCTCGCCCGGCTTGACCACCGCCTACACGTATACGGTGTCCAATGGGCAGAGCCTGCTGACCGACCAGCGGGCGCCCGACGGCGTGGTGACGCACGACACGTACAACACCTCCGGCCAGCTAGTCGCCCAGATCGTCGGGTATGGCGTGAGCGGCGCGCGGGAGACCGACTATGGCTACGACGCGGCCGGGCGCGTGGTGACCACGACCGTCGGCGTCGGGACCGCCACGCAACGGGTCGACGTCACGCGCTACAACGCCGATGACACGACCGCCGCGACCATCGCGGATGACACCGGCGCGGGCGTCTTCGACCCGGGCCACCCTGACCAGAACGTGACGATGACCTACGGCTACGACGCGCTGGGACGACAGGTGGCGGTGACCGACACCCTCGGCCATGTCGCGGCGACGCACTACGACGCGGCCGGCCGCGTCGATTGGACGGAGCGCAACCTCGTCCCGGCCCTCTTCGACGCGCAGGGACAGCCGCTCTCTCAGCCCTTCACCCCCGCGCGGCCCGACCAGGACGTCGCGACGCTCTACGGCTACGACGGCCTGGGACGTCAGACCCTCGTGACGCGGACCGGCGTCCTGACCGGGAGCGTTGTTCTCAGCGGGACCACACCACTGTGGAGCGCCGCGACGACGCGCACGACGCGCACCGACTACGATACCCTGGGTCGGCCCGTCACGATCACGCTGGACTATCAGCCTGGCCTGCCGGCGAACACGCTCCCCGACGTCAACGTGCAGTCGCTCGTGGCGTACGACAACGCGGGCAACGTCGTCGGGCGGCGCGACCCCCTGGGCCGGTGGACCATCACGGGCTACGACGCGCTCAACCGGCCCGTCACCACGACGGTCAACTACGAGGACGGCAACCCGACGACGGTCACGCAGCCCTGGGCCAACCCCGACAACAGCGATACCGACCTCAGCGGGGTGACCCGCTACACCCCCGACGGGAGCGTGGCCGGACGGGTCGACAACTATGTCGCCCCGGGGATGTTCTCGGCGAGCCAGCCCATTACCAACCGCTTGACGCAATACACGTACGACCCGCTGGGCCGCCTCACCGCGACGACCGTCAACGCTGACCCGAACGACGCCGGGCCGGCCCTCAATCGGACGACCACGACCGCCTACGACCCACTGGGGCGGGTCGCGGGGACACGGGACGCGTTGGGCCGCTGGACCGCGACGGCGTACGACGGGCTGAGCCGCTCCCGCGCGACGACCCAGAACTGCGCCGATGGGAGCGGGACCCCCGTGAATCCCGCGACGGGGTCCTGCGCCGCTTTCGACCCGCGCTACCCCGACCGCAACGTGACGACGACGACCGGGTACGACGCGCTGGGGCGGACGGTCGCGGTGACCGACGCGCTCGGCCACGTCGGACAGACAGCCTACGACGGGCTGGGCCGCTCCGTCGCGACGACCGGGAACGCCGTGGCGGGCGCGCCGGCCGGCGCCGACACCAACGTCGGCGCCTCGACGGGCTACGACGCGCTGGGGCGCACCGTGGTGGTGACCGACGCCGTGGGGGCCGTGACCTTCAGCGGCTATGACGGGCTGGGGCGCACGACGGCGCTGACCGACGCCGTGGGCCGGGTCACGCGCACGGGCTACGACGGGACCGGGACGGAACGCTGGAGCGCCACGCCCGACGGCCGCCTGACGCTGTACCAACTCGACGCGCTGGGGCGCGTCATCACCACGACGGCGAACTACTCGCCGACCGCTCCCGTGACCGGGACCGACGTCAACCTGACCACGGGGACCTCTTACGACGCGGGCGGCCGGACGGTCGCGACAACCGACGCGCTCGGCCGCGTCACCGCCGAGGCGTACGATCTGCGCGACCACCTCGTGCAGGTGATTCGCAACAACGTCCCGGCCGGGGCGGCGTGCGCCGCGCCGCCGTGCAACGTCGTGACCCAGTATCACTATGATCGCGCGGGCAACCGCGTCGCCGTGACCGACCCGCGCGGCGATGTCACGGGCTACGGCTACGACGCGGCCGACGAGCAGGTGAGCGCGACCGACGCGCTGGGGCGGACGACGCGGGTCGACTACAACGCGGCGGGCCAGGAGACGGCGCGGCACGACCCGCGCGGGGCCGCCGACGACCTCACCTACAGCTACGACGGGCTGGGCCGCCTCATGCGGACGGCGGCGCAAAACCTCCCGGCGCCGATCCAGGCGACCTATGACGCGCTGGGCGAGCGCACCAGCCTCGCCGACGGGACGGGGACGACCCTCTTCGGCTACGACGGGGTCGGCCGGACGACGGCGATCACCGCGCCGGGGACGGGGACGGTGGGCTACAGCTACGACGCGGCGGGGCGGCGCACGGGGCTGCGCTACCCCGACGGGACGGCGCTGGGCTACCGCTACGACCCGGCCGGCCAGCTCCGGCAGGTGTCGCAGGGCGGGGCGGGAGCCACGACGCTGGCGCGCTATGGCTACGACGGGGCGGGGCGATTGGCCCAGGTCGCGCGGGCCAACGGGACGGTGACGACGTACGGCTACGACGGGGCGGACCGCGTGCTGGACCAGCGCACGACGGTCCCGACCGGGCAGGTGAGCGACTTCGCGGCCGCGGTCGACCGGCTGGGCCAGCGGACGGTGGTCACCGAGACGGTGGGCCCGGACCGGACCGCGGAGGACGTGGCGATCGACGCGGGGGGCGGGACGGCGCAGCCCTTCCTGCGTGACACCGACTACAGCGGGGGCACGATCTCGTCGACGGTCGGGGCCATCGACATCGGCGGGGTGAGCCGGCCGGCCCCGCAAGCGGTCTATCAGACCGAGCGTCAGGGTCAGAGCTTCGGCTACGCCGTGCCCAGCTTGACGCCAGGGGCGGCGTACACGGTGCGCCTGCACTTCGCCGAGATCGACGGCAACGCGCCGGGCCAGCGCCAATTCAACGTGGCCATCAACGCGACAGGGGCGCTGACAAACGTCGACATCGCGGCCACGGTGGGGGCAAACCACGCGCTCGTCGCGGAGGTCCCCGCGACGGCGAACAGTCAGGGGCTGATCGCCATCCAATACACGGGGATCGTGGGCAGCGCCACGGCCAGCGGGATCGAGATTCTCCCCGTCACCGCGACGGTCGGGGGGGTGGCCCCGCATGTCGCGCTTGCCCGGCCGGCTCGCGTGGCCCCGACACCGCGCCGAGGCGCGCTCGAACGCGGCGCGCTATCCTTCACGACGAAGGCCTCGCCCCTCGCCCTACCCCTCGACGCGACCGCGCCGGTTACGGCCGCGGCGGAGGCGGCCCAGGCCGCGGCCCGGACGCCGTTGTCGTTCGAGCGCAACGTCGGGCAGAGCGCCGCGCTCGTCCGCTACCTGGCGCGCGGAGGAGGCTACACGCTATTCCTGACGGACAACGCGGCGGTGCTGGCGCTGAGCGCCCCGATCACGCCCACGGTGGGGGCGGGCCGGCCGCTCAGGGGGACGTCATCCCTGAGCGCCACCGCGCCGCTGACCGAAGCCGTCGTGCGCCTGCGCTTCCCCGGCGCGGCGGCGATCCCCGCGATCGCCCCCAGGGCCGCGCTCTCAGGGGCGGTCACGTACCTGCGTGGGGCCGACCCAGCCGGCTGGCGCACCGGCGTCGCGACGTACGGGCAGGTCACCTACCACGATCTCTATCCGGGGGTCGACCTGGTCTACGACGGGACGGGAGGCCGGCTGGAGTACAGCTTCGTGGTGGCGCCGGGGGCGGACGCGGGGGCGATCCGCCTGGCCCTCGATGGGGTACGGGGGCGCCGCCTCGATCGGCAGGGCAACCTCGTGCTGCAAACCGCCGCGGGCGCGCTTGTTCAGCGCGCCCCGGTGGCCTATCAGGTGATCGGTGGCCGGCGGCGCCCTGTCGCGGCCACTTATGCTCTGAGCGGGACGGCCGAGACGACGTTCGCGCTGGGGCACTACGACCGGAGGGCGCCCCTGGTGATCGACCCGGTGCTCGCGTACGCCACGTACCTGGGGGGGACCGGGACCGACCGGGGGACGAGCATCGCCAGTGACGGGCGCGGGGCGCTTTACCTGACGGGGAGCGCGGCCTCGGCGGACTTCCCGACCGCGGCCGCGCTGCAAGCGGGCTACGGCGGGGGCTACGCGGGCGACGCCTTCGTGACCAAGCTGAGCCCGGACGGGCGCGCCATGCTCTATAGCACGTACCTGGGGGGGAGCGGGGACGACGCGGGGGCGGGGATCGCGGTGGACGCGGCGGGCGAGGCGGTCGTGACGGGGCGCACGAGTTCGTCGAACTTCCCGACGGCGCACGCGGTGCAGGGCTCCAACGGCGGGGGCGTCGACGCCTTCGTGTCCAAGTTGAGCGCGAGCGGGGCGGCCCTGGTGTACAGCACGTACCTGGGGGGGAGTGGGGACGACGCGGCGAACGGGATCGCGCTCGACGGCGCGGGGAACGCCTATATCGTCGGGACGACCGGGTCAAGCGGCTTCCCGACCACGGTCGGGGCCTATCAGCGGGCGGGGCGGGGCGGGCGCGACGCGTTCGTCACCGAGCTGGCGGCCGACGGGAGCGCGCTGGTCTACAGCACGTACGTCGGGGGGAGCGGGGACGACGCGGGGAACGCGATCGCGCTGGACGCAGCCGGGGACGCGTACGTGGCGGGGCAGACGACGTCGAGCGACTTTCCGCTGCGTAACGCCGCGCAGGGAATCTACGGGGGTGGGTACAACGGCGACGCGTTCGTGACCGAGCTCAACGGGGCGGGGAGCGCACTCGTCTACAGCGCCTACCTGGGTGGATCGGGCGACGACAAGGCCACGGGGATCGCGGTGGACGGCGCGGGCGAGGCCATCGTCACGGGGCAGACGACGTCGAGCAACTTCCCGGTCGTCCACGCGTTCCAGACGGGCTATGGCGGGGGCCAGAACGGGGACGCCTTCGTGACCAAGCTGGCGGCGGGCGGGAGCAGCCTCGTCTACAGCACCTATCTGGGAGGGAGCGGGGACGACGCGGGGGCGGCGGTCGCGACGGACGCGGGCGGGACGGCCTATGTGACGGGGCAGACGGCGTCGCCGACGTTCCCGGTCAGCAACGCGGTGCAGTGGACCTACAACGATGTGGGGCCGGGGTGCTACTATGCGCCGTGCGGGGATGCGTTCGTAACGACGCTGAGTCCGGACGGGCAGATGGCGCGCGCGAGCACGTATGTGGGAGGAAGCGCGGCGGACGGGGGGACGGCGATCGCGCGGGACTGCGCGGGGAACCTGGACGTGGCGGGGTACACGCAGTCGGGGGACTTCCCGACGAGCGGGGCGGCGACGCAGGGGGCGTTCGCGGGGGGCAACGGGTACGACGCGTTCGCGGCGCGTTTGGGGGCGACGCGGGTGATCACGTACGCGTACGACGGGCTGCAGCGACTGACGGACGCCGCGGAGTGCCCGGGCGCCGACTACCGGTACGGGTATGATCTAGCGGGCAACCGGACGAGCCTAGTGAGCACGACGGCCGCGGGCACGATGGCGCAGCAACTGGGCTACGACGCGGCCAACCAGGTCATCAGCGCCACGACGCCGGGGGGGACCGCGTCCTACAGCTACGACGCGGCGGGCAATCTGCTCTCCGACGGCGCCAACGCCTACAGCTACGACGCGCTGGACCGCCTGACGGCGCTGGCGGGGGCCGGGGCGACCGAGGGGTACGGCTACACCGGGGACGGCGTGCTGGTGACCCAGACCGTCAACGGCGTGCCCACGCGCTACACGCAGGACCTCGCGGCCGGCCAGAGCCAGGTGCTCCAGACGGCGACGGGGACGGGCACGCCGGCGGTCACCGACTATCTGTACGGGGACGGGGCCGAGCGCCTCGCGTCCCTCGCCGCGTTGCCCACGGGCGGGACGGCGCGGACGTGGTACGGGGCCGACCCGCAGGGCAGCGTGCGCTACACCACCGACGACGGGGCCAACGCCAGCCCCACGGTCAACTACGACCCCTACGGGCAGCCCGAGGGCGGGGCCGTGCCGCCGACGTTTGGGTACAACGGCGAGGCGCAGGACGCGGCGACAGGGCTGGTCAACCTGCGGGCGCGCACGTACAACCCGGCGACGGGGCAGTTCCTCACCCGCGACCCCTTGCAGCAGCAGACCGGGCAGGCGTACGCCTACGCCTCGGCCGACCCGATCAATGGGAGCGACCCCTCGGGCGACTGCACGCTCAGGCGGGTCACTCTGCCGGGCGGCGGTTCGGGAACCTGCACGCCGAGCTTTATCACGAGCTACGTGAAGGGGACGGCGGGACGGCCGCAAGCCGTGCGCCCCTTGAGCGTGGCGGAGCGCGAGTGTATCGCCCAGACGATCATGCGCGAAGGCGGCGCGGGCGTCGCGGACGTGGGCACGCAAGAGGCGGTGGGCGCGGGAGCCGCCGAAGTCGGCGTTGCGCCAGTGGCGGCTGGGGAAGCGGGAGGCGGCTTGGGAGCAGGGGCGGGCCTCGGCCTGGGGGCGCTCGCGGCGGGCACGGTCATCGGCGTTGGGATCATCGGGATAGGCGTCATTACCTTCGTTGAACTACGTCAGCCCGACGACCTGTACGCTCCCGAGACACGCCCACAGTGCGGCTCGGATCAAAGCGGCCAGGTAAGTAGTACTTGCGTCTTGCCAGGGACCGACACGGTCCCGCTCAAGCCGACCTGTAGCGATCCACCCTACTCGAATTACGCACTGGCCACCGACCCTGAAATACAGCAGTATTATACCTTCCCAGACGCCAGAGCAGTTGAGGCGTATGTGCAAGGTCACCATGGCGGCGACCGAAACATTAAGCTGGACAATCCGACCGCTGCAACGGAAGGTCCATGCGCTCAGGGTAAGGTGAGAGCACCTGGGACGCATTATGACCTAAGAAAGCAAACAAGCAGCACGAGTTCCTTCTACGGCACTGTTGGCGAATGCCGATGTTGCCAAGATACCTTCTCCGGTCCCGAAATCGTAACCAAGGCTCGTCTCATTAGAGAGCTAAATCCTCCGCGGAATACAGCAAGGAGGAGAAGATAATACTATCACGGATTGTTTCAGGTCGCTGCTAGGCCATCGTGTGCTGGCGGGTGTCGATGAATGCATGTTCGTCGACACCCGCCAGCACATCGTTAGGGATCGATGTGCGAGGGAGGGGGCGTCCGTGGAAAGAATAGAAAGAGCGGAATTCTGGCTGCTGGATGTCGTTGTGCGGATGTGGTATCCGTTGTACTTACTCGTGGATGAGGAGATTGAGCTCATATTTAACAGGGCGGGGCACGGGCTCTCTCATGAAGAGTTGGCGGAAGCGCTATATCGTCTGTTCCAGAAAGGAGATGTAATAGCGGGGGACATCGTCGAGGGAGAACTGCTCGATGAGTTTGTGCCTTCCCGCGAACAGATCGAGAGCGCTTTGGTGGACGAGGAGAGAGTTTTTTACGGATTAACCCCCCAAGGAGGCGTCCGGTGGGAAGAGTACGCCAAGCCTGACTGGGGGTGGTACGTGAATGCGAGCTATGATACCGACGAGAGTGGTAGGGGGAAAGTTGACATCGAAGGGGTGAGTCGGCAACGGGTTGCGGAATACCTTTCGTTGCACTATGAACACTATGTCATGCCGGATACGACAGCGCGCGAAGGTTCTGAAGAGTGGGAAAAGCTAACGCCGTGGCAGGTGTTCTATTGGAAGACATTGTCTGAGGGATATTTAGGACGATTCGCGTATGAGCGGGAGCAAGACGCGTTGGCCGTGCAGCGGCGCTATTTGCAGCACCGGCCCCCCTGGGTCGACGAGTGGCTACGTCGCAGGGATAATTGGTACACGAAGTATCCAGAGGCGTGAGCGCATATAGCCCAACTCGACCGACGTCCCGATCCCGCACGCGGCGCAGGCGACGCACGGGTGTGGGACCTTCAACGCCTTCGTCGCCACGCTCGCCCCCCAGCGGGACGGCGTTGCGCTACGGCGCCTATCTGGGCGGGGACGACATCGAGCTGGGCACGGCCAAGATCGGCCAGACCCCGCGCGACGCGGGTGATCACCTACGCCTATGACGGGGTGCAGCGGCTGACCGACGCCGTCGCATGCCCCGGCTCGACCTACCACTACGGCTACGACCTCGCGAGCAACCGCACGTTGGAGACGATTGATGGGGCGCTCACGCAGCAGGTGCGCTACGACGCGGCCAACCAGGTCATCAGCGCCACGACGCCGGGGGGGGACCGCGTCCTACCGCTACGACGCGGCGGGCAACCTGCTCTCCGACGGCGCCAGCGCCTACCGCTACGACGCGCTGGACCGCCTGACGGCGCTGGCGGGGGCCGGGACGACCGAGGGCTATGGCTACACCGGGGACGGCGTGCTGGTGACCCAAACGGTGAACGGCGCGCCGACCACATACACGCAGGACCTCGCGGCCGGCCAGAGCCAGGTGCTCCAGACGGCGACGGGGACGGGCACGCCGGCGGTCACCGACTATCTGTACGGGGACGGGGCCGAGCGGCTGGCGTCCCTCGCCGCGTTGCCCACGGGCGGGACGGCGCGGACGTGGTACGGGGCCGACCCCCAGGGCAGCGTGCGCTACACCACCGACGACGGGGCCAACGTCAGCCCCACGGTCAACTATGACCCCT
>JAABUO010007539.1_pt1 | contig 12408 bp, 13 predicted proteins | sample 5559291 | NCBI WGS metagenome assembly JAABUO01 (sample SAMN10711878, study PRJNA513372) | rock metagenome | isolation source: Antarctica rocks | place: Antarctica: Victoria Land, Finger Mt sud
AGAACACCCCTTGCGTAGGCCATGAATTCGTCGGGACTGAAATGGTGATCGGCAGGCAGGTCGCGGGATGCGGCTTGAGCGACCAACTCCTCATCGGAGATGCCGGACGACTCCGGATACGCCGCGCGGTAAAACGAAATGTCTAGCCGGCGTTCACGTCGAGCCGGTTGCTCGGGACGATGTCTGCTCGGGAGTTTTAACGTCCGCGCAGGGCGACGTTTGTTCACCTTATCCGACCCAAGGTGAGGCGCTAAGGCGTACCAGCGTATCAAGGCAGGCTGCACCCCGCTCGGTTGCGGACATTGGCTTAAGACTCCGAATGCGTGGTCCTTCTTTAACCAGTCTCTCGCTCCGCGACTAGATCAGACATGTTCAACCGGAGAGCGTTGACCCGGGTGCTTCTACCCGTTCTGGGGTTGGATGAGGATAAATCCGGTGCACAAGGTGACTGCACTTGACGGACACCGGACGATTCGGAGCCGGCGATCTATACGAACCCTGAAGATGCGGGCTTCGCGCCACAGTGGAATAGCTGTCGCGACCAATCTGCCCACCAGACACTCAGAGACATGCGCGTCCGATGGCTGCAAGACTATTATTGGGCGACTCTGCACCTATCAACTGCGAGTGAGCGGCGGGTTGTCAGACTTTCCTCCGCAATCAAGGGTTGCGCAGCCGGCAGCCATCGTCTAGGACGCCTAGGGGATTGGTCGCTAGCAGCACGAGAGCCGGGAGCGGATTGCGATGGCAACTGTCACGATTACCGGGGCGGCTGGCGTTACAAACGCCATCACGCTGAACACGGCGCAGACAACACAGCTTGCACAGCAGGTCGCTAACATCATCAACGCCGCTGCAACTGATGGTACGGTTAACGCAGTGAACTTCCCGGGACCGTTTATAGCCGGTCCCGATGTCAACGAGGCGGTTATCCCGCTGGATGCGAGTTCCGGGTCGTATACCGGGCCAATTGGATTTCAGTACGTGGTCGATGCTGCGACGGTTCCGGTTACGGTCTCGGCGGCGGTGGACCAAGCAGTCGTCGCGGGTAACGCCGGCATCACCTTCAACGCGTTTGCCGGCGATACGCTCGTGGCAGGCGGTGGAGATAGTGTAGTCAGCTTGTCGGGGGCAAACAATGTTGTAACCCTGGCCGACGGGTCGACCACAATTTTTGGTGGAACAGCTACCGGTAGTACAATCGACGGCGGCGCCGGTAACGTCACGATGTATGGCAGCACCAGCGGTAGCACCGTCGTGCTCAGCTCTGGCACGAACGACATCATCGAAGGCAGCGGTCCCGATACGATTACCGCCGGCGGCGGCGCCGATACGATCTTTGGTAACACCGGTGCGTCGCTCGTGTTCGGCGGCACCGGTTCGCTCACCTTCGTTGCTGGGACGGGAGCAAGCACGATCTCTGGTGGCACGGCAGGGCCGACGCTGTTCGGCTCGGCGGGCAGCGACGTGGCTTATACCGGCTCCGGAAATCCCCAGTATGTTGCGGGCGCGGGCAACGAGACGCTTGACGCCGCTTCGAGCAGTGGCAACAGCTTGCTATATGGCGCCAAGTCGGGCAGCACGGTCACGATCATTGGCGGTTCCGGTAACGATACTATCGTCGGCAGTACCGGCGCAACGGATATGACGGGCGGCGCTGGCGCCAATGTGTTCGCTTTCTTCCAGGCCAACGGGAGTGGCGGCCCGGACATCATCGGAGACTTCACCTCCAGGGACGAGGTGCTGTTGTCCGGCTATGGGGCGAGTGGCGTCTCCGCATCGGTCACGGCGGGCGGGAACACGACGCTCACTCTCTCGGACAACACCACGATTACCTTCACGGGTATCACCAACTTGAATCCGAACCAGATCATCAAGACCTGATCGTAACGGTGGCAGGGGCGGACCTAATCCGAACACCGTTGTTTCAAGCCGGTCTGCACTCGCGTCAGCGCTTGCCGGCCTGACCCGCTTCGTGGCCACGCCGGTCGGCCTGGTCACGTGCGTGTCCGCCATGGCACTCTTGCGCGCCGTCGTGCCGGGAGGCACCCAGGCGGCCCCGGCTGCCGCGACGTTCGAAGGCAGTCTGTCCGGGAGCGGCGGCCAGTGAGGCCGAGCGCCCCCTGTTCGGAATCGTTGGGCGGCCGGGCCGGCCCGGACCTGGGGAGTTTAGTCGCTTTCGACTTGGTCAGCGGAACGCTCGTGTCCAGGGCACGCAACAGGCGCGGGTGCCGGTCAGCAACGTGAAGGCCCGGGGGAAATTGACCTCAGCCCTGCTTCCCTGCCGGGCTACGCCGTGCGCGCGACGCTCCGCACGTTTGCGGCAATCGCAGCCTCGCAGCTGTTGTCATCGGCGGATGAATTCTCCCGAGAATTGGCGGGCTGAAATTCCCGGCCTTATGTAGCTGCCACCACTGGCGATGAATTCGGTGGTTGTACGGCACCGTCAAGTTGTTGTCGGCTGATGTAGCATCTGCTGGTCTGGTCAGAGAGGCCCTTCACATCACGCCGGCACGGCGGAGCCACCACTGATCTCAGCCCAGATCTCGAACGCGCGCATCCGGGCTTGTCTATGCTGGTCGGCGGTGACGTGATCGCGGCGAAGATGGAATAAAATTGTTGATCGCATCGTGAGCTGACAGGAACCGCTGCGCTTGGCCGGGTGACTTGAACCGCTTCATCTGTCGTTCTCGCCGGCGCGTCGTCTGATGCGAGTTCTCCGCCCTGTTGTTCAGTCCCTTGTGCCGCCGATGCTCGACCCCGGGCATCACCTCGCGTTTGGCAGCGCTGTAGCTCGCCAGCTTGTCGGTGATCATCACGCGAGGCGCTCGGCCTTGACGCTTCAGAAGCTTGCGCAGCAGGCGTTTCGCGGCCCGCTTGTCGCGCCGGCTCTGGACCCAGAACGTCGAGCACGACGCCGGTCTGATCGACCGCCCGCCATAGCCAGTGCGTCACGCCGGCGATCTTGAGCACCACTTCATCGACGTGCCATTTGTCACCGGCAATGGGCAGCCTGCGGCGGATCTGGTTGGCGAACTCCTGGCCGAACTTGCGCACCCACTGCCACACGGTCTCGTGGCTGACGATGATGCCGCGGGCGGAAAGCAACTCCTCGACCATGCGCAAGCCGAGGGGAAGCGAAGGTACAGCCACACGGCGTGGCTGATGATCTCGGCCGGAAACCGGTGGCCGGCGTATCGGGTGCGGGCAGATGGCATCATTCCACCCGGCTACCCGTGCCGCCTTGCTCCCGCAGCTGGATAGCCGGCAACCTGACGGTGCCCCTCCAGCTGTTCGCGCCTCCCGCTCGGTCTCCCGGGCGATGATGAATGCGTTGGCGCCGAACCGCACGCGCCGGCCATTCTCGCGCGCGAGCCGCGTGACGTTGTCGATCTGCGCGTGATGTCCCTCCAGCGTGTTGCCGTTCATGAAATACCAGTCCGGCACGCTGCCCGCGTTTTCCTGCGCCGCGCGAGTTGCCGCCCTGAAAAATCTCCGGATGCGGATGCTGCAGCGGCTTCGGCTCGAGAGTGAAGTTGCTGACTGAGTAGAACTCGCCCTTGAACGTGAAGTCGTCCTGCGTCCAGATATCCTTCATGATCTGGATGAACTCGCGCGACCGCCGATAGCGCGCATCGTGCTCGATCCACGGCAGTCCAGGACGTCGAACTCGCCGGCGAACCAGCCACTGACCACATTGACCGCCGAGCGGCCACCAAAGATTTGGTCCGCGGTCGCGCCGAGCTTGGCCACCATCGCCGGGTGCCACGGGCCAGGCAGCACGCGCAGATCACCTGCAGCCGCTTCGTGGCCGCCAGCAGCGCGGTCGAGAACGTGGTAGATTAGTGCTGATACTCGGCGCCGCAGCCGCCGATGAAGCGGATCTGCGCACAGGGCGTAGTCGAATCCGGCATCCCCCGCGATGCGCGCCATCTCGATATTGTAGTCGAGGTTCCACTCGGTCCGCTGCGGGATCTTGCTGACCACCAGCCCGCCGCTGACGTTGGGCCCCCAGTAGGTGTAGCGGCGCGCAATGATGAACGCCCCGACGCGCAATAGAGCGTCTATTCCGGCGCACGTTATCTGAGACGGAAGCACGCGTCCGACGCACAATCGTTGAGACACAACGCACGCTCGGTGAGACGAACGCACAATAGGTGGCCTACGATGCACTATCGCCGCCTTCGCACCGAGGCGGCCTCCCGACGCTGACTACCGGATTGACCTCCGCGCGCTATCAGCGGCCGCTCATTCGAGCGCCTCATCCGTGCACGGCTGAAGCAATGATGGCGAGTATCGTTATTCACGCTAGAACGGCCTCACATTCAATTTCCAGGAGGAAATCGGGGCTGGTAAGCCGGCTACGATGACCATGGCCCGAGCTGGATATTTCGCTTCATGGCCAGAAGTAACGATCTGGCGTCCTGGTAAGCACAAGAGAATTCTGCAGGAATGTCAAGGCAATAGCGGAAACGGGTGATTTCCGCCAGTGCCTGAAATCGCCTCCACGCCTGTGGCTTTCAAAGATAGGTGGCGGGACTTCTTCATCATTATGGGGCGCCAATCACAGCCGGCCACATAGCCGAGTCGTGACCTGCCTGCCCGACGGCCGCTGGCTCGATGTCGACATCGGGGGCTGGCGCGACGGGCGCGGGCGGCGCAGCGCTCTCCCCTCCCCCGGCGTGCTGGACCAGCTCCGCGCCACCCGAGTCGTACTCGCGACTGCCCATCTCGACCACGACCCGTCCCACAACCATCCACGCAACCTGAAGAGCCTTTGCCAGCGCTGCCACATGCTGCACGACCGGCCGCATCACCTCGCTCAAAGATGGATCACCTATCGACGGCGCTGGGCCATCGGCGACTTGTTCCTGGGGCCTTATGGCCCGGCTTCATGACCGCCCGTGGCATTTTTGTCCAACCAGCAGTCGGTGACGATCGCTAGCCGGACGGCACTTCGATGCCGGAGGCTTGTCAGGCAAGCCGCTCCTGGCGTGGCAGCACTGGAAGCGCCCGCACCTGTAGGACTGTGGCAACACCCGTACGTACACATGTCCACATGCGGTTGTGTGGTATTATGGGTACTCAGGCGTGTGGGCTGTAAGACCGCATGTCCGTCCTGGACCGGGGTGGCTCGCCCCATACTGCGCCAGCGAGGGTTGCTCGCGCAGGGCGAGCCTATCCTCAGCGCAGGGGACGAGCCGTGGATCAGGATAGCGAAGTTTTCGTCGGGTTGGACGTTGCGAAGGCCCGGCACGCAGTGGCGATCGCAGACGAGGGACGATCGGGCGAGGTCAGGTATCTCGGCGAGATCGACAGCGATCCGCCGTCGGTACGTCGGATGGTGGCGCGGCTCGAGAATCGACACCGGCGACTTCACTTCTGCTACGAGGCCGGACCCACCGGGTATGGGCTGTATCGCCAGCTGACCGCGATTGGGCACGACTGCGCCGTGGTCGCGCCGTCGCTCATTCCGAAGCGCCCGGGCGATCGGGTAAAGACGAACCGACGAGACGCCCTCCAGCTCGCCAAGCTGCTGCGCGCCGGCGAACTGACGCCTGTCTGGGTGCCGGACGAGACGCACGAGTCCGTCCGCGAGTTGGTTCGGTCGCGAGAGGCCGCCGTCGACGATCTGCGTCGCAAGCGGCAGTCGATCTCCTCGCTGATGCTGCGTTACGGGCGCGCCTACCCCGGCAAGAAGACCTGGGGCGCGCGGCACCGGCAATGGCTGCAAGCACAGCGGTTCGATCATCCGGCTCAGCAGCTCGTCTTGCAGGAGATGATCTTGGCCGCACAGCACGCGGTGGAGCGGCTGAAGCGCACCGAGGCTGCGATCATCGAGTTCCTGCCAAGTTGGTCGCTGGCGCCGGTCGTGGACGCGCTCCAGGCCTTGCGCGGCGTGCAACTGGTAACGGCCGCCACCATCATGGTCGAGATCGGCGACCTGCGTCGCTTTAACAGCCCGCGGCAGCTGATGGGCTATCTCGGCCTGGTGCCAGGCGAGCGCTCGACGGGCGACAGCGTTCGACGCACTGGGATCACCAAAGCAGGCAATGGCCGGGTGCGGCGCGCGTTGGTGGAGAGCGCCTGGGCGTATCGGCATCTGCCGCGAACCAGCAAGCTGAAACACTACGTTCATGAGAGGATGCCGGCGGCGGTGCGCGACATCGCCCTGAAGGCTGAAGCCCGTCTCTGCGCGCGTTATCGGGCGTTGGCTGGACGCGGCAAGAAGCTGACCGTCGCGGTGACGGCGATCGCCCGCGAACTCGCCGGCTTCGTGTGGGCGATCGGAAGGATCGTGCAGGCAGCATAACGACGCTCGTCGTCACTCGTTGCGCACGGGTGGGGGCGAGGCGACGGCAGAGGAACTCCCGTCGGACGCTTTGTGGCCGGCATCGCGCCGACGCCCGCAGTAAGACAGGGAACGCCTCGGACGGACCATCGGTCATGCGGTATCCAACCCGCGTATCAGTGAATGATCACCGACGTCTACAGCCTCGCCTCCTCCCGTGCGCATCCATCTCGAACGGCAACCGTCCAAGCGGGGGAAAGTCGTGGCCGGACCCTTGAAGACGGACATCAGAGCGTCCGGTGTTGACGCCTTGAGTCCGATACCGTCGAGTTCGGCCTTGAGTCTTGCTCGATCAGGACCGCAGCGAGCTTGTCGGACACTGTGCGAACCCCAACCGGAGGTGCCCCCACGTTCACGGTTGACGAAATTCGTCAGGGAAGCTGCACTGGAAGGTGCCCTTTCCTGAGTTGCGAGGTCCGGTGATGAACGGTGATGTCGAAACTATTCATGTGGCGTTCGGCTGCGTCAGGGCAGAGACGATCCGCGACGCCCTGCGTTTACTGGGCTGCAAGGAGCGCGTCATCGGACTACCCAACGACCTTAGTCTTGGCCCAATCAATCCACCCGATCCGGACGTCCGCCACGAGTGGATCAAGTCCTCCTTGCGGTGCGAGCCACACGACGACATGCGTGAGACGGAGGAACCTTGGACAGAAGCGACGTCATCCGATGTCTATCCGATCTACTGGGTCTGCATGAACGACGCCTTCGAGCATGCGAGCTTCCTGGAGTTCGCACACCGCATGACTGGACGGCCTTTCGATATCGTCGATGCAACAGGACTCGATTTCGTCACGGCGCGTAATGTCAGGACGCCTTGGTCCCTCGGCCTGATGGCACCCGAGGATATCGTCGCCTCCGGCGTGTACGATAGAAGGCGATCCCTCTCCCTCGCCGAGATCGCTGCGGTATCAGAACGGTGGTCCCGACTTCGTAAGGAGAACGCGCCGCTTCGGATCGTGAAGGATGGCATCTTGGTATCAGCTCCGCTCACGTATTTCGATACGTTCCTAATCAATCAGGCGGCTACGGATTGGGAAGTCGCAGCCAAGCTCATCGGACGCACGATGAACAGCCTGGCGTTTGACATGGACCCGCCGGGTCGAAGCCCTTCCGACATCCTCTTGTTCGGTCGCGTGCTCGCACTCGGGGAGGGCGGAGCACTCGATGTCACAGGTCCCGGGCCGGATATGCGTAACTACAAGATCCGCAAAACTACGATGGACAGTTGGCCTGAATGTCACTCAAGGAGTACTATCACGTCGTGACGAACATCTGCTTGGTCGACACGAGATGTTGACGCCGCAAGGGCTGTTCCTGAGTTAGGCGGCTGAGCCGCCTGGCAGTTCAAGGAGGCGTTGCGACACCCAGAGCTGCCCGATCTTCGAGGCTGAGGACCTCAAGTGTTCTTTCGCCGCGCAGGTCACAGGCTTGGCGCGCGTATTCCTGCGCGCACGTCACGTCACCTAGTCGAAGGTATGCCTCCACCATCGTGAGCGATGCGAGCGGCGCCCGCACAGAGGCGCAGAATTCGAGTGCCGAGCCTGCCATTTCCAGGGCGCCAGGATAGTCGCCCGTCTTGAGAAGAGCGTTCCCGAGACCGCTTCGGATCCAGGATAGGACGCTGTCGCCCGGCAGATGCTGCTCCGCGTAGTTGAGGGCTTCCTGCCAAGCATGCCGCGCGGCCTCGTAGTCGCCAGCGGCCTGGGACTCGATGCCAAGGTTGGCCAACTCCATCGCGCGCGCTTCATGCGCTTCTCTAGCGAGCTTCGAACTCACGCCGCTTCTCCGTCAGGTCCGTCCACAAACCTACCGCTCACCTGGCCGTCCGCCTAGAGTCGCGGGTGCAGGGGTTGATTTGGTTCAAGCTCTGTCGGGCTGGTCGAGGCGTACGGCAAGGCCAGGAATGGCCCAAGGCAGCAGTTCGGCGATGCGGTTCACCTGGTGCGCCGCGATGCAGCCGAGCACCTGGCGCAAGTAGGCTTCCGGGTCGAGCCCGTTTAGCTTAGACGTGCCGACGAGAGTCGCGCTTGCGGCAGCCCGCATGCCGCCCGCGTCCGATCCGGCGAACAGCCAGTTCTTGCGCCCGAGCGTGAGTGGCCTGATCGCCGGCTGCACGGCGTTGTTGTCCGTTTCGAGGCACCCGTCTACGACGTAGCGGGTCAGTGCCTGCCAGCGCGAGAGCGCGTAGCGGATCGCCGCCGCGAGGTCGCCTCGGCCGGGGATGCGCGACAGCGTTGCCGTGAACCAAGCGTGCAGCTCGTCCAGCACCGGCTGGGCACGTTGCTGCCGTGCGCGGGTGCGCTCGTCGGCGGGTGGCCGCGGATGTCGCTCTCGACGTCGTAGAGCAGCCCGATCCGGCGCACCGCTTCGGTGGCGAGCGGTGACGCGCCCCCGGCGTGGATGTCGAAAAATTTGCGCCGCGTATGCGCCCAGCACGCCGCCTCAATCACGCGCCCACTCTCGTAGAGGCCGTCGAAGCCCGCGTAGCCGTCCGCATGCAGCACGCCGCGGAACCCGGCCAGGTGCGCCCTGGGGTGCTCGCCCTTGCGGTCCGGGGTTTAGCGATAGAGCACCGCGGGCGGGTTGCGGCTGCCATGCGGGCGCTCATCGCGCAGGTAGGCCCAGAGGCGGCCGGTTCGGGTCTTGCCCGTGCCGGGCGCGAGCACCGGCACCGGCGTGTCGTCCGCGTGCAGCACGGCGCCTGCCATGACGTGCCGCGTCAACGCGTCCCCCAGCGGCCGCAGCAGCGCCGCGCTCTGCCCGACCCAGTCGGCCAGCGTCGAGCGGTCTAGATCCACGCCCTCGCGGGCGTAGATGCCGCTCTGGCGGTAGAGCGGCAGGTGGTCGGCATACTTGGCCACCAGCACCCGCGCGAGCAGGCCGGGTCCGGCGCGGCCACGGCGGATCGGCAGGTCGGGCGCAGGCGCCTGGGCGATCGCCTCGCAGGCGCGGCAGGACAGCTTGGGGCGGACGTGGCGAGTGACTCGGAACGACCCCGGCACCCAGTCCAGCACCTCGGTCACGTCCCCGCCGAGGCGACGCAGCCGCTTGCGCGCCTGGTCGGCAATCGCCCGCGGATGCCGCACACGAGCGCCTCGGCCTCACGCGCCCACCGAACCCGGTGCCGACGCCCGAAGTTCCGCCGGACGCGAGCGGCCGTCGAGGCTAAAGCAGCGCTGGTTGTTCCTGCGCCGGCGCTTTGCACCGCTGAAGCAACTCCGGCCCGTCATTCCTCACGTTCCCGATCCGCTTGTCGATCGGCCACATCCGCAGCACATCTTCGGCGGCCGGCCGGAGCAACGCCCCGACATCTCCCGGCTTCTCGCCCAGCCAGACCGCCCAGTCCTCCGGCTCCAAGATGACCGGCATGCGGTCCTGGATGGCGGATAGCTTCTGGTTGGCGTCCGTCGTGATGGTCGAGAAGGTCTGCAGCACCTCGCCATCCGGTGACCGCCACGCCTCCCAGATGCCTGCGAAAGCCACGGGATCACCGTCTACGCGGGCGACGGCAAACGGGACTTTGCCGTCCGGATCGGTCCGCCACTCGTAGTAGGCGGCTGCCGGCACCAGGCAGCGGCGCTCCGCGAAAGCCGCCTTGAACATCCCCGAAGTCGCAACGGTCTCGCATCGTGCGTTGATCGGCTTGCGGGCGGCCTCAAGGTCCTTCGTGAAAGACGGCAGCAGACCCCATTTCAGGACATCGAGGTGCCGCTCACCATTCTCCGAGTGCCGCCGAATGACAGGCGCGTCCAGCGTCGGCGCCATGTTCCAGGTCGGTTTGAGATTCGGGAGCGGATTCATCGTCCGGAACAGCCGGGCGAGAAACTCCGGGGGCAGATGGCTGGCGTATCGGCCGCACATCCGGGACATATGGGGAAGCTTGGACTTGGTGCCAATCTTCGACACGGGCGTCAGCAGCATCCCCGCCGCGTCGCTCTGCCCGCTAGACGGGGCTCAATCTTCGGCGACTCGGGAGAGATCCCTGTGCCGGAGGAGGTGCCGACGACTTCGCTCCGTGATTGCAGCGGGGTCAGCGTGACGTGCATCGCGACAGCTCAGCCGCTATATATTGCGCTGAACCTGATCCGGTCAAGATTGACGGGGATCGACATGGCCGTAGAGCGTTGCAGGCTCTCCGGCGCGCTGCCGCGTCCGGCATTACGATGAAAGGATCAGCAGGCGAGCGCTTCCCGTGGGGCGCGTCGTTACGCCGAGAAGCAACCTCGTTCCGATTCGTTACACCGGAAAGGACCGCGCGGACAACACAACGAGCCGCGATGACTCCGATGTGTACGCCGGCCTACGCATAGCCGTTGCGCGGCGAGTCGCGGCCGCGTACGATTCACTTCCGTTCTGGGCGAGAGCACGCGTCAAACGGATCGGGTGTCGTGCGCGCGGCCGACTTGGCGAGCATTGGAGAGAAGAGATGTGCGGTCGGTTGTCGCAGGCGCTGCCGGCGGAATTGCTGACCCGGCTGTTCGGCGCGGCGGATGTACGGCGCGAGATCCCGCCGCCGTCCTGGAACATGGCGCCGATGCAGAGCGTGACCGTTGTCGCCCGCGACATGCAACGCGCCCGGCGCGTCGTGACGCAGATGGAGTGGGGCTTGCTGGCGTCGTGGGAGAAGCACTGGGACACGGCGCGCGTCCGACCGATTAACGCGCGCTGCGAGACGGTGACCACGTCCGGGATGTTCCAGGCGGCGTTCCACAAGCGTCGTTGCCTCGTCGCGGCGGATTGCTGGTACGAGTGGAAGAAGGAGACAGGCGGTAAGACGCCGCACGCCCTCGCCCGGTCCGACGGACTGCCGACGGTGCTGGGCGGCATCTGGGAGTGCTGGCGATCGCCGATCGGCGACCGGATGCTTACGCTGGCGATCGTGACGACGCCGGCAACGGAGGAGCTCGCGGCGATCCACGTCCGGATGCCCCTCGTTCTCGAGCCCGAGGTCTGGCCCGTCTGGTTGGGGGAGGCGGACGGCGATGCGTCGGCGCTTCTGCGCCCGGCGGAGCCGGGGCGCATCACGGCATGGCGCGTCGGCCGCGCGGTCGGCAGCCCGCACAACAACGGCCCCGACCTTCTGGCTGCCGCGTAGACGGGTTGACCGCATGACACGGCTGGCCGCTGGAGGAGCAAGACAGGGCGTCAGGTTCGAAATGAAGTGCCGACGAATGTTGACGCGCGCGAAAGCGCGCGTGATCTAACAACCGGTATCAACGACGCAGGAGTTTGGATTGGCAAGGACCGCAACGGACAAGCGATCGCGGGCGCCGCAGGGTGCGAAGCGGGTCGCCCAGGCCTTCTTCACCGAACTGGAGACCATCGCCGAGGACAAGCAGGCCGAGGTCGGCAAGGCCGCGCAGGCGATGGTGCGCGAGACCATGATGGCGCGGCGGGAAAAGGCGAAGACGGCCAAGGCGAAAATCGCCCAACCGAAGACGCGCGCCGGCAAGGCCGCACCGACCGGAAGCCGAGCAGGCGCGACGCCCGAGCGCGCAACGCGCGGACCGGCGCGCAAGCGCAAGGCGACGCCGGCGCGGCGGGCCAGACCAGCCGAACCGGATGTTGCACAGGAAGCCGTCGAGGCGTCCGAGGAAACCTAGGCCCCTTGCAGGCTTACGCCCCGCTGGTGAGGCGGGGCGCAACGGTTGCAGGTGGGATCAGTCGCCGCTGCGGCGGGACCAGATGAGGCTGAAGCTGTCGGCTTGCTCGCCCTCGACCAGGGTGGCGTAGATCGGCGCCGGGAAGCTCGGGTCGTCGAGCTTGATCGAGAGATAGGGGCGGCCCTCGTTGGAGGTCTTCTTCCAGGCGGCGCCGAACTCGATCGCACCGGCGAAGACGCGGTAGTCGGGGGCCTTGTCGCTTGCCTTGTCAGCCGGCCTGATGGACGCCTTGGCGTTGATGCTGAGCGTCTTGACCGCGCCGGTGAAGCTGTCGCCCGACTTGGTGAAGGTGCCGATGGTCGCCATGGTGGTGTCTCCTGTCTGTCGGGACCGCGCCCATCGCGGCCTCGATGGCGATCGACAGGCCGGAGGCGATCGACGACGCAGCGC
>JAABUO010007540.1_pt1 | contig 12408 bp, 4 predicted proteins | sample 5559291 | NCBI WGS metagenome assembly JAABUO01 (sample SAMN10711878, study PRJNA513372) | rock metagenome | isolation source: Antarctica rocks | place: Antarctica: Victoria Land, Finger Mt sud
TTATTTGGCAGTCTGAGTCGTTTATAATATTTACTTTAAATGTACAAACTAGCTTTCTGTTCGTTTTAGTGACGAAAATGGCTACTCTTGCGCGATAATTTAATACTTTTAGTATTATACATATAAAGTTAGAGTGTAATATGATTTTTTTCTCACGAACTCATGATTCTTGTAATAATATAATATCATATTTATTTATAATTGCATATTCTAAACAACTTTGCATTACATTTGTTAATTTCATATAATTGTGTTATAGAAATTTAATGTTATTATCGTTTCTAATACTTTCAGTATTATTAGAAAAAGAGAATATATTTTTATAATGTTTTATCATTTAGTAAATGTATAACTCGTTGTGTTTGTAACTGAGTTATTTACTTTTAATTTAAACATTGTTCGACGCATCTAGCAGTTTAAGTCATTTGCTTAATGATTTTCGCCGCAGTTTACACATTTAATAAATACATGTGCACAGACTTTAGTACTTTTACAAATATAACATTTATGAAGCCTAGTTTCATGATCTTTTACACATATCTGACAATTTAATTTTGCTTTACACATGTAATACAGATGTCCGTATTTCAGACATTTCATGCATTATGTAATAAGTTTTACTTCGTTAAATTTAAATGTATCACATCTTTTTTCAGCTATGTTAAGACCTTGTAAAGCAAATAATGCTTGTTTTTCGTCAGTGAACATTAACATTACTGATGAGTGTGTTTTTAACGGATCTGCTTCTTTTCTTAACTAATGAGAATCTCGATTTAGATGAACGTCATTATACATTTCTATTTCTAATTTTAACTCAGTCATAGTGTGTAGTGTTTTATTAACGTCGTGTGCGATGACTTTGTACAATCTTTCATTCTTTGTAATATTTTTTAAGCTTATGACTGACTCTATAATGTGACGATGCTGCATTATATCATCGGCTAAGCATTAAGACATGATAATGATTATGATATTATTACTAAATTAAGCTTTTGCGATAATTACTATCTGAACTCGTTTTAGTTTTGCATTTTAAAATGCTAGATTAATTGCATTTCGAACTATAATGAAATCTAGTTTAAAAGATTCATTTAATGTAATTATCACTCTTTTAGTTTTATCGATTTTGTTTTTAATCGATTTTTGAACTTTCGTTCATTTCTTTATAGCTGATTGTGCATTTGTTTTTGCATTAGCAAATGCGTTTATATTTTTTTTAGTAGTAAAATTAAATACTGCATTATCTTTTGCAACGTTTACTCATGTTTAATCTTTTTGTTTTATTAAAGCATTTTTGATCGATTTTTCATCCATTTACGTGTTTGTAACTTGTTATTTTTAATTTTTAATGACAGCGTTTATTTCGTCATTTAATATGTTAAAAGTTATTACTTTCGATACTTTTTACTGAATAATAAATTCGATTAAATTAATTAACAACGCTACTTGCACGTTCTCTTCTATCTGATATGCTTTCTTTAGTAGATTTTTTAACTCAGTCAGTAATTAATTTACTGATTTAATTAATGTTGTTGTTATTAACTGAGTCGTTTGTTAAATCTCTTGTTTAATCGCCTTTCGTTTGTGTTTTTAATTAAGTATTGCGACTATTTTTCTAGTAATTTTCGTACTAGATAATTCTTAACTAAATATTACGATTACTTTTCTAGTAATTTTCGTACTAGATAGTTCTTAACTAGTCGATACATTTAAGCTTTAATCTAGTTATGTTTATAGCATATCTGACGAGCTCAGTATATCTGCTTGAGTCATTTTTATAAATGTTTTTAATAGAAAATCGGTGCTGAAAACTCGTGTCATATTTTCTTTAATCTCACTGAACGTTTACACCGTTTTAATGCTTTATTACAATTCTTTCTTTTCTAACCTTTATTTATTTAATTATAACACGTTAAATAAATTCTAGTAAGATAAAACATCGTTCTCGCTTAACATTAAGTGTTTTACCCCGTTACCTGATACTACAATATTTAAAATGATAGGAAAATTGCAAGTACTAAATGTAAAGTTTGTTTTATAAATGCAATAACAGAAATCAGATTTTTCGACTAAAAAATCCTTTCTATAAGCCTTAATATAAGACAGGGTTTTCAGTATAACTCTGTAATATATATATCTTTTATTCTTCGAGCCTGATTTAATTACTAGCTTTGTTGTTTATTGATAATCTAGTTATTATTAATAATTTAGTTGTTATTAATAATTTAGTTATTATTAATCATTTAGTTATTATCGATAATTTAGTTATTATCGATAATTTTTAAATTTTCAGATTTTTCTGTCGAATATCTGTATCTGCTGTATCGTTGCGATGTAGTATGTATAATAAAAATCTGAAGAGATAGATTTGTTGCGTATTATGTGTTTTAATGAAATATCGAAAAATATATATGATTTTTCTAGTGTGTGATTATTGTGCGATGAAAACGCTGATTTCGCGGAGATTTTGCAATGTTTTTAGCGTGAAAAATTTTTCTGCGCGCGCGTACGAAGGGGTTTTTCGACTGTGTCTTTGCGACGATGCGTTACTGAGTCGAATTTACAGTATAAGGGCTTGTTTAATAGCTTGAAGTGTTCTCTTTTAATTAAGTCTGGTTTTATGATATCATCTGATAATGTCGTTGAGTATCGTGATGCGTCATTAAAATTTTTTCTTCGCATTCTCATTGTCTAATATTCGATGATAATCAGTTAGATTTTTAAGAAATTAAATCAGGAATATCTTAAGGCTCACTCATATTACTTATATTATTTCTAGTATATATACGGTTTCTAGCATTTAAAATACGCGCAATGTATAACTGTAATATAGCTAGTTTTATTAACGACGTCGCAATTTATGTCGAAAATAAAACAGTAACTTAAAACTGTAAACAATTATCAGAAATAGTACAAAATGTCTTTGGCTGAGTAAATGAAAATACAGTTCAGTTTAATGATTTTAAATCAGAATTAATTCATTTCGAAAACATTATCACATTGCTAAATTTAACTATACTTAAATTACAAAAGATAGTTAAATGACTAGAAATTTAATTAGACAGAAAATTAAACTTCGAACATCACGTTAAAATTAGAATTACATCTGTAACACGCGCAATGCATTTAATTTTTTCATTAATAAATTTCGAATGAGGTTTAAAAGCTAGTAACGCACGTCAGTTATATTTAACGTGCATTACAACTATATCACATTATAACTTAAAAATATAATTTAATAATTAAACGAAATTCATTAATTAATTTTAAAACTTGTAAAACAAAGCATTACGCAAAATACTAGATGCATTTAAAACATCATCAGTAAAAGTAATGCAGTTAAAAGCAAATATATTATTAGCTAAATTACGACTGAGTCGTAAAAATCAGAACTATGCGTTACGAATTGCACAAATAGAGCTATTAAACTTAATTAACAATAGATTTTCAAACACATTTTCATTAAAATATTAAAATAATGAATCGAACCTGAAAATTAACTCAAAATGAGCTGAATGAAACGTTTTAGAAACGGATACGATTAAACACTTAACGTAACTAGTCAGAATTTTACACTTTATTAAAGAATGAGTAAAAAGTACAACTGAGCTACAAGAATCATTAGAAATGATTAAATCATGAAAAACAAATCAATTAGTTATTTAAATCGATTAAACTAAAGAATTAATCATTAAAAATCATTACAGAATTTTAAACGAAAGTTATAATTCTAAAAACAAAACAGTCGATTTAATATTTTACACGAATAATTTAAAAGTAAATAATAATGCGACGACAGCTTTAATATTAGTTACTTTAAAAACTTAAATAATTAATCAGTTACAACTAGCTATTAACTCAGTCGTTATCGATTAAAAAAGTCAGATACTAAATCATAACTGAAATTTAAGTTAAATCGACATAGTTAATGCCGAAATCTTTGCAATAGAAAAAGCTACAATTTAAATATTAAAACTAGTTTAAAGGTTTAATATTAAAAAAACGATAATAATCTTCGTCGACAGTATTTTAACATTAAAAGTCATTTCGAAAACTAGAAATCAGACTTTACACATACATAAAAACGTTAGTTATGTAAAGAAACTAAATTATTTAATTAAACTGCACTGAATTTCTAGTCATCAGAATATTAGCGATAACGACTTAATTAATAATTTAGCTAAAAAGAAACATAACCTAGTCAAAATTTAAAACACGTTAACGTCGTATCCTTCTATTAAAAAGGAAATTAATAAAAGCATTATAAATAACTGAACTGAGATGTAACAAAGCTTTAAACATTAAGGCAAACACTATACTCAATTTACTACAGCGTCAGATAGTAAATTAATAAAATATTTATTAAACAAAACAGATAAATTAACGCTATCGACTATCATTCAGTTAAAAATAAGTCACGAATATTTTCGATCATATTTAAAAAATATATTAAACGAATATACAGATAGATGCATATGAGCACTTATTAATTAAGTGTATTCATTATCGAGAGAAAATTGAAGAAATGAAAAAACATTTATTAATAATCAATATTACGGTGTTATTCGATACGAAAAAAGGATTAGATTTATTAATTAAATATCTTAAATTTATTAAGATTAAAACGAGAAAGTGAATATTAAAACTAACAGAGGAAGAAGTTAAGAATACGAAAGGATGAGGAGAAATTAAGCAAGGAAATGATTAAAAAGTAAAACTTTTTAACATTTTATCACATTACAAAATGATTAAACATAAAGTTTATCATTACATCTAGTTTTAAACTACTACTACGGTCTTTACAAGATTAATTTACAGACGAACAAACGTAATACGTGTTTTTAACGAAAGAAAAGAGAGTAAGATTTTGTTCTAACATGTCTGAAATCTTTTCAAAAATTGTATTTATTATATAATTGCCATAACCTTAGGTTGCATGCACTTAATGAATAAATAAAAAATAAATAAAATTTATTAAATTATTTTATAAACTATTTTTTAAATCACTTATACGCGTTAAAGTTAGCTTTTACTAATAATATACGTACTGTAACATTAAATTTTATTAAATTATTTATTAAATTATTTTATAAACTATTTAGTAAATTATCTTACAAACTATTTTTTAAATTCTTTACACGCATTAATGTTAGCTTTTACTAATAATATACGTATTATAATATTAAATTTTATTAAATTATTTTATAAATTACTTATTAAATTATTTATTAAACTATCTTATAAAACATTTATTAAATTACTTCTTAAACTATCTTTTAAATTATTTACACGCGTTAAAGTTCGCTTTTATTAATAATAATAATAATATTATTATTATTATATTTTATACATTAATATTTTACTAATTAACATTAGCTTGTACGAGTTATTTACGAAGTTATATAATTAAAAAAAATCTTTAAAAGAATAAAACTAACTCGTTATTAACGTTACGACTTTATACGTAAAAGCATGTTAATATTAATATTATATACGTGCTTTAAAATCGTAAATTTATTCTGTTTAATAATCGCTTTCGTATAAACATTTTCTTTTAATTATATTAATTAATTCGCAATAATACGTTAAAAGTTATTATTAATTAAAAATGAATAATGACTTTTTTTATTATATTAAATTATTTAATTAATTCTGTTAACATAAAATGTTTTATAATTATGTTTAATTTCTTTTTAATTAAAATAATTTATTAATAATTTAAAATATTTACGACGACTCGAAGATCGTTTTTACTCTGTTCGTGTAAATAATAAAATAATAAAACGTGTTTAAAATCTTAATAATTTCAGCGATAACTGCACGTTAAGAATTTAAATCTTAATACTTTAAAAAAATGTAAAAACGTCGTTAAATTAATATTTTTTATACGTATATAAATCGTTAAAGAGTTTTATATCTTTATAAAATTTTAATAAAATTTAAGCATTTTATTAAAAATCTTAACGCGAAGCGTTAAAGTTTTAAGTATTTTTAATATTTTAATAACGTAACGATTTTCTTTTTTCTTTTTATTTAATTTTAAAATATTTATATAACTTTAAGTTTATTTTAATTTAAGAAATTACGTTTAACGATGATGAAAATTACGTTAATATGCTTATAACTGTTTACGAAAAATGTAAAAACGAATAAACATCTTTAATATTTTTATTAATTATGTTTTTCGTTTATTATTAACGTTTAATTTTTAATATACTTTTATTACGTCGTTAAGCATCTTTTTTAAGCTTAAATTTTCTTTTTATTTCTTAACATGCTTTCTTAATAACGTGTAACATGCTTAAGTTACGAAAACGTATTTTAATTTTAATTTATAATTTATTTAAATGTAAGTATATTAATGCGATATATATTTTAATTTAAATATTATTTATACTCGTTCTTTTAAAAACTTTAAAAATTATTCGTAAACATTAATTTTAAATAATCTTAAGTTTATTAAGAATCATTTTATTTTTATTCTTATTATCGCTGAGTTCATGTTAAATTATTACATTATATATAATAATTAAACGTATTATTATATTATATATTTATCTTAATCTTATAAAAATTACATTTTACGTAAATATTTTTTAAACGTATAAATCTTATTTAAGTTTAATATATATTTATAAACTTAATACTTTAACGTTTATTCTCGTTTTAATATTAATCTCGTTTATTTTTAATAACGGTTTTATATTAAACTTTTTAAAAGTTTATATTAAGTATATAAGCTCGTATTTAATTAAAGTAAAGATAATTTCGTGTCGTTTTACTTATTTCTTACTACGTTATATAATTTATTAAGTGTTGTATAATTATTCTCTGTATTTCTTTCGTATATTAAAATATTAACGTTGTTTACGAATTTTATAACGTTAATTTTAAGTTTTAATTATATATATTATTTAATTAAATTAACGTTAAAAAAGAGATATAAAATGAATAGTATTCATGATTTCTGCGATATATTTACGTATATTACTCGAGTTTCGCTTTTATAATCGTTTATAATAATAAAAATCTTTCTTTTCTTTAAAAAGCTAAGAGTTTAGTTAATCATATACGTTAATATACGTCTTTTTCGTAAATTATATAATAATCTTACGTGTAACACGTTATTAAATGCGTTAATCTTATTTAAACATAATAAATTAATTACGTAATTCTTATCGCAGTTTTAAATTATGTGTATTTATTTTATTAATAATTTAAGTATTAATTTTATTAATTTAACGTATCATTCTTTTATTTATTCTTTTAAAAATAACGCGTTAAATTTAATTAAATAATTTAATTTAATCGTTATAATTAATTTTAACGCTTTATTTAATATATCGAGCAGAGTAATAAATTTGTAAGCTTTTAGTTATGTATAATCTTTTTTATTAAGTTTACGAAACATTATAATATATGCTTCTTTAAAGGCTTTTAAATAATAAGAAATGTTAATACATGTTTAAAATAAAATAAATATTTATAATAAAAGTTATCTCGCGATCTCGCGTAAAGCTTTGTTAATTATGTCGTTAAGCTTAATATATAATAATCTTTATTTCGTTTTCGCTAATCTTTTATAAAAAAATTATTATTTTTAAATAAATAGAGTCTTTTATGTTAATTAAATTAGTTACGAAAAAAAAAGAATTATATTAATAAAATATTTACTTTATTTTCGAATTTTATCGTCTTATTATTATTTAATTAAAATAATAAAAACTGAAAAGAAAACGAAAATAAATAACTTCTTTTCTTAACTCATTTAATTAAACGTTTAATGTTTTTTTCTTCTTTAATTATTTTATGTAATTCTTATTTAAAGTAAAGTAACTTAACTTTACGAATTATTCTTTTTTTAATGTTTATTCTTATTAAATATTTTCTTTAGTTTAATAATTTATCGTGTTTAAATTATTTTTTACGAGCCTAACGTGCGTTTTTAATAACTATGTTATAATGATTATTTTAAAATGATTTAACGTAATTTAATTATTATTTTTTAAGATATTATCGTTTTTATAACTTAAGTTATAAACTTAATAATGTTTTAAACATATTTATTAACATTTTTCTCGATTATTAAATGAGTTATCGCAGAAAATATAATTTTAATTACGCTTTAAAACTTTTTAAAATTTAGTTTTTTTTATTACTCTTTACGTAAAGCGAGCTTTGTTTTAATTATAACAAGCTATATCATTATAAATATAAATATATAATTTAATAATTAATTAACTTTTAATGTTACTTTATAATGTTTTATTAATTTTTAAAGAAATTAAAATGCGAACGTTAAATTTATAATGCTTTAAAGTTCTTTTACTTTTTACGTCTTAATATTTTATAATAAAATAAGACTTATATTCGCGTTTTTAACATATTTTATAAATTAATTCGCGATCGTATATTAAATTAATCTTAATATATTTATTTACATAAAATAATATAATTTAAAGTCGTTTAAAAATTTTTTTTTAATATTTTTAACTATATAATTACGATTTCGATAATGAAAGAACTTTTCGTTAATAAATAAAATCTTATTAATAAATTATAAACGTTATAAATAAATATAAGTTTATCTTTCTTAATAATCGCGTCTTTATTATTTATTAAACTCGTTTTGTAATTCATTATTCATTAAACGTCGTTTTTAATTAATTAAATTTATTTTAATACGTAATAAATACATATTTAATAAAGAAAACTTAACGCTTTAACGTTTTAAATTTATTTTATTATTAATATAAAAGTAAATTTTAATATTATTTCTTAATTTATAAATTAAATAAAACTCGTTATTAAACGAATTATATAACGTTAAAACATGTACGTTTCTTTAAAGCTTTTATATGATTAATATATTGTATTATTAAACTTTTAAATTAGTTAATAATAAAATTATAAAATTATTTTTAATATTTTTAATATTATATTATAATATAAAAAAAGTTTTATTATTATTTAGCATAAGAAATGTAACGAAAATATTATTATCGTTATCGTTTTAATTTTATTAATTTTCGTTTTAACTTAAATTATTATATTATTTAAAGTTCGTATATTTACTTTATTTAACATTATTATTAATTTTTTTCTTAAATGATTTACTTTTTTTTAAAAATTTTTATAAAATATTTCTTTATTTCTTACTTAAATTACTTTCGTTAATTCTCTTTTAAACTTTCTTTAAACGAATGTTTAGCTCGCGTTCTCATTCGTTATTATTAATTTTTTTTTAATTTTTTAATTATATAATTTAACTCTGTTAAGTTTAACGATAACGAATTCTTATATAACTTTAATAAGCTTAAATTAACTACGATTAAATTATTATTATTTAATTTTAAGTCGAAGTTAAATAAGATTAACTTATTATTAATTATCATTAAAACGTTATTAATTAACGTTAAATCATTGTTAATTAACACGTTAAATGATAATTTAGTTTTTTTTTAAAAAAAAAATTCGAAAAACTTTTAAGTAATTATTTAAGTTACTAATTTAAAGTTTTAAAGCTTTTTTCGCTTTCTGAATATCTGTAAAATCATTATTAAAACGCTCGCTGTGTTTTCTTTTTTCCTTTCATTTTCTTCTTATATTTCGTTAATTAAATCTTAAGTTTATTTAATTTATAAATTTTATAACTTAAGTAATTCGTTAACGCTTAACGTGTATAATCTTTAATGTTATATTTTTTAGCGCAGAAATCGTATACAGATTCGTTTTTATATATTTTATTTATGTATTCGTATTAATAATATATAAAGTATTAAATAATTTTACACGTTTTATTAAAGAGCTCGTAATTCTTAATGCTATGTTCTTTTATTAAACTTTCGTTTATAAAATAATTTATTAACTTCGCGCTAATTACTTTTAAAATAAGAAAGAAATAGCTTTTATCTTTAATCTTTACTTTCTTTAATTATATTATTTTAATTATTTTTATATTAAAATATATAAATACGTTTTAAGTTTATAATTCGTATATAAGTTTAGTTTAATCTTTCGTATTCATAATTTTAATACGAATATCGTAAACAAGTATTACGTATATTTTTCTTATTATTAACGCTAAGTTAATTAATCGCTTTTTTTATTCTTATTTTCTTTTTATCTTTTCTTTAATTTTAATTATAATTATTTATAATAATAAATTATTACTGAATAACTTTTTTATAATTATCGTTTCTTTTTCTTTTATTTTTATACGTTGTAAAAGTTTTTCTTTTAAGACGCGTTTTATTTTTATTACTTTCGTCTCGTTTATAATTCGTATTATAAGCTTCTTTACGTATCTTAAAGTAATTTATTATTAATCTTTCGTTAATGTTTTAACGCGTTATTAATTTATCATTATTACGTAAAATAAAATACTTATAAATCTTTCGTTTTTCTCTCTTTATAACGCGTTTTACGAAATCGTTTATCTTTTTATTTATTATATAAAGCTTTAAAGAATCTTAATCATTTATTTTCGCGTCTTTTATAAACGCGTTTATTATTTATAAAAAAAGTTAAAGCATTTTATAAAATATTATTATCGCGTCTTTTTCGCTTATACGACGAGCTATTATTATTATATCTTTATTCTTTTTAAATATACGAGCTATTTAGCTTTCGTAATTTATTTTTTACGCGTTCGTTTTTAATTAATTTTAATTAATAATATTTTAATCGCTTTAACTTAACATTATTTTATTAACGAGTAAGCTTTTTAAAAACGTTTTCTTAATCTTTAAACTTGTTTATATAACGTGTTTATTTACTTAGTTTTAAAAATTAATTTTATTTATATATAATTGTTTTTTTACTAATAATATACGTATTGTAAAATTAAATTTTATTAAATTATTTATTAAATTATTTATTAAATTATTTATTAAATTATTTATTAAATTATTTACATATACTTATTTACATACTTATTTATATACACGTTTTAAAATTAGTTACGTACACGCTTTAAAATTATTTATATACTTATTTATATACGCGTTTAAAAATTATTTATATACACGTTTTAAAACTAGCTACGTACACGTTTAAAAATTATTTACATATTCATTTATATACTTATTTATATACACGTTTTAAAACTAGTTACGTACACGCTTTAAAATTACTTACATACTTATTTATATACACGTTTTAAAACTAGCTACGTATACGCTACAAAATTATTTATATACTCATTTACATACTCATTTATATACACGTTTTAAAATTAGCTACGTACACGCTTTAAAATTTATTATATACTTATTTACGTACGCGTTTTAAAACTAGCTACATACTTTTTTACACGCGTTAAAGCTAGCTTTTATTAATAATATACGTACTGTAAAATTAAATTTTATTAAACTATTTTATAAATTATTTTTTAAATAATTTATACGCGTTAAAGTTAGCTTTTATTAATAATACACGTACTATAACATTAAATTTTATTAAATTATTCATTAAACTATTTATTAAACTATTTTTTAAACTATTTCTTAAACTATCTTTTAAATTATTTACACGCGTTAAAGTTAACTTTTACTAATAATACACGTACTGTAGCATTAAATTTTATTAAATTATTTATTAAACTATTTTATAAATTATTTATTAAATTATTTTACAAATTACTTATTAAATCATCTTTTAAATTATTTACTAAATTATCGTTTAAATTATTTATTTAACATTTTACTAAATCATTTTTTAAAGTAATTATATATTTATTATAATGTAAGTAAATTTAATTATTTAAATGTATTATATAACGTAAAACTTTATATAAACGTAATAACATGCGTATTAATATTTAAATTAATAAATTTAATATATTAGTTAAGAAAATAACAAAAGTTACGAATTTAGCTCAGAACGTTTAAAACGTTTAAAACGTAATTAATAACTAAGTTTAGTTTACGAGTTAAAATTTTAGCTCGTAAGTTAACGCTTGCGCAGATTAACTCTGAAAGCTCTGCGTAACTTTAAGCTATTAAAGCTAGCGATTTCGAATTATTAATAAGCTTTATAATGTTTAATTGTAAATTTTAATTCGTAATTATTATTTAAAAGTTATTTTATAAACGCTTAAAAATTAATAATAAGTTATTTACGACTTTTTATTTATAAACTAATAAATAAACGAAACGAGTTAATTAAAATATTAAATTATAATTACGTATTTATTATAATTATATATAAAATAATTAAGTTAATTATATATTTATAATAAAGTTCGTTAATAATAACGCTTTATTAATTATAATTAAAATAACTTCTTTTTTTATTAATAAAAGTTTTTATTCTCGTATAAGCTTTAATTTTAATCTTATAATTTATAAATTAAAACGTAAATATTTATAAATAATAAAGATTAAAAACATTATTAAGTTATTATAA
>JAABUO010007541.1_pt1 | contig 12408 bp, 5 predicted proteins | sample 5559291 | NCBI WGS metagenome assembly JAABUO01 (sample SAMN10711878, study PRJNA513372) | rock metagenome | isolation source: Antarctica rocks | place: Antarctica: Victoria Land, Finger Mt sud
AAAATATATAAAATAATTTATAATTATAATTATAAAATTTATATATATAAAATTATATAAATGTAATAACTTTTAATTAATTTTATTACGAGATTTTAAACATAAAGTAAAATATTAAATATTAAATAAAAATAAAGTAAAACAAAATAAAATAAAATATTTTAAACAAAAATAAAGAAAATTAAACATAAATATTTATTAATATTAAAGTTATTTATTTTATTATTTAAAGAAATAATTAAGAAAAAAAGTTTAAAATAATAAAAAGTTAAGATATTATATTACGTTACTAATTACATTACGTTTAACTTTATTAAATTTTAATATAAAATGAATCGCATTATTTTATTATTTCATGCTAAAATAATTTAATACTAGTAATTTAATAATAAATTATAATTATTTTTAGTTTTCGTTTTCGCTATTATACACGTTTATATTCTTTTATTTTAGCTTTATTACGTTAACGTTATTATTCTCGAGCTTTATTTAAGTACACGTATTCACTTCTTATCGAGCTAAACTTCTTAACGAGTCACGTTAAGCTTTAGAATTAAAATTTTTAAGAATAATATAACGCTTGAACGAGAATATATATATATTTTAAATTTAACATGTCGCGTATTATTACTTAAAATATTAATCTGAAAGAGTCATTTAATAATGATTATTGCTTAAAAAAGTAAAACTATTTAAAAAGAAAGTTCCTTTTATATAGAAAATGATTATGAGTCATTAGTTATAAGTCATTAATTAAGAGTCATAGTTATCTTACTAGGCGGGAACTGCTAATTTAACCATGTAATTTTCAATCTTTAACTCTTTTTCTTAGCAGTATAAGCCTAAATAAGTAAATATGAAGCTATTCAGACTGCCTCTCTGATTCTTTAAGCATTTAGCTCAGAAGCACATCTATTTCCTTCTTAATTCTTTAAGCATCTAGCTCAGAAGCACATTTATTTCCTTCTTAATTCTTTAAGCATTTAACTCAGAAGCATATTTAATTCCTTCTTAATTCTTTAAGCATTTAGCTTAAAAGCACATTTATTTCCTTCTTCGAAGCATTTAGCTCTTTTTTTTCTGAAGCATTTAGCTTTTAAAGAGTTCTTATTATTTTAACGTGATTCTCTTTAAAGCTATTACTATCGTCATCATTATTCTTTTCTTCTTTATTCATTCTATTTTTCTTTTAACGACGCTTTTCTTTTACTTACTTAAATATTTTATTAAAATATTTAATTTAATATTAATCTTCTAAATGATTCTTTTTATAATGTAAGCACACGCGTTTAATTTTTAATTCAGACTTTTTTTCTTGTATTTTATTATCTTTAATCGAATATGTTTCTTTAAAATTTTAATATAAAGCACGCTTATTATAATTTATAAGAGTCGTAATCATGTCGTTAACGATGAGAATTCGTTTTATTAATTTAGCTATCTGAGCTAATTAAAACATATAAGGCTTAAACTTAGTAAATAATTTTATTCGAAATAACGATTCTAAAAGTTAATTCGAGATTTCGTAGCTTATCTTCGAGCATTTAATCGCGTTTTGTTTAAGATTTTAATTATATTTCTCGATGAATTTAAATTTCATCTGTTTTAAGCGACAGATTAACTGAAGAATTAAATTTAAAGTAGTTAAATTAATCTTTTCATACTGCTTCTTTAGCTCTGCTTAAACTGTAATAGCTGTCTTTATATTTCTAATGTGTATTTTAAAATCTATTTCGCATTTTAATCGTATTAAAGTAATAACTCGAGCATTATAATTTTCTTACTTTAGTAGCTTTTAATTAAAAATCTCTAGCTCTTTAATGAACGCGTTAAATAAAGTAATAAATATAGTGTTCTTTTTTATAATAACTAGTCATAGCTTGTTTAATGTTAGTAAACTTTGCATTTCTTTCTTTCAGAAGTTGTAATTCTCAGCTTTCTTTAGCTTAATAACTTTATACAGACTTAAGAAGTTTATAACGATAACAGTAAGCTTTGTTGCGATCGTGTAGTCGTGGTAAACTAAGTTAGTTTAACATAAATCATGTTAAACTATCATAAACTAGCTTAAAGCTAATGTTAACACGCTAGTAATCTAGCGCGTCTTCGTGAATACAAGACTCTTCGCGTATTACATTTTCTTTCTTCTTTAGCTTTAAACTTTTAGTTAAAATACATTTATATAATTCGCTTTATATTAATTTATAACATTAGTTTAAAGCTTATTAATTTTATTATTAACGTGTAAACGATATAAAACAAGCTACATAATCTTATTAAAAATTAAGCTCGCAAAGCTCGTTAAAAATTAAAAATTTCTAGAACAGAATCGAAGAACACGAACGCGCTGTTTTAAATTAATTCTTTATTAAGCTTATTACTGATATAGAATAAAAGAATACGAACGCGTTGTTTTAAAATTAAAATCAGAAATTTCAGCGAAACTTAAACTCAGAAAAGTTTAATAAAATGATATTAAAAACTTCGATTAGTAATTTTTTTACTTACGTAATAATTAAAATTACGAAATTAAAATTAATAAGCATTACTCGCTACGAATTACGAAATGTTAAAAGAGAATTATTTTTATTATAAAATCGAATAGCATTAAAAGAAAACACGAATGCGTCGTTAAATATTAAACAAGAAAATACGAAAACGTTATTCTTTAATTTTAAAATGATTAAGATTAACATTAATATAAAATTAAAGAAATGAATAATCGTTTACGAAGTAAATAATATTATTATCTTTATTAAATACATGTATTATTAACACGATATTAAAATAAAAACTTATAACGATATAACTTAAATGTTAAAAAATGTTAACGAGATAAATAAAAGCGTTTAAAGAAAGAGATACGAGACAAGAACGTGATTATTCGTTATTTAAAAATCACTTAAAGTTAATAAAGTTTTTTTATTTTAAAAGCTTAAGCATTAAAGTTAATTAAGTTATTAAACTTATTCTTGTTTAAAGATTCGTCGTAAAATGTAAATAATTAATTATTACGAATGCGAAACAAGTTAAAGATAAATAAGAATTACTTTTTTATTAAAGAATTAAAGATTATTTATATTAAAAGTCGAGTTAGTAAAATTATCGCTCAGCACATAACTTCTCGTATGCGAGATATTTTTTTAAACTCGTTTTTAAAAATCGAAGATGTATCATTAATGATTAATAAGATATATAACGATCTTAATCGTCGTTATATAACTTAACGATAATACTTAAAATCATAATAAAACACGATTTTGTTTTATAAATTTTAAATGAAATTTTAAAGATTTAGCGCAGAATCAAAGTATAATAACAAGACTTTATTAAATAATCTTTAGTATAAAATTAATTTAAATCTTTAACGAGCGACGCTTAATGAACGAATCACGAATTTAAACGAGTTCGTTAACATTTATATGCAAGTTAATGTTAAACTAACGAAATTAAACGCACGATCAGTCGCTAAAGCATTAATAACTTAAGTTACTCGCTCTGTCGTTAGTAAATTAATTACTTAACTTACGTCGTCATTATTTACGTAAAAGAAACTTAAAATATTAAACGTTAATTTTATTAAAAAATAATTATTTAAGAAAAAACACTGCTTTAAATACAAGAAGTTAAAACATAAAGCACGCGATTATCACGAAGATGTTAAAGTACATAAAATCGCAGCGAATTCGAAAAACGACATGCTCTCGTTAAAGTAATGACTAAGAGCGATATACTTATATCTTGTTTCATTAATATGTTTAATAATTCGTTTAACTTTAAATCGTTCACTGTTAACGTTATCTTAAGTAGTTTAAAAAAATATTCAGATCATCTGCTTTAATAAATACTAAAGTCATTAACATGATATTCATTAATGAATCTTTAGTATTAAAATTATGCGAACGCTTTAAAATTTAATTAATATCGCTGTTAAAGTTAAAGTTAATTTAATTATTTAATGAAACTTTTAATTAAAAGTCGATTATTCATGCTCTGTATACGTTAATTATTATACAAGAATATAAGAATGAAATAATGTTTTTATTAATAACTCGTTTAAATTAGCATAAGATAATCATTAAAAATTTCTAATTAAAAAGGAATTAAATTTTAATAAATTTTACAAATGATTAATTAATATTCTCGTTAAATATTAGAACATTAAAATTAAAAGCAAGCGGTTAATTAACATTTTAAGAGTTTAAATTAAGCGAGGTCTGCGAAGTAAAACGAAAGAACTTAAAATTAACTGTTACGTTAATGATTATCTTAAAACGATTTACGAATTCGAAATTAATAAAGCGATTCATTAAACTTACTCAGTTCATTAAATCAGATTATATGCGGAAATGAAGCATTTCAGTTAATCTTAATTAATTTTAACTCAGTTCGTTAATTAAAATGAAAGAGCTCGACAACATTATCATGATTAAAGTCGCTGCATATTAAATTCTAGTTAAGAATAAGAATGTTAAGATCTTTTTCTTAATTATTAATAAAATCGATGAAGCGCTTAACTCAGTTAAAGAACTTAAAAAATTAAATGAAATGACATCAGTTATGTCATTAAGAGAATTAAAGAAAAAGCTTTCAGTAATATATTATAACTTTCTGAACGTCTTTAATAAAGAAAAGATAACATAGTTATCTTCGCATCGATTATATGATTATAAGATTAAATTAAAAAAGAAAAGTTAATTCTTTCGAAATTAACTATATTTTATGTCGAGTTATAAATTATAAAAGATTAAGAAATATTTAAAAGAAAATCTGAAAAAGAAGTTCATTACACTCAGTAAAGCTTTCTGCGCTTCGCTAATACTATTTGTTAAAAAGAAAGACGATAATTTTCGCTTTTACGTAAATTATCGAAAATTAAATGCTCTAATTAAGAGAAATCGTTATTTAATTTCCTTAATAAACGAAGTACTAGTCAGAATTTAAAACAGTAAGTATTTAACACGACTCGATATTATTATCGCGTTTAATAAACTGCGCATGAGTTTTAAAAGCGAGAATTTAATTATCTTTATTACTTTCTTTAATGCTTACAAGTATAAAGTAATGCTTTTCGAATTAATTAATGAATTTACGTTTTTTCAGCATTATATTAACGATGTACTGTTTAAATGTCTTTACAAATTCTGTTAAACATATTTAAATAACATTTTTATTTATAATAAGACATTAAAAGAATATAAAGCTTATGTAAAAGAAATGCTAAACAAGCTTCGCGAAATTAATTTATAAATAAACATTAACAAGTATAAATTTAAGATTCAGAAAACCTCGTTTCTTAAATTACTAATATTTATTAATGATTTACGAATAAATTTTCGAAAAGTAAATGTAATTTAAAACTGAGAGATGTCGCGATCGTTAACTCATGTGTAAATCTTTATTAACTTCGGTAATTTCTTTTAATGATTCATAAAGAACTTTTTTAAAATTGTTCGTTTTATAATAAAGCTGACTCGAAAAGATTAATTATTTAAATAAACAGAAATTTATTAAACGATCTTTAAAGAACTAAAGCAATAAATGACGACAGCTTTCGTTTTAAAGCATTTTAACTCGATCAGAAAAGTTATTCTGAAAACTGATTTCTTAAATTATATTAACGACGAAGTATTATTTTAGTATAACGATGAAGACATTTTACATTTAATAATCTTTTATAATAAAAATATAATTTTCGTAAAATGTAACTACGAGATTTATAATAAGAAACTGCTAATCATTATTCGCTATCTGAAACATTAACGTCTCGAATTAAAATGTACGAATATTTTAATTAAGATCTTTATTAATTATCTGAATTTAAAATACTTTATGATCATTAAGAAATTAATTAAACGACAAGTTAAATAAGCTGAGAAGTTATTTAAATATAACTTTAAGATTATATATTAGCTTAAAAAACAGCATTTAAAAGTCGACGCGCTGCTCAGAATGTTAAACGCTAAGCTTGTTAAAGTAATTTACGATCGAAAGCTGTATTAAAATCAGATGTTATTACTCGAAATTAAATTTAATTTATAATTAATTAACATTAACGTTAAATCAGAAGTTAACGAAGATTCGACTAAAGAAATAATCTTTATTCAGAATTAAATAGTAGCAGAAAATTAAACGAATTAACTGTGTATCGAGATTCGTATAGCTTTAAAACAGAATTAAAGAACTTGTTAAGATATTAATTTAAATAATTATAAAATGTTTAATAAAATACTTTAAAAAGACGATAAATTATAAATGTTTAATTTAATAATTATTTCGTTAATAAGAAAAGCACATAATCTTTCGATTAGTAATCATTTTAACATGAATCGAACGTTAAACTTGCTAAGATAATCATATTATTAATTAAAGATGAAAACGATAATTAAACGTTACATTTAAAACTATTACGTTTATTAAAGATTAAAAGCGTTAAGAGATTAAATTAATGAATTACTAAAGTCATTACTTATATCGAAACAACGATGACTGAACATTTTAATGAACTTCGTTATAAATGTATTATAAAGTAACGAAAACAATACGATTTTAATAATTATAAATTAATTATTTAAAGAATGACATTATATATCGTGTTAATTAAATAACGAAGAAACCTTCGCAGAATAAATAATTAAGCTACTATTATTATGAGTCTTTAAAACTTATAAATTATTAAGATTAATAATATTTAATCGTGATTCTTAATTTATATTAATTATTTAAAAGTCTTTATGCTTAAGACTTAACATTAAGACGAAATTATTTATTAATTATTATTCGCAGATTAATGATTAAAAAAAAAGAATAAATTAAGATGTAAAACGATATTCACGTAGTTATTACTCGTATATGCAAGATAATTAAGTCGCTTAATTATTTATAACTGAATTCGTTAATAATAATATTATTTCGTCATTAACTAAATAATTAACGTTCTTTTTAAACATGAATTTTTATTCTCGTATAAGCTTTAATTCGAACTTAATTAAATATGAAATAAGTCGAGTTAAAATTAAAGCAGGCAAAGGCCGCAAAGCGAAAGATATATTTAAACACATAAAACGATCGTTAACATTAACGAAGTAAACATTAATAAGATTCAGAGTTACGATGAAGAAATAAATTAATAAGCATTAAAAGAAAATAATTTATAAGATAAACGACATAATGTTCTTAAATTTTAAAAACATTACGATTATAAGATCGTTAAAAAAATTAAATAATAAAATGTTTAAATCTTTTAAGATTTTAATCGAGATTAAACATGCATATTAATTAAAATTATTATAAATAATGAAGATTCATTTAAATTTCGCTTTAAATTTACTGCGATTAAATTTAAATGACTTTTTAAAAGAATAACGAAATGATTTATTTAATTTTATAATGATTAAAGATAAAGATAAATAAGAAATAAAAAACATATTAAACTCGAGATTTTACGAGCGAGATAAATGATTATAATATCGTGTTAATTAAAAGAAATACGACGTCGACTTACATTAATATAACGTTAATAAAAATGAATTCGAAAAATGTTAAAAAGTCGTAAATGACTTTCGTTGAAGATATTTAACAAAGTTAAAATAAGAACGAAGATTAATTAAACTGTAGCAATGAGAACATTACTAGTTAAAGAAAGGGAATAATGTTGCGATCGTGCAGTCGTGTTAGACTGAGTTAACTTAACATAAATTATGTTAAACTATCATAGACTAGCTTAAAGCTAATGTTAACACGCTAATGGCCTAGCGCGCCTTCGTGAGTACAAGAGCCTTCGCGTGTTGCATCTTCTTCCTTCTTTAGCTTTGAACTTCTAGTTAGAATACACCCATATGATCCGCTCTATGCTGGCCCATAACAAGCTTCTCGTACTCACGAACGGAGCAACAACTAATGTATATATCGAGCAGCGATAGTGCTAACCCGGGCTCATAACCACTTGGAATATTGATCTGGAAGGGTCATTTGATGATGGTTGTTGCTTAGGGAAGCAGAACTATCTAGGGAGGAAGTCCCTTCTATATAGGGGATGGTTATGAGTCATTAGTTATGAGTCATTGGTTAAGAGTCATAGTTACCCCACTAGGCGGGAACTGCTAATCCAACCATGTGATTCCCAATCTCCAACTTTATCTGTGCAGGTGAATTACTTGATCTGGAATAGCGTGCGGTTGGAGCAGTAACTTGCTCTTTCTGTTGAGACTGGGGCTCTCCTTCTAAACCTAATAGCTAGTAGCGTAGTATTAGTCAGCATACCAAGTATTTCAGCAGATCCGTCTGCACCCACACTTTCTCCACCTTCAAGAACCTGACCATCCTTTGCTGGTGACTTAGCCAGGGGCTTCTCTGTTGAAGCCTCGAGATCGATCATCATCATCATCCATTCAATCATTCATTCGATCCCTAGCCTCCGTCCAGCTGTCCGTCATCAGCTGTTTCTGCCTCTGTCTTTGACACCTACCACCTCACCACCCAGCCTGCCTCCACCACCATCAACCAGCTGTCTGTTGTCTCCTACGTGTCTGCCTCATCAGATAGCCTTTCACCACCATCAGCCAGCTGTCCGTTGCCTCCTGCCCCCTGTCCGTCTCAACAAATAGCCCCACATCAGTTTCTGTCAGCTTTGTTCGTCACTCACCGACCGTCTTCGAGTCAGTTCGAGACTCACCGACTTTTATCGGATCGATCCTGGCCTGGCCACGAAAAAATTTCGTCCCTCGAGTCACTTCGGCCTCATCAGCTCCCATCGAATAGTTCCGAGGCTCACCGCCCCAGTCACATCTGTTGCTTTCCTTTTTCTCCGTCTTTCCAACATCTCCTTGCCCAATTCCAGCTTCCACAAAATCTTGGAAAACCACGCAATATGGCAGAAGATACACCGAATCTCAAAGCAATGCAGATATCATTGCCTCCTAATGAGATCTTGATCAATGTTGTTGACGCTTTAAATGGCCGTGTGGATAATTTGACCAGTGAGATCAATATTCACACTACATGCAATAAAGCAATTAGCCATGTCCAATCTCTCCTCGAAAATCATGATCGACCCCTGAGACTGAATCATATTCGAACTTGGCGCCAAAAACAGAAGTTGAAAGAGCTCGCCCAGTCTGCAAATGATCCAAACCAGCCTTCAGGCCCACTAAGGATTCGAAATGCTATACCTGCTAGCCAGCTTCCCAACCCTAAAAGAGCGACACTTGAAGAGCGGAAACTTTTGAAAGAAAACTTTTCAAAGGAAGGGATTATGAACAAACCATTCATTACAACAAATGCCGGTCTCGAAGACAAAAAATTAGCTACTGTCCCCGGCGAAATCAAGCTATCTGCAATTGATGGGGTAAAACCTGATCCGACTGTGGAGATACGCAACGACAATTTTTTATGGGATACTGGAGCTCAATATTGTTCTATCTCTGCCGACCTGGTGACGAGAATTGACCCATCATTTCTCGATTTGGAAGTTCACGACCCATATCGAATGCATTCTAATGTTGGCGTCCAAGTGGATGCTGTTTTCAGCTTGAGCAACACGCCCTTTATGATCTCAACCATCTTCCTTGTCCTCCCCACCACTACCATTCCAAATAAAAGGACGGGAATTATTTTAGGACAACATGGCTTTATAGACCGAATGATGGTGGAAACTATCCCTAGGTCAATCCTTTTGAAGCGTGGAGAGCAGATAGAAGAAACAATATGGGGGGAGATACGCATAAAGGCTATGCTAAATCTCGATGAAGAGCTGCAGGAATTCAATTGATCTGATTCTACGCCCACTAGTGCCACTTCCAATGTCGTAAGACACAAATAGATAGAATACATCGTAAAGCGCCCATCTCGAATTGGCGGCGTTTTCACCTGCACACGACATATCCGCGTCTTGAAGAGCGTAAGACTATCCTTTTTTGCGAGGACGACGACTGGATATGGCTCTTTGCAAGTGGTAAAGATATCGGTCAAGGCGCATTACCAAAAAGAGTGACACCTCTTCGGGGCAGGGAGGTGGGTCTAGCCTTATCCATCCTCAGTCCCTGCATATAGTGTTGCTTTTCTGTTCCCGCCCGGCTTGCAGACCGTTGCCTGGACGCTTTGTGACTCGCCCGGACGAATCGCATACATGCACCTTGAATTCCACGATCGAGCAACCGACGATAGACATGAATGGCTAGGACGATAGGACAGTACAATAGATAACATAACCTCCTGCTTCCGACATTTCACAGAAAGGGGAATGGCCACATTATCAGGGAAATGGAGAAAGAGAATCCCTTCTGTATATATGTAAAATTTGCAGGGCGACTTTGCGAGTACGTATGATCTTAAACATCTCTTATTCTTAGCACTTCGTGTATGAACGCTGCCTATCCGAGTCCTGCATAGCGGCCATGTTGGCAATTGCAATGTCAATAGCAATGTCAAACGCTTCAATGATGGGGTCATATAAATTTTCCGGTTGATCCGATGGGGTTCCGGTGAACAGCGCTCCGTCCTTGAGGAGAGGGAAAAGAATACCCGGTGTCTTTTCACACAGTGGCTTGACGTGGTCAAATGCCTGCGGAAATTCCCCCAAAATAGATTTGAATCCGCTAACACCCATATGATGTTCTTTCGCGTCCGCAATATCATCGGAGCTGCCCGTATACCGCTTTGTCAAGATGTCGTTAGTGCCCTGTGGGGTTTTATGACGGTCATCTATTGAGGCACTTTTTGAGGTTAATTGTATGCCCGCTTTCTTTCCAATCTTTTACGCCTCCTATTTCTGCTTCTGCACCAAGTCCGACGACAGCTATGAGTCATAGACCATTGTAACCGCATCGCAGGCAGCAGAACATATTTCGGTATCAGGTAGGGCCTGTGCCCCTTTCGAAGATTCAATCGAATCTTGCCTCTTGGTTGACAAGTCCTCTGTCTCGGACTTGTGCATGGTTGGACGAAATATGTGGTCGAAGTCTTCGGGGAGTAGATTGATAGGCAACAGATACGAGGCTTTCTAAGATTGTGTCAGCCAAAGGTCGACACAACAAATACATACTTACAAATTCCCTGTGCCGGAGTAGTTGTTTTAAATTTCTGGCTCTATGTGTGGAGAGAAGAGTCCACCATCGCATTTCCAAACTGGACTGCTTTTGGGACTGATAGTTGCGTATCTTCTTATAGACCTCACCGTCAGAGGGTTTCCCTTCGTTCGCGCACTCTTCCATGCTGAAATAAATCGATGCGATATGGTAGAGGGACTGTAAGCCTTCTGGATTGTTCCTGATGGTGATAAGAGCTCGCCGACTGCCACCGCGTTCGCTGGGGAAAGTCTCCTAAGTCCATTGGTCCCAAGGAGCTTTAAATCATCGAACCGATCTGGCTCATTTATAAGGGGGTCAGAATTGGAGCTAGGTGCCAGAATTGGCTGTTGCACCGCCATTTGTCCTAGAAGATCTGTCCTGAGCCGATTCTCCCAGGACCATCAACACCGCTGACCCAATACCCGGCTCATCCCGGATGCCTCTTCGTCCCAGGAGAATTCTCCTGGGACAAACTTCCTAGGACAGGCGGCAAGCATCCTAACGCACTGGTTGAAGCACCACAAAAGGTAACGACGGCCCCAGAATTCTTTGACACAGACGGTTCTCTTGACCCTTCAGCCACAAGATGAAGAAATCCTGTCAGATTGCTTTTTTGGCCCTTGCGGCTCTGGTAGCTGCAAGTCCGTTCAATTGCCCGCCGGCCGCAACTGTGACTGTGACTCTCGGGGACGGACATTCGACCCTAGCTTCAAGTTCCGTTCCAGTCACGAGTGCTTCACACCCTGTAAGCACCACGGGCACCGATGACTCAGCCGATTACATGACGATTTCGATCACGAACGTGTACGGAAGTCAATTATCTCTGTCCTTTTTTTTCAATGCTGACGGCCCCGTCCCGGTAGGAAATCCGTCAGCGACCGTCCTCCCCGACAACTCGCCTACCCAATACGCTTTTCCAACTGAATGAATAGAAAGGATATACGTTGGGCCCAATACCGACTATCGGAGCAGTAAGATCGAAGGCAGCCTTACAGATCCGCCTGATATCGACGTTAATTATGTCGATGACTACTCTATGCTCATCACATGCTCTTCTGAGGGCACAGCGGTTTCTGATTGCAACATCGATCTATTCAAACAGTCAGGCATCACATATAACAGTCAAGTCGACGGCCCTGTCTGCCTTAATCCCGCTCAGAACATCGCGGATGAATTCGCTCCGCCTTATTTCAAAGCTTGCGCAGGGGCTGCCTACACTTATCCTAATGATAACAAGGTTACCGTAAGTAACCTCAAGAATAACCTAGTTTCTTGTTATATCGGGATGTCTTGCCAAGCATCCTTAAGACAACTACTTGAAGGAGGAAATTCAATAAATATA
>JAABUO010007544.1_pt1 | contig 12404 bp, 14 predicted proteins | sample 5559291 | NCBI WGS metagenome assembly JAABUO01 (sample SAMN10711878, study PRJNA513372) | rock metagenome | isolation source: Antarctica rocks | place: Antarctica: Victoria Land, Finger Mt sud
AGTCTGTGAGAGATTGCAAGACCAGCAGAACAAGGCAGATTGGTCAGCCAATGCAACCATCACTCCTGCTGTGACTCTATGAGCGTGGCATCTTGGATCTGCATGTGTGGACCACAACTGTTGGTGAGCCTGAGATCTGGTCCTCTGCTTTTGCAGCTGCCACTTCAACAAGCACACGCCATTGGCCCTGTTGTGCTTCCTGTGATGTCAGCCTCACGGCATTATGCTTACGCAGGCTGACCTGTCTTGGTGTCTTTGATGTGCAAGCCTGCGAGCGCCCCCTTGCCATCTGGATAAGCATCATCTACAGTTGTGTTGAAGTGCACAGTGACCTTCTTGTGGTCTAGCGCCCGATCTTGCATGGATCTGCTGGCCCTCAGCTTCTCACCACGTGCTAAAAGGTGCACCTGCATGTGCCCCACATCCATGTCCAGCGCAACATAGCCAACAGGTAGGAAAGCCTTGCACTGCAGAGCATGCCAGCCAGCGCAAATTCCCTGTCTTTGCTCCAACTGACAAGCTATGTGGCCTGCCTGCATGCTGAAGTGAAACAGTATACAAAGTGTTCAAACAGGCAGCGCTGAATTGACACAAAGTTCATGATCAACTTGGCCCTGGTCCCACTTGTGTCAGACTGTATCCACCCTGCCCTGATGCACAGGCATAGCCTGACTGCAGCGTAGGCTTGAGCAGCTGGCCTCAGGAATGCTGCAGAGCCTGGCGGGGCCAGGTTGCAAGCTTACCATGGTACCGTATTTGGTGAGGTAGATGGCCTCCTCCACAGCTGTGTCACCACCGCCTACCACTGCTAGCTCCTGATTTCTGAAGGAGTAGCTGGCGCCTGCAAGAAGGATGGTTTGAGCAGAAACGAATTTCTGTGTAGGTTGCACACTGTGTGCACCGAGGACTGAGAAGATTAGCACTTCTGAGTTGGTGCATGTACTGTAGATTGCTGTATGTGACATGACTAATGGGCCAGCTGGCATCTGCAAATGTTCTCAACAATCGATAGAAGTGGACGGTGCAGACTGGATGGGCATGTACCGTCACAGATGGCACAGGCGCTGATGCCCTGACTCCAGAACTTCTCCTCGCTTGGGATGCCTAGACGCTTTGCTGTTGCTCCTGTGGCTATGATGATGCTGTGTGCTTTCACCTACAAGCTCCAGGACAATTCAACATACTTCACAGAGGCACATCTGCCCAGGCAGAAAGATAGCAGAAAGTTCAGAAGCATGATGTGGTTGCCACTCATGAAAGCTGCATTGGCACAGACAGCGACAAGGGCACAGAGGATGCGAGTCAGGGCTCTTGTGATAGGACCACAGCTGTCGGCACGCATTCACATGCATGCCAAACTCACAGCTGAGCAAGCCAGCATGTGATGCATCTGAGGTGAGATATAGGTAGGTTGAGTCATCAACCCTGTAAATACTGTGCATGGGCACCACGCTCCGCCACAACATACTGGTGTGCAAGATTGCCTACCTCTGTGTCACTAGTGCGGATTGTGAAGGGGCGATTGCCAAGGTCAACATGCTCCACATCTTCTGTCAGCAATTCTGAGCCCCACCTCTCAGCCTACAGATAACCTCATGAATATGCAGTTCTGGCCATCCATTTAGGCTAGACATGTTTGAACTATGTACATACAGTGTATATAGATGACAATGTTGTATATTGACACAATACAGCACAGCCGACGACTGCAAGAACAGTACTGATCAAAGCAATCACCTGAGCACGCATTTTATCCATCAAGTCAGGACCAGTAACTCCCTCTGGGAAGCCTGCAGGCAATGAGCACCCCTTCTGCTTTGCAATGACGGACACAGTATTCTGTGCACTGAAACAAGTGCTGCATGTTACACGCTATATGAGCATGCAGAGCAGATGCAGAGCAGCAAGCATTGAATGCAAAGCCATGCATGTAAACTGTGTAAATAAACAGTCCTGGCACTCACCTGGAAAGTTTTCTACTTCTGTTGTTGTCATGAGCTGACCTCCTCTGACGCCTCCAACTTGATAGCCCTCAAACACAACAGGTTTAAGATTGGCTCTAGCAGCATAGATGGCTGCAGTATACCCAGCAGGCCCACTGCCAATGATCACCACGTTCTCAACGCCTGAAGCTTGCAGGTGCAGATGTCATGCCAGCTTTGATGAGCGTTCATTTTGTGACATGTGTGATGTATATCATCTCTGGTACATGCAGGTTATCACTGCAAAACGGAAACTGTTGCTGAAGAACGCTCACTTGTTTCCTTGCTACCATTCCCGTTATGACTTTCACTGCGGCAATGCAAGCGCTGGGCCCGGCTAGACTTGCATTGAATTTTGTGACTTGTGCGTACGTGCTTGCTTGCATGCGTCCGCAGCGATGGTAGCACGGTGAACCGTTGCTGCCAGGTAAAATCCCTTAGTAACTGGCAGCCAGCATGTGAGTGCCTATGCATTGGCAGAAACCCAGCCATTGCTCCGACCGACATACTGAAACGCAGATGAGCTGACTGCCGGAGATAGGACACACTTGCTTCCGTGACTTGCTCACGAACACACTTCTAGCAGTTATGACTAAGTCTTGCACGTGCCCATGTGGGCAGTGTCAATGTAGTCGTTGCAACCCTGCGCATGCGCAAGCAATCATTGCCTTGTCGTGGCAACAGCTTTAGCTGCACTGGCAAGGACTGCTGTATACAAAGGGTTCGAGTTGGTCTGCATTCCACCGGCATAAGTCGTCGATAAGGTGGCTGCACTGCTTCAACAATACTAAGTTCCGAACCTCCGCAGCGATGTCTGCACAGACAGCAGTGATGCATGCCAGCACTTCATCAGCCGCATGCATATGCCACGTTCGTCAGCGGCGCGCAACCGTGCGGCGTAAGAGTCAGGTATGAATCCATTGCAGTGCGCAAGTAAGACCAATCTCTCTGTTAAGGCGTCGCAACTTTGCTCTCAAAATCAGAACTCTGTGCAGCGTCGTCAGGTTCGGGGCTTGGATGTTTGCCATCAAATTTGCGTTGCCATGGCACAAACCGATGGTGGTCAACCCCAGGTGACCAACAACTTAACTTTCGCTATACCCTGGGTCCACACCATTCAGACTTCTGTGTTGCATGTGAGCAAAGCATTGCTCCACAGACATTCGGTGTTTGCAGACTTTCATGCCTTTTTAACTCTCACTCCACTGGCACTGTGCCAAGCACATAGCAACTCCTGCCAAGGCGTTTCCTGGCCTTGCAGCTACATCCAATTGCGTGTGTGGTCTGCTATGCCAATCAATCATGCATTTGCAGCTGTTGTATTCACGCACTGCCTGTGTGGCATGCTCACAACACAAAACACAGTGTACCTTGTCTGCTCTACTGTACAGCGTTTTGGTCAACACATGCACTCACTGCATGCAGGCTGCTGCCCAACAAACCCAAGAAGCCCAACCCAACGCTCACAATGCAAAATCTGCTCGTCATTGGATAGCAGCCTGGCGATCAAAGGTAGCAGTGCAACTCACAGCCTGCAATGCCAACCTCGATCACATACCTGAACCACGCTGTATGCAACCAGCAGGCACCAAATGCATCAGACGCCAACTCAAATGGCGCCAGGCAGAATGGGTCAACACCAGCCAATCAGGATGGGCAAGCGATAGCCCCCAAGCTGCCTGGAGAAGCTCCGCCAAAGGCGAAACCCAAAAGTCAACCTGCCAAGGGCTTCAACAATGTCAACAAGTATCGTCTTGCGGTACCTTTGCATGAGTTGTAGTCACTGTGCTGCTGGGCTTGTCACTGCAATATGATGCATTGATCTTTTGTGCTAGGGAGCCTATGCAGTTGCATGTCATGAGGCCATAGCAGGGCTGGGCAGATTTGACAGTTTGCATGTGACAAGAGTGTGATCATCATCAGAGATAGGAGTGCAGAGGGCACCCTCTGTAGGACTTTTCTAGCAAGATGCATGCTTTGGCAGATGCCTCACTCCAAGAATGGCACATGCTCATTGAAAGCTCCAAATCATGTTGCATTTGCAAACCAGCATTGTCAAACTGAGGCATTTGCAAACTAGCAACATCATACTGAGGCATTTGCAAATACAGTCGTTGACTGATGCTGGCAGAACAGAGGACGATTAATTAATTGTCAAGACAGGTCTGATGGGAACATGTTCAAGCCACCGTACTTTTATTCCAGTTGATGTTGTCAGGTTCATTGTGCCAGAGGACAAGGTGCCTGAGTTTGAAGGTGCTTGGCATCAGCGAGAAGAAGTCATGCAGCAGTCAGCTGGCTTCTTGGGCTTTTCTCTTGAGCGCAAAGATGACTCTGACTTTGTGGCCACCAGCAAGTACACTCACACAGTCCTGTCTGCATTCGCTAGTCCTGCCAGATTTGCTGTGCATTCCTGTCTGACTGGATTCAGTATATGATGATTGTTTACATGCTTCATACCAAATGCTGCTTGAGCTTGCCAGGCAGAAAAAATCACAGCTGCAACAGTAAAGCAGATATTGCATTTTTGTCTTGCAACCCTCTGTCACTGCTTGCAAACGTCCCTGTTTGATATGCATGATGCATGTTCTGTGCTGCTGCAAGCAGCCTTCATTGACCAGTGCTAGTTGGTGGACAGGTGGGCAAGCATACCTGAGTGGGAGGCTTACTCCTTGAGTGAGATTGCCAGGCGAAGCCATCTCCCTTGGGTAAGTCCCCTTGTCCTACACCACTCTGGCTGCACAGTCAAGTACTTTTGTTGATGATAATAATTACCCACACTCCTTCCTCTTTGTCCCATCTGTTGAGCACCACTGAAAGACCACAGACTGGCCTTGGGATGCACATGTCTGCTGATGCCAATTCTTAAGTTGTATAAAGCAGCTGCCTGCTTAATACTGAGGCCCAAGCCAGGCTTCACCTCACAAAAGACAGCGCTTGTACAGTGTTGAATTATGTGCAAATTGATTGCTGCAGCACTGAAGCTTTCACGGTAACAGGGCAGCAGCAGCTGTGCAAGTGTTGAATAGCATGAATATGTGCAGGGCGTCTATCAGTATGTACCTGCAAAGGGAGAGGGCTTCCCTGAGGATTTTATCCCATTCAAAAAGATGGACAACTTTGTAAATGCCAAGTACTGAGGATCAAAGGTTAATGTTGCCAGTTTGGTCAACCCATCTTAAGTGATGAGTGTCATCAGCTTTGATGACTACATGCTTCAGAGATCAGAGGAGGCCCAGTTGCTGGCTACCTCAGAACATGAAGCAATCTGCAGTTGTACAGCGCTGTTGATGTTTAGGCCTATGCAGAGGATACCAACCTGTTTGAATCTTAAAAAAGTATTGGTAACAGCATATGCTGTTGCGTTTGATGGGCTAAAGATTTCAGACAACAAGCTGCACCAGCTACCAAGTACATTGAACTTGCACTCAAAACCAATAGGTGTACACATATGGGAGAGCAGATGTATAAAGTAAGCAGATAGCAGATCAAGTCAGAACCCAACTTTTGACCTAGATGATTGACCCATTGCTGACGTGCCTCGTGGCATCATCAACAAGCATCGCCCAAAATCCAACCATACGTGGAAGAACATATGATGCCAGAGCTACCATGACAGCAGTAATGCAGGCTTTGACTAAAGCAGCCAGCTGGGCTGCATCAAGCAACAACAAGATGTCTGGTGGTCTTCAGTCTGCCCATTCCCGTATGAGCCGTGTGCATGTACAACATGTGGTAAGTGAGGCGCTCCACAAGCAACATTTACAGCTACAGCCTACTGTCTATCCAGACAAACAAGTTGTGTGTAACATTTGCGGGCTGAACTGAGGGAAACATGGGCATATGCATACAACCATAAGGCGAACATGACATGACTGCATCTAGGACGCGCAAATGCCATGCACAAACGTAACATTGATGTGCTGAATCCACAGGTGTGTTTCCCACAACAACAAGCATCCAAGCTACGCCTTGTATGGGACCTTAAAGCTGTTTTACCCACTGCGGAAGCTGACATGCGACATCAATGTGGATGTAGGCTACTTTCGGTGTGCTTTCAGCTTCCATTACAGACACTACATTGGCTGCTTCAGAATGAGGGTCACAGAGCTCTGGCACTGCCATCACTCACTGTAAGCCCTTTCAGATGTGTCACACATATGGTATTGCACATCATCTTTGCTGCTGAACCATGTGGAGTGAAACCTCTACACAGATGTGTGACCTACAAGCTGTTGAACATGCTCCTCTTAGCTGCCAACAACATAGCAGATCTGTTGTTGTCAGTGACTGTGTTGCTGCTGATAACAAATGCTGTATCAGACACGTCATGCAGAAGGGAATGAACCAGTCTGGCCCATATGGCTCCTTACGGCTCTAATCTGGCAGGGCTTTTTCCAGCCTCACATGCCGTCTCAATTGTTGTCTGGGTGCATTTGAAGTGCTTGCAGGCATTCTGCAGCAGTTTCTGTGTATTGCCTGAGGGCGCTGACAACATCGGAAGTGATCCCAACACTGCGCACTGCAATCAAACAGAATAGGATTATTGCACACAGTATGTCATGCGAATCTGCACAACAACTTGCTGAGCAATTCAGCTAATGATTAGCACCACAGTTCTGAACACTGCAACAACACCTGGCCTAGCTGCGGTGATTAGGATGCCAAATGATAACGACACAGGGAAGCATGAGTTGACAGTACTAATAGCAAGCAAAGCTGACCTGGTTCTTAAGCTCAAAGTAGAACGAGCCGCTCCAGACAGCAGCTCTTTGCAAAGATATGCCAAGGCAATTTTCATGGTATGCTGAAAGTCCATATGCAGCAGTGAAACTGGTGCATGTCATCATTGCAGCGCTATGCCTGTGCGACTACGTTGCTTGTGCATGTATCACAACCTTGAGCCTAAACATGTTAGCATCTGGGCAAAAGGCTGGGGTGAGTGCAGCACGATGCAAATCAATTGTCAGGTCTAGCGCCTACAGGCGGATGCATCATGTGAGGGAATCAGATAAGCATGGTGGTGTTGCATTGGGGCTTAAAGTCTTGTCACTACTGGCTAGGCCTAGTTATAATGAGGCTTAGTGAATGTAAGCAAGTCGGGCTGCAATCCAGCTGATGTGGCTCACATACATCATGGCAGTCCAGCACGGCAGCTGCCTGTGCAACAGTGCTGGTCTTCGGATTGCGTTCGAGTGTCACTTTGGTGTCATCTTTCTTCCTCCTGCTGGCTTGCGGGCTGGACACAGACTGCAAATTGCATATTGAATGGCGGGTCACGGCTCATTGCACAAGATCTTCGCATGTCGTGTTCATGCCTTGCTGACACAGAGCTACTGCAACTCCAAAAACTACATGCAAAATACACAAGGATGGATAGTGCAGACACCTGAAAGCATGAAACTTGGAATTTTGACACACGCCCCGGGGATAATGCAGTCCCGAACCATCTCGGCATCACATGCACCCGTGCCTTGATTTTTGCCTCACAGTCACGCAAAATTGATTGACGCAAAATTGATTGACTTGACGTGCCGCACATCTAAGTACTTGACCCGGAGCAGAACTTGCATGTGAACGTCCTGCTGTCATGCCAACGCATGTGTCTACGGTTGCGCGAAGCGAACTCGTCCGAGCGAGCGTGATCACCCGTAGCCACAGTGTAGAAGCCTCCTCGCGGTTCAGCGTACATTTGTCACCTGCACCCAGACTCCGTACAACTTTCAGGACAACGCCAGAACAGACTAGTGCTGCCCTACAACGCTCCCTTGTTGGTCATAACGACAGAGCGAAGCGGTGTAAGTCAGCGGCTGCAGCTGAACCTATCGCCTTTGCGCGCACAGACATTGCTGAGCCTGAGGAAGAGGACTTTTATAGCATCCTCGGAGTGGTACGCTTCTTTTCGGCATCCTTTTCATATCTGCTTGGGGCATGTTTGCAGTAACCTTGACCTCTTGCTGCATGCATGCAGTCTTACAGCGCAAACGAAGCTCAAATCAAGAAGGCATATTATGCAATTATGCGAGAATGTCATCCTGATCTCAGCCAAGATGAGGAGTCTTTAGAGTTTTCCACTGTCATTAATGAGATCTATGAGGTATGGCTTTGAGCTCATGCGTCTTGTTCATACAGTTGCATAGCTTTTATCAGATGTTTGCTGGTACAGACGCTGAAACACTCAGACAGGCGAGCAGCATACGATGCCATTGTTGGCATATCTGGTGATGCTATCAACCCATTCACAGACACTTCATTTGAGCGGGACCAGGTATCGCAATACGCAACACAGTGCTTGCATGCCTGCATGTAAGCTTTCATGTGGGCCTGCATGCAAAAGGCTCGCTGTATGTGCACTGAATTGCTTTTTACCTTGCAGGTGTTTGTGGATGAGCTGACATGCATTGGCTGCCGCAATTGCACCAATGTCTGTCCCAACACTTATCAGATGGAGCCAGACTTTGGCAGAGCCCGGGCCATGGCTCAGAAGGTGGACAATGATGAAATGCTGCAGGAGTCATTGGACTGCTGTCCAGTAGACTGCATTCATTGGGTAAGTCCGAGCAAGTGTGGGTCATCCTGTGCATGTCACCATGTCTTTGCTGTATTCTCAAATGGATGTGTCATTTGCGTGTGCAGGTGACTGCGCCTCAGCTGTCATTGCTGGAGAACTCCATGAGCAAGCTTGAGCGCACCAATGTGCACCTTCTCAACACTCATGGAGGCAACAGAGGGGGTGTTCATGTTTTTCTGGTGAGCTGAGAGAACGTTGTCTCCTTTGGGCATAGCTGCACAGCCAATGCATTTGCATACTCTAATTGCTGCAGTGACGCATCCCCAGAGTGCAGTGATGTCTTGGGAAGCCTGAAGTTTGCCCAGCTGCTTGTGCTGTTGTGCGCGTCCATCCTTGCTGATGGGATAGCTCATTAGCAAAGCCGTGCAATTTTCATTCACCAGACAGAGTTGTTTGTGCATTGCAGGAAGCCAGCATTGCTTGGGAGAAGAGGCAGGCAGGCATCAGAGCAAAGCGGCATGTTGCTGAGAGTCAGGCTCGGTGGGCCAAGTGGGGGGCCGCCACAGGGGTGGCCACAGGCCATGCTGCCAAGGCAGGCCGAGAGGAGGCTGGCCCTGTGCCCAGGGGCTCCATAGCAGACACAGCCTCTGCTGCTGCCCGCGCAGCTCGCAGGTTTGTAGTTGTTGCCTTTGCCTAGCAGCCATCGCTGCACTGCGCATGCCTTTGGATAAGAACTTAAATATACCTCAACTAGTGCGCCTCATTTGCAACTGTGCATTTGCATCTCATACCTTCGCGCACTGCTGAGGCAATGTTCGATTTGCCTGTCACTTAAGCCATTTCTGACATGTTTTGGCATGTGTGCAGGTGGCGAGACCTGCAAAGGATGAAACGCAACAATACGGACAGGTTGATGATCTCTTCTGTGGATGATTAAGATCAGATGAGTTGCATCTGCAGCAAGTATATGATGCCATGAAAATGTCTTCCAGATATGATTTATTTCATTGGAAGATGCAGCAGGGACGCTTTGAGAAGAACACGCAAATTGTTGAGAAGATTACAATGGCATTCCAGGCCACTCAGATCACTTGTATACAGTCATGTATGTATGTCAGGCTCAGTCTCTTGTCGCACTTCACGTATAGTTGTCATCAGCTTGCAGGCAGCTGCTGCATTACAGCTTGATTCAAATGTGCTTTGTCCCCACACTCCTTTTTATGCAGCAGGTCATAGACTTGCAGCTGAGACAGTCAGAGTTGACGATCACGTAACTTTTGGGATGTATTCACCCATAACTTGTACCCAAGGCATGCCAGCAACAGGACCAGCTAGTTTGCCATGAAAACCTTCTGCCAAACTTCTGGAATCTAAAGCTGTCATTGCTCACAATAATTTTGGACTTATAGCCAAGATACCGAGTCAGCATCTTCGACTGTAAATGTGGTGGTGTCTCTGTACCTGCGGACCTGAGGAGCGCCTTTGCATGCAGTGTTTGCTTTCAAATCAGTCATGTATTTGACAACATGGCACCAAGCAAGTGCACACTCCATGTTTTCAGACAGAATATGCAATAACGTTTACGTCTATGTAGCCCAAAAAACATGTCCGGGATTTCCAGGCCAAGCATCTGCTATGATTTGGATTCCAGGAGGAACCAGTAAATCCAACCATGACAAAGTATGCAGAGCACAGCAATATGAAGTGCTTTCAATGGCACACCAGGTCTGCACCATCATAACACCAATGTACAAAGCATGCATTTGCGTGCCTTCATGCCATTGAGAAAGGCAGGCACATACAGTGAGCACAGATTTTGGAGTGAATTTCAGGCATAGTAGTTCAAATTTGCCTTCTTCTTGGCTTGAACTGCTATGATGCCCTCATTGAAGTCCTCATGGTTGACCTCTGTAGCATCTCTTCGCAACGCCAACATGCCAGCCTCAACACAGACAGCCTTTAGCTGTGCAGCATTGAAGTCATCTGTGCTGCGGGCTAGCTCATCAAAATTGACATCTGGTGAGACATTCATCTTCCTGGCGTGAATCTGTATAATCTTGGCTCTAGCATCCTCAGTAGGGTGAGGAAACTCAATTTTCCTGTCTAGCCGGCCAGACCGCATCAGAGCAGGATCTAGAATGTCTGCTCTGTTGGTGGCAGCAATAATCTTGATGTTGTCGTCACTGCTGAAACCATCGAGCTGGTTGAGCAGCTCCAGCATGGTGCGCTGCACTTCCCGGTCACCGCTTACTTCACTGTCAAATCGCTTGGTGCCAATGGCATCAATCTCATCAATGAAGATAATGCAGGGTGACTTCTCTTTGGCAAGCGCAAATGCATCTCGCACAAGCTTGGCACCATCGCCAATGAACATCTGTACCAGTTGAGGCCCTGCCAGTTTCAGGAATGTGGCATTTGTTTGTGCGGCACACGCTCGAGCTATCAGAGTCTTGCCTGCACAAATTGCACTTGCATCAGCTTGGCATGCATGATGGCAAGTCACAAGTTGTCAGCAGCATTCTGATTGAACAACAGGCACCAAGTGAGCCAACCCCAAAATACATGATGGCAGCTTTGACCAACTTTTCAGAACATGAGTGCGCATATTGGCTGACATCTGGTGCAAGGCTGCCACATAACCTGACATGTCTTGCTCAAAGCATGGCTGCAGACACAATGCAAACTTGTTGGTGCTGCTTGTCTTTTCACCTGTGCCAGGCGGCCCATACAAGAGAACACCCTTGGGAGGCTTGATGCCAAGGCTCTTGAACCGTTCTTTGTGGGTGACAGGCAGCACTACAGCTTCCACCAGCTCTTGGATCTGCTTATCAAGGCCTCCAATATCACTGTAATCTTCTGTGGGCTTCTCATCTACCTATGCCAGGAGCAGTTGATGCGTCATGCCCTGATTTGTCGTATGCAACATGCATCCCTACGAGCTACACCAAAGTTCTGCAGGCAAATGCGCTACTGCTCACAAATGCATATTTGAAAGCATTCTTGCAAATGGCCAATTGACAGTGTGACAGTGGTATGATTGACTTTCACTACGAAGGCACATCATGCGCCTGTCAGGTCTGGGCTGAATCACGAGCACAAGAAAGCAAAGTCACGCCAATTGCACAAGCGAGACTTGCGTAATGTGAATCTCACCAACATAGCTTTGACCCTGCTATCGTACTCTGATGGCAGTGTATCCAGTATGAGATAGCTGTCTTTGTTCACTCCAACCAAGTCTCCAGGTTTCATTGTATCAGCATCAACTAGTCCAACAACTGGCAAGAAGATTGTTTGCCTAAAAGAAAGTTGCAGCACACAGCAAGCCTCAGCCAACCTTGAACTTGAAAGTTGATCAAGAGCATGCAAAATCCAAAAAGCAGAGTGACGAGAACAGAGTTCAGACTGCGCAAGATGATGCATCAACGCCTCTTGCTGCGCAGATCAATAGCCTTGTATGCTGACTTGACTTACCTAGTGGATGTCTTCAGGACCACACATTTTCCCTTTCGTTGGCTGTCTAGGTCTATGTTGGCACCGTCCTCCTCATCTTCCTCTTCAGGCTTAATATCCAGAATTTCAACAACATTTCCCACAAGGTATGGTAGCTGGTTGTTCAGCTTGATCTTCTCCTTGTTTTCCTTGATTTTCTCCTTCATCGATTGTTGGTCCAAAGTCAAGCGCTGAGACTCGTCTTTTAGTACGCGAATCTCATTTTCCAGCAACCGATTCCTGCGCAGTATATCGTCTGCTGTCATGCCTTGAAACTCATCAGGCAAAGCTTCTTCAGCATCGTCAAAGATCTCCTTTTCCAGATCCATGGTTCTGTACTTAGCAAAGATGAACCAAGTAGCTGAAAGCACGTTCGATCCTGTGAGTTCTAGCGCTGTTGTCCTGTCACAGTTTCGGTCACA
>JAABUO010007546.1_pt1 | contig 12403 bp, 17 predicted proteins | sample 5559291 | NCBI WGS metagenome assembly JAABUO01 (sample SAMN10711878, study PRJNA513372) | rock metagenome | isolation source: Antarctica rocks | place: Antarctica: Victoria Land, Finger Mt sud
CCAGCCGTCCGCCCGCGCACCCGTGGTCCACCGCGCAGCCACGGCTGCTGCCCACGCCGCTGGGCGCGCAGGCATGCACACAGGCTGTTCAGCGCATTGCCGCCGCGGCAGGCTAGGCAAGGGATGTAGGGTAGGGTAGGTATAATAAGCCGGGCAGAGCCCGCTGCATGGGCAATTAGTTGCTATCCATGCCCCTGCGCCCCAGTGTTTGCTGTGCTCCTGCTGCGCTTAAGTGCTTGCCAGGCTGGCCTGGCCCGCTGCCCCCGGGAACACTTGGACTGGGGTTGCTGCCTCCAAGGTCAGTTGGGATGTGGCTATGGTGTCCGCATTTGCATAGCCTGCCAGGCGTAGCGGAGCATGTTGAGCATGGGTACGTCTACAGACACATCATCACGGCGTGCAGGGCTCGCCGGCGGTCATCAGCGCGGAGGATGCGGCTGCGCCCGTGGGGGGCGGCGCAGCTGGCGCCGCCAGCGCCATCCCAGCGATACAGCATGAGGCCCCGCCCAGTGCGCCCTGAGCAGGACCTGTGTGAGCTCACGGGTGCTCTCCTGCATGTGCCATCACAGCATTTGGTCGGCGCTCAGGCTAGAACAACCAGCGGGTAGCCCGGGCTCAGGGCACTGCAGCAAGCGTATGGAGCTGGAAAAATCAAACTGGATATCCAGGCACTTGCATTGACAAGGAACGCAAGCTGTACGGCCGACATACATACGTCCAGGCAGCTGTACAACAGACAAAAAAAGAACGAAGTGCTTGCCTGAGCCCTGTCGATAATGTTTTGGGTGGGAGCATATAAGTGCCATGACCGGAGCCTCCGGGACGCTGGCACGCTCGAGCCACACACCCTGGGCCGCCAGGCGGCCTGGGCCCGGACGTGGCGGGCGGGCGCATGGAGTTAGAGGCCCTCGACGCGCTGCTGCGCGTGGACGGCCAGGCCGCGCCGGCCGCGCTCGCGCGCGCGCAGCGCCGCGTGGACGCCTGGCAGGCCGGCGGGCCCACGCCCGAGGACATACCGCGATCCTTCCAGGCGCGCCGGCCCCCAGCAACCCGCGCGTGTGGGGTGTAGCCGTCTCGAGAGTGCTGGCGGCGCACGCCCCAAATATATCATGGTGTCTGGCTGTGCTGGGCGGCCAGGGTGTTTGCAATGTGTTTGGTCGTTGAGCAGCTACGTGGGATGCCATGCAGGGTTGTGGCGGCATGCCCTGCTCCCTGTTGAAGCCTAAGAGCAGCATGGGCGTCAACCGTCGTCCACCCTGTGTATGAGGATTGGAGGTCATTGTGCCCTAGGAGTGAATCTGGAACGCTTTGGGAGCGCAGGACATCGCAGAGGGCGGTGACCGCGACGCGGCGGAGGCTGCGCCAGCGGCCGCCGCGGCCGCGCCGCGCGCCGGCTCTGAGGCAGAGCCGGCTGCGCTGAGCGCCGAGCCGCCAGCGCACAGCGCAGGGGCCGTGCATGGGTCTGCATCAGGGCCCAGGGAAGCAGAAGGGCATGCCTCTGGGCCCACGGCTGTCGGGCCGGGCGCACAGTCTGGCCCGCCGGCAGCTGAAGCCAGGCTAGCAAACGGAAGCGGCGCCTCTGGCACACCCGTGTGGGGCGGCGGCTGGGGCCTGGACGGAGGTGCCAACAGAGGCTCCCCCGGCGCGGTGGGCGCGCCTGGGCGCAATGGGGACGTGGGCGGTGCGCGACCAGCAGAGCCCTCAGGAGGACCAGGGCGGGCGCGCTCGCCCGCCCCGGACGGCGCTCGCGGCGCGAGCGCGGGAGGGGCGCCTGCGTCGCCAGAGCGCGTGGCCGGCAGCAGCGCCAGTAGCTGCACCGCGGAGAGCGCGCAGGCGTCGCCGTTTGCGAGCACGGCAGCGCAGGCGAGCATGCAACGATGCATGTGGCCTCTCGATGCGAGTTGCCGCCACTGAGCGTGACTGCTTGCACACTATATGTCTGCACACATTCTTTTGGAACAACACTTGCTGTGCAAGCCGACACAAGTCTGTGTCATGTCTGAAGCATAGGGCGGGTACCCTCTCGGGGAACTCACCTGCAATTGCCCACCCAGCATGATTAGCATAGTTGCAGCTCCTGTCGTGACGCAATTTGGTTGCGTCCTTGCAGGCAAGCGGGAACGGCAGCTTGGGCGGCTTCCCGCAGCTGCCTGGCGAGCCTGCGCCGCGCGCCCGCTCCGATGCCGCCGCTGGGACCCCGCCCGTGCAGCACGCGCCCGCCGACGGCGAGCCTGGCAGCGCTGGCCTGCCGCGGCCGATCGCGGCGGTGAAGACGCGGTCGGCGCCGCTCGCGCTGCCGCGACCCTATCTAGGTCAGGGGGCCGCCAGGTCACGCGCGAGCCTGCGCAGCCTGCCGGAGGACGAGGCGCTGCAGCCGCGCGCGGGGTCGTGGCCGCCGGCGGCGGCCGCGAAGGCCGCCGCGGCCGCCGGGGATGCTGCGGCGGCGAGCATCGAGGCGGACGGCGGCGCGCTCGAGCTCGCGCCGCGTTCGGGGTCCTGGCCGGCGCTGCGGCGGGTGCGGCTGGGGCGCCTTGATGGAGGGCATGTGTTTGGTAGGCTTGGTGGCAGGCTTGATGCATGCCTCAGTGCTGCCTTGCCAGAGCGGTTCCTGGGAAGCGCACATCCTGCATGTGCAGACCCACTCTTGCAGTGCTCCTTTGAATTATGCTTGGCACTGACAGACACGGCTGGCAGGAGCGCGAGGGCTGGCCAGCGCTGGCGGCGGTGGAGCTGTCGCTGTGCGGGCGCACGCTGCAGCCGGGCATGGGGTGCGCTTTTCACTCCACTTCCTGGCGAGAACTCCGCATTACGGTGGCAGTACACCCATGATGCACCTGTGGAAGACCTCATATCAAGCAGAAGTCAGTTGCCGATTATGCTCCTCGTGTGAGGCTTATCTGTGCCACTGGCCTGCTGGCTGTGCAAGCAAGCCATAAGAGCATCGGCCTGTGCACAACCTCCTGATGGTCCTTGGTACATCATCCAGGTGATTGCTGCTTCAGCATGCAATAAACCTAATCGTGGATCTGCAAGCGTGCAATAACAAAATGCTGGCTGGGCGCTGAGAGTGTTTGGACTGGCCGGCAGCCCCGCAGAGGCCTGGCGGGCGTTCGAGGCGGCGCGCGTGAGCGAGGCGGCGTTCGTGGAGGCCGGCCCCGTTCTGCTGGCCTCGCCAGACCTGGTGCGCCTGACCACGCGGTGCCGCATGCGGCCGCGGCTCCTGCGCCTGGCGACCGCTTTCCAGCTGGAGATTTTAAACGTCGTGACGGCGTATGCTCTGACAGACCCTGGTGTCAGTCAGAGCACGCGCTTTGCCAGTCAATGTCTGTTTATTGTGAGGTATGGCAGGGCAATTTGCTTGCCTGTGGCAGCCCCTGTGCCAGCCATGTTGGCAGCAAGGGCGCCAGGTTGGAGTCCGGCACGGGCGTCCAGGATCCTACTGCCATGCAGGTGGTGCGGCTGGGCGGCGCCCTGTACCCGTGGGCGGCCGCCGCGCCGGCGATCGTCGGCGCGCTGGCGTTCGGCGGGCGCTGGGACTCTGCGCTGCGGGCCGGCGCCGGCATCCCCGTCGGCGTGCCTGCGCTCGCCGGCGAAGGCTCCACAGCCAGGTGCTCCCCTTCCGCTTGTGTGTCTGGAGTGGAAGTATGCGCAGAGTTGGCGATGCTCAAGCATGCTGATTTGTATCACCATTGGAGAATAGCATTTTTGGCTTATTCAGTGAGGTCTGCAGTGCCGTTCCGTATGTATGCTTCTGCATGCTCGCTGCAGCAACCACCATATCGTGTCACGCCTGTGTCAACAGAGTTTGTAGTGATGTGTTTAGTGTCAGAAGCTCTGCAAGCATGCTCTACGCGCAGCGCGGGGTCGGCGCCCCGGGACGGCGTCGGCGCGCCGGGCGGCGGTGCGCGCGGCGGGGCTGCCGATGCGCTGCATGCGGGCGAGCATGAGCGCCGCGGCTGGCGTGTGTGGCTGGGCAGCTGGCGGCGGCGCGACAGCGGCGGCCAGCGCGCCGACGCCGTTGCGGCCGCTGCCGCGTCTGCCAGCGCCGCACTTGACCAGGCAAGCCTTTGCTGTGTCCACCCCATCACCTGTGGTACGCCTGTCTGCCTGCGATTCAGCACTGGCGCAAATCTCCGGGCGCGCTGCCTCGGCACCTGCATACTCAGGTGCGCCCTCATGCTTCACTCAGCACGGCGCATGCGCCTCGCATCCCGTCCGCACTGCGAGCCTGCCTTGCTTGTAACACCCACAGACACGCGGTGCTGCAGGCGGATGCGAGTGAGGCTGCCGGGCGCCAGAACAGCGCAACATCGACGGCGGCTTCGGCTGCGGTGCCCGGCGAGGTCCTGCCGATCCGGCGGCTGCACAAGCGGCGCGCGTTCACGCCCACCGTGGAGCAGGTGCGACACCCATTCGCCAGGTACAGACTGCATACATGTGCGGGGCGCCTGTAGATGCGCGGAACTCAACTGAGCTGTTGTTACAGTGCGGGGTTGCAGACTGCCAACAACTGACACAGGCGCAGCGGCCAAGAGTCCGGACATGTGTCATGGGCACATGGCATGGTGTTTAGCAAGGCGGCGCTAGACCAGGGCATCCCAGCGTTGATACATTGACCGCTGTGGTGCAACGGTCAGAGGGTATTCTTCAGGCATGCTGAGTTGCTGCATTGAATCGATGGGGCGGTGTGCGCAGCTGGCCAGCCTGGACCTGCACGACGGCCAGAACACGATCGACTTCACGTTCGCTCGGCAGCGCCTGCGCGCCTACATCTACTTCCTGCACTGGCACACGCGGTGCGCAGGGCGCCATGCCTGGCAGCCGCTTCGTTGCCGAGGTCACAGCGCGGTTTCATTGTTCTGCGCGGCCTCTTTATAACCCAGTGAGTGCGGTGCAAGCAAGCTCTGCGCTCAGGTGCTGCCTGGCCACTGCGGCAGCATCAGAGGCTTGGGGAGCTTGGCCTTGACTCGCACCACTGCAGGTACCTCCTACCCCTGCCAGGCTGTGGCATTCGGAGTGCTTGCCAGACCCAGCCTACCGGCCCCAAACAAAATGTATTTTTTTCGCCGGAGCTGACCAAAACGGTGGTGCGCAGGCTGGTGATCAGCGACATTGATGGCACCATCACGAAGAGCGACCTGCTGGGCCATGTGTTGCCCCGTGTCGGCTGGGACTGGTGCGGTCTCTACCAACCACATCAGCCCACTTTCATTCGTTCAGCATAATCATGCATGTGCCCTTACTCGCCGAAGCTGCTTTTCACTTGCTGCAAAGCCAGTACTGCACTACACCACCCCTGTTCCTAATGCTGCCGTCGCGGTGTGCATGGACTCACACTGTGCTGACGGGGCGTCACTCATGCACTGCAATGGTGTGTGCGGTACAGGAGCCACTCCGGCATCACGCGGCTGTACCAGAACGTGCGCCTCAACGGCTACCAGATCCTGTTCCTGTCCTCGCGCGCCATTGCGCAGGCGCGCCCCTCCTGCGCTGAGAGCCGCCACTGAGGCTTGTGCGGGGCGCCTGCTACTGAAAGCAGTGGGTCAGCATCAAACCTGTGTCCCTGAGACACCTGCAGGTTGCGCGCTGCGAGCAGATAGGACAGGGTCACCCTGCCCATGCGGGTGCCCTGCATGCCTGCCTGCGTGCATCCGGCGGACAGGCAACAGCCAATGTGTGACTGGTTGCTGTGACCTGGCGGGCCGGCGACAGCCACCATGTGACCGCGGGCTGTGCTGCGGCGGGCAGGCGTCGGCCACGCGCGACTACCTGCACAGCCTGAACCAGAATGGCGAGACGCTGCCGGACGGCCCGGTCATCATCTCGCCCGACGGCCTCTTCCCCTCGCTGTACCGCGAGCTGGCGCGCGGCCCCGCTCCGCGCTGTGCGGCTGCGTCTCAGCGACATGGGTCAACCGTGGAGATGTCATGGGTAAGTCGCGTGCCGCTGGGTGTGTGTGATCCAGATGGATGAACCCCCGTGCCACCACGTTGGTTCTTCTTCAGATAAGCGCATGCCCTGAAGGCTGAACACCGCGGAGTGCTTAGCTCATGCAGATGCGCCGGCATGGTCTCAAGCAGCTTCCCTGACAGACACAATGCTCTGGCATTTCAGCTGACACCATGTTGACACAATGGTGTGGCATTGCAAAGCAGGTGCTGCGGCGGCCGCACGAGTTCAAGATCCGCTGCCTGGAGGTGCGTTGCTTGTCACCGTGTTTTGGCTTGACAGGCTGCCTGGGGTACGCTGCTGCTGCGACATCCCTCTCTGGACATGATGAGGACTTCATGCCGGTGCTAATCTCACCTGCTGCACACAGTAGTGTCAATCATGGCATTTCATGACCTATTAGCATGCAGCTGCGGTGACATGTTTGCCGGGGGCAGGACATCCGCGCCCTGTTCCCGCCGGAGTACAACCCATTCTACGCGGGCTTTGGCAACCGAGACACCGACGAGATCAGCTACCTCACCGTCGGCATCCCCGCCGCCAAGATCTTCATCATCAACCCCAAGGGTGCGACGAAGCCTCCAAGGATTTTGGCCCTACGACACAAACCCGCATGCCTTGGCAGTGCTAGCGCCTGGATTGGGGCCGAACACAGCGCTCTGCCTGGCTGTGCGGCCGTGACATAGGAACGCTGCGCAGCGCGCCCGACGCGCCGCCCGCGGCGCGCAGGCGAGCTGCGCAAGGCGTCGTCCGCGGTGGCCACGTCCAGCTGGTCCACGCTTGTGGCCGTCAACGCGCTCGTGCATGAGATGTTCCCGCCCGTCGCCGCCGTGCTGCCGGCCGACACGCAGGCGCGCGGCGCCGCCCCGCATGTCGGGCTCACGCGCACCCCACCCGCGCCCGTGCAGCAAATTACCCTCATACAGGCGCGCCAATATGGGCGCACAGTGTACAGGCCGCGGCCCGTGACCTGAAACCTCACAGGGTCTGCCTGCAAGCATCCACGAGCCGGCCAGCATCCACCACCCAGCTGTGCGCCTGGCCGGCGCGCAGACGCCGCGCGAGGAGTTCAACGACTACAACTTCTGGCACGTGGCGCCGCCGGTCATCCTGGACGCGGAGGACGCCGACGCGCGCGGGCCAGGTGGCCACCCGCCCCTGATCCTGACACGTCCAACTTGTTTGGTACAGGCTGGGCGCGGCGGGGCGTGCTGTGTGCGCGTGTGATAAAGGCGGTAGGCATAAGCACGCAGCGCACACATGAGCATAAGTACACAGGTGTTCCTGTTGCAAGGCGAGCCAGAGGCGAGCGGGCGCACGTGCAGGACGTCAGCATGGGGGTAGTCAACACAGGCACCTGTGCAAGCGTACGTGCAGCAGCCTGCATTAACAGGGGCTGCGCCAGCGTGGCAGCTCAGGGGCTGCAGGGCTCCGCATGACCACTTGGTGGCGCCACAGGCGCGGACGAGGAGGATTCGTCCGGAGAGGAGGAGGACGATGATGACGACGACGGCGGGGATGACTCTACAGCCGACCTGCGCAACCGCCTGGCCATGGTGCCGGACTTTCCTGTGTGACGCATGTGCGAGCGGCGCGGGCGAGCAGGGTGTGCAGCTGTCGACCTGAGTAGGACCTAGCCTGGCCATAGTGCCATACCTGTCTGTGTGAGGCGCGTGCGAATGGCCCGGGGGTAGTGAGCGGGGTGTGCAAGCGGCGGCACATGTGTGGACACAGGCGACGGTGAGGGACAGACGGTAACTCTGTCACTGCGCAGAGCGCGGAGGTGTGTGTGTGTGTGTGTGTGAGAGAGGTTTTGCAGCACTGCTAGGTGAGAAGTCGGTGAACAACTTGCAGCAGAGTGCACATGCCGCTTATGGAGTCTGCTTTCTGTGTGGTGTTGGTTTTTGAGGGATGTGAGAAAATGACAGCATGCTAGAGTGGTGGCTAGCCCGCCTGGGTCGTGGAGGGTTGGTTCACCGTGTCATGAAGGAAGGAAGGAAGGCTTTACATGAGCTTTGCATGAGCATGAGCTTTGCAACAGCAGTTGCCTATGGTAGGTCAGTTTGCACAGGTCCGAGCCGGGTGCACATGTTGCTTCTTATACCAGCCTCAAATGCGTGCTGACATGCTGCGGCAAAATCTCTTGTGAGGCTTACCTAGGACGGCGGCAATCTGGCTGGCTGCTAGCATACCCCTCAGCTCTACCACCTCAGACCTACGTAGGTATACCCAGACTTAAACATTGCACGTGCGAGAGCGGGCAACAGGGCAGCTTGCAGCAGGGCTGTCTCGGTGCGGGTGTGTCGCGAATGGACCTTGAGGCGCTGCGGAGAACTGAGGCGCACTACGACCGGCATGCCGGCAAGCACAGCACCACCGAGGAGGTATGCTTGCTGACTGCCCTGCATTGGATGCGTTGCAAGCCACTGTCTGTCAAAGTTTGAGCACCATCCTGTGTAACAGGCATTGAAAGCCCGACGCGCCGGTGAGGCAGCTCCTCTGAAGACCTTTCACAACTCGATCAAGCGCCAGATGATAAATCGGTGCGTTCCAGCACAGCACTGGCTCTCTGTGCGCCTGCAACACGCGCAGACAAGGATGGCACCTTGGCTCTGCCACGTCAGAACACACCACGCAAGCACACTCGTGTCCAGCGGTGCCTGTATGCGCAGGTTTGCGTGGCAAGCCGATAGCCTGCTGGACTTTGCGTGCGGACGCGGCGGGGACCTGCAGAAGTGGTTTGATGCCGGGGTGCGCAGCGCGCCTCAACCCCTGCAGCAGAGCACCAGCGTGCCTCGGCGCCTCCCGGCGCTCAGGCCCCGGCCGACGCGCCGCAGATTAAGTACGTGAAGGGCATCGACCTGTCGCCGCGGGAGGTCGAGGAGGCGCAGCGGCGGTTTGCGAGCGAGCGTGCGCTGCCGCGCCGGCAAGGTGCTCACCTCCCGCATCGCTTGGCCACTGCAACAGGTGCCTAGAGGCAGGTTAGCAGAGGCTGCGCTGGAAGACCTTACCTCGAAAGGCTAATGCTGGAGGTGTGAAGGACATGCTGCTGAGGTGGTGGACAGGGAGAAGGGGCTGCACTCATATGTGCAGACATGTGCAGATGTACGCTGTGAAGGAGGGCAGAGCACCGCAGGCACAAGGTCCTGCTGAGATACATTAGGTATTTTCTGACCCTGCCAGGCGCGGGCCAGGTGCGGCGCTGCACGCGGAGTTTGTCGCCTCGCCCGCGCTCGGCGCGTCCGTGTGGCGCGAGGAGCGCGAGTTTGACGCCGTCACCTGCATGTTCGCGCTGCACTACTTCTTTGTCAGCGAGCAGGCGCTGCGCATGCTCCTGGCCAACGTCGCCCGCAACCTGAAGCCCGGCGCGCGCGCGCCCTGCCCGCCCCCGGGCAGCACTGCATCCGGCCTGCGCGGTTGGCCGCATGCTCGCGAGGCCGGCGTGCAGCAGGGCTCGCTGCATGCGAGGCGCTGCCGAGCGGCGTGGGGCCCTGCGCAGTCAGCGGCGCGGCGGCCGCATGCGGCCCAGCCGGGGTTGGCCACGACAAGGGGCGCCCTACATGTCGCCTGCAGCGCTCACAGCCGCGCTGCTGGGCAACACGCCGGGCACCTCCTGCGGGAACCATCCTTATTACCCCGCCCCCTTACTAAGTTCTGTGCATACCCTAAACCCTACAGGGTGCCCGGGCGCGCAGGGGGCTACTTCTTCGGCACGGTGGCGAGCGGGCGGCGCGTGCAGGAGACGATCAAGGCGTCCGGGCGGTGGCCGTCGCTGCGGCTGCCGCTGCTCGCGCTGGACGCGCGCTGGCTGGGCGAGGCCGCGCCCTTCGGCTGCGCGTACAACTGCGCCATCGGCGACACCGTCACGCAGGGCGCGCGCGCGCGGCTGCTGCCGCCCATGCCTGGCGCCCGCCCTGCTGCGACATGCTGCGGCATGCGACCAGCGCGCGACCGGCTCTGCCTTGCGGCTCTGCACTCCTGCTGACCCCGCCTTCCGGCAGTGCTGGCGCACCCGGCCTGTGGGGGGCAGGAGCGCGCCGGCGGCGCAAGGCAGCCACTGGTGTGCTGCCATGCCCTTCCTTGCAGCGCCTACGAGCAGTCGAGCCCCTCTCCTGTGAAGCACGCTTTCACCGACGCCGCTGTGACAGGGCAGGGTTGACCCCATCCCCGCCCGCAGGCGTGCACGAGGACGAGAAGGAGGGCTCGCTGGAGTACCTGGTGTACGCGTCCACGCTCGCGGCGGTCGCCGCGCAGCAGGGCCTGACGCCCGTCACCGACTGGGGCTCCCCCGAGCTGGACGCCTGCTTCGACGAGGCGCGCGCCGGCCCCGGGACACGGGCGCGGCGCTGCGCATACGGGCCCGACGCACCCGCTGATGAGTAGAAGCCACCTGCCCTTTTCTTTAGCCTGACCTACTGCAGCACAAGTAAACACTTCAAGTTGTGCCAGGACCCTCTGCAGGGCAGTATTAGGGCGGCCCGACTCGGCGGCCGCGGCGCAGGCGGACCGCGCGAAGCTGCTGAAGCACTTCCGGCCGCGCTTCCCGCCGGCGTGCGACCCGTCGCTGGCCCAGGCGTCCTCGCTCTTCGCCGCGTTCGCGTTCCGGAAGGGCGCCGCCGCCGGCGCGCCGCCGGCAGGCGCGCCCGGCGTGTGGCGGCCCGAGGTTGGACGCTTGGCTGCGGCGCCCGCCGCCGAGCGAACTGCCTGTTTGAGCGAGCCTGAGCGCCCGCGCCTGGCGCCGCACTGCCCTGTCAGCGGTGGCACGCCCTGCTGCCGGCCAGGTACCCGACGCGGCGCACGTCCTGCCAGGGTGCCCGAGGGAGTGCGAGTGCTAGTAAGGCGCCTGGTAGCATGCCTCACAGGTTTTTATTTATTTTCGCTTGGCCTGCAGGGCCGCAGCCGGCGGACGCGCGCAAGCGGCCGCGCGAGGAGGACGCGGCGGCCGCGCGCGGTGGCGCCGCGCCCGTGTACGGCGGCTCGGGCGCACCGTACACGCCACTTGGGCCCGAGTCGCTGGCGGCCGCGGGCGGCGCGGCCGCCAGCCGCACCAATGGCGGCTCCACCGCTGCCGCCCCCGCCCGGCCCAGCACGACCGCCATCGGCGCGCCGGCGCCGTCCCGCTTCAAGCGGCCGCGCATGCGGGGCGCCGCGCGGCCGGACGGCGAGGCCGACGCGCCGGCGGCGGCCGCAGCGCCTGCGGGCGCCGCCGCGCCCGCGGCGGAGGGCGCGGCCGCGCGCGCGGACGGCGTCGCGCCGGGTGGGCCGCTTCAGCAGGCAGCGGCGGAGCCGTGGGACGCAGGTGCAGCGGAGCGCGACGGCGGCGGTGCCGTGCAGGAGGGCCTTGCGGGCGCACGGGGCAGGCAGGGGGAGGCTGGGGAGGACGGCGCTGATGGCGCTGGGCAGACGCGCTCCGCGGGCACGGAGCGGGCCCCGGAGCCGCCGGATACTCGCCCGGCAGGGCCTGGGGAGGTCGGCGCGGCCGGCGGCCCACTAAGCGATGGCGCGGCTGTCGAGCCTGGTCTGGCAGCAGGTGCGGCGCAACAGGGGCTGCCAGGCGATGAGGCATAGGTGCTGAGCCTGGAGCACCTTGATAGGTAGCCCCATGGGCCTTAGGGTGGCCTGATCACCCAGTTTTGTGGCGCTCGCCAATGCCTTTCCTAGGACCTGTTAGCCGAGGAAGCAGGGATAGCAGAACGAGTGAAGTGCAGACACTGTGCCAAGTGCCTCTCATAGAGCATCATTTGTGGGGCAGCAAAGACCGCACAGCAGAACCTGTGCATGGAGAACAGCCGGTAACCTGCTGCAAATTGCCGTCGCGCGCGCATCACTTTCCCCTCCGCGCTCGCTCTCAGCTTAGGCATCAAGGACTCCATAAGAGCATGCGCTGAACGATTGGCCTATCAAAGTTCTCTCAGGAGGCTTGTTTTCAAGGCCCATGTTCGGACAATAACTGTGCATTCACTGCGCAGCGCGCTGCTACAGAAACTGATAAGTACCAGCTGGCAGGGACGGGGGCAAGACAGGCCCAAACCCACTCTCAGCAAGGGCTTACAACTCGACAAGCACCATGCGTCATGCTTTTCAATTCCAACCTCTGCTGCAGCGGTTGCACTGCTGCGCGGACAGCCAGGGTAACCCTTGCATGCAACCCTTTCAGCCAAAATCCTGTAGTCTGTAGATAGTTTGACCAAAAGCAGTAAACGACAGCTGCTCGCCCGCATACTCCAACCCCTTACCAGGACACGCAGGCATGTCGAGTACCCCCATGCCTGGGACTGCGCCGGCGCCCATGCTCATGCTGCCAGGCGCAGCCTCACCCTGCGCTGAGCACATCCAGCCCGTATGCGTGCAGCTGTGCCTCACGCGCATGGATCAGCGCGCAGCGCTAGCCGACCGCAGCGTCCTCCGCCGCGCTGCGCGCCGGCTGCATGGAGCTCCAGGCTCCCAGAGCACA
>JAABUO010007549.1_pt1 | contig 12398 bp, 22 predicted proteins | sample 5559291 | NCBI WGS metagenome assembly JAABUO01 (sample SAMN10711878, study PRJNA513372) | rock metagenome | isolation source: Antarctica rocks | place: Antarctica: Victoria Land, Finger Mt sud
GGGGCCGCTTCGAACTCGGGTGACGACACGGGCCTGGCTTGATGAGTATCGTCAGGGCCTGCGGTCTGGCGGCTACCATCGGGGCCAGCAGCGCAAGGGCCAGGACCCCGGCGGCGCGGGCGGGGAGTAGGTGATGAGCATGGGCACGGCAGACGACCAGCTGACAGTACATCAGGCGGCGACTTTGTTGGGCGTCAGCGTCCGTACCATCCACCGCCTGGTGACTACTGGGCGTATCCGCTCTGAGAGAATGACTCCGCCGGGAGCCAGAGTGTATCTCCTGTTGAACAAAGAAGACGTAGAGCAAGTGAGCCGGGAACGCGACCCACAGGGGCGTGGATAGGCTGAGCAGAGGAGACATGATGGGTGGCACGGCAGACGGCGGGCAGACGGCGGGCCAGGAGGCACTCTCGGATCTGGTGAGCGTGCGGGAGGCGGCACGGGTGGCGGGCGTCATGCCCAGCACGGTGCATAGCTGGGTCAAGAGGGGGCGGCTCACGGCCCAGCCTGGCGCCGGGGTGCGACGGGTGAGCCTGGCGGCCGTTCGGGCACTCGTTCCCCTTCCTGACCCCCAGGTCCCCGCCGACGCCGTGGCCATCTATGAAGCCCTGCGTCTCACGGACGTCACCAGAAGGCACATCGAGACCTGGGTGACGCAGGGACGGCTCCCCAGCTGGCACGGCCGCTATGGCATGGTCGTGCGCGTGGCCGATGTTCTGGCCCTTGCTCAGCAGCGTGCCATGATGACCGCCGCTGCTAAACAGGACACGCCGCTGCCCCCCGATGCCCTCTCCGTTCGGGACGCCGGGCGCCTCTGTGGCGTGACCGAGAGCCGTCTCTACACCTGGATCAAACGGGGCCTGCTGCCCGTCTGGCCAGGAACTGGGAGCGGGCAACGTATCCGCCTGGCCGATGTTGTGGCCCTGGTCGAGCGACCTGACCGTGCGCTGCCCCCGCGCCCTGAAAGAGAGCCATGACCAGCGAGCAACAGCAGCAGCCCACTGCCCCCCTGCGACTGCCCCTGCGCGTGCGTGTCGAAGTGCGCGGCCAGCTCGGCGATGGTTCGGCCATCGTGGCCACGGCCTGGCGCACCCTGGAGCCCGATGAGCCCGAGTATGAGCAGGCCTACCAGGAGGCCGCCCGGGCGCACCGCATCTCTGGCTGGGAGATGCCCTATGCCGACGCCGGCTCGAGTGACGAGCCCCAAGACCAAGAGGCGACCTAGGGAGTGGAGACACCCGAGACGCCTGCAGAGGACGCAGGCACGCGAGCGGATGCCGACGTCGGCGCCGACCTAGGTGGGCATGCAGCTGGCGCCGACGTGCAGGCGTACACTCTGACCGTTGACCAGGCCGCTGAGATCCTGGGTAAATCAGGGGATACTGTGCGGCGCTATATCCGTACCGGCCAGCTCGGCGCCATGCGCGTCCAGGGTGAACGAACCGTGGAGTACCGTCTACGCACCGATGACGTGCTTGACCTACATGGGCGCATGCACGCCTACGTGGGTGCCGACGTAGGTAGGCAGACTGGTTCCGCACACGTGCCGACGTCAGAAGAACAGGATGAGGGGTCGCAGGCACGTGTGCAGGACGATGCATCCGTGACACGCTTAGGTGCGGCTGCCGCCATGCAATCCATGATTGAGCAGGTCGTGGCGCCATTGGCTGCTGCAAATGAACAGCTCCGCGCGCAGGGCGAACGGCAGCAAGAGACGATCGCACGGCTGGCTGAGGAACTGGGTGCCACACGGGAGCGGGCACGCCAGGCTGAGGAGCGCGCCGGCCAGCTCGAGCGCACAGATCGCCGGCGGCAGCGGCCCTGGTGGCTGCGGTTGCTCGGCTAATGCGCCCCCACGGCGGCGGACCCGGTCAGGGGGGCCACGGCGACCGGGTGGCCTGGATCCGCCACGCTCTCCAGGAGATGCGGCGCATAGAGCACGGCTATCTGATCCTGCACCCCGAGAGCATGGCTTGTCCCCTGTGTGAGGACGTCCAGGCAAACCCCGGCTTCTGCCCGAGGTGCCGCCATACTATCATGGAGCTGTACCGGACCCGCGATGACTGAGCCCACGCGCCGCTGGGTTGCTCCGCCTGCGGCTTCTCTGCGAGCTTCACGACCGCGGCCTTGGGCAGGCCGCTTTCACCGGCCAGGATTGTCTCCCTGGCGCCGGGCACGTTACGCTGAAGCGGTGTCCACCGCGCGAGCGAACTGTGCGTCAACTCTGACGGTTCGTTCCGAAACACCATCGCGTTCAGCAACCTGCTCCTTGGTTAAAAAGGTGGCAGATTCTGCCACCTTTGCGGCAGGGCGGCCACGCTGCTTGATACCGTCCCAGTACTTACCCCGGAGATAGGACCGCTGTTCATCCCGTAGGTTCCGCCGTGCCAGTTGGTTCGCCATGATCCACAGTTCCGAGCCGCTGCCCGTGGCTCGACGGGAACCGTGATCGTCTTGCGCACCAGGCCATCTTCCACCGCCGCCGCATGCACGCTCTTGAACTCGCCGGTCTTCATGCGCTCCAGAATGTCTGGCCGGTCACGGGCAATGGGTGCAGTCGACGGGAGGATCACTCCTCCCGCCTCTGCTTCAAAACCGTGCATGCGAGCTTTCCCCGCACACGGCTCCTCAGGTACCCTCTCCTTGTCACGGACGCTTCTCCACCAGGGGAAGCGATGAGGTCTGACCGTTGGCAGCTTCGGACGATGCGTCCTATCCACACGCTCGGACGAGACAGGTCCGGCGCTTCGGGCATATCGACTGCTACTTGCTCCGATCTCCTTTGGGCACCCGCCTCCCCGTCAGCATATCTGGGGCGTTACCCCCAGCTTTGGCTTCTGGGAGGATCCTTCTAGCATCGTCATGTGGGTGATCCCTCCTCCTTGCGGAGAGAACAATGCTAGTTACCTCGTTCCTGCTGATCGTTTTGCGTCGCTGTAGGGCGGTCCTATACACCGGGTTTTGTGGGGATGCACCCTGGTCGCGGGTCGAGACGCCAGGCCCCTATCCTTCTCCTTTTGGAGCAAGCCTGCGCACCCACGTCGGCTTGTTTAGAGTTACGATGCTTCCGCCAGACCTTTGCTTACGCTGCCCATGGCGACCTGCTCGCAGGGATCACGGCGGTGGGTTCGTCGCGCGCCCGCTTTTCACCCCGCTTCACCACCTTGAGAATCAGTCGCCGTGGTAGGGGTGACGCATTTCTCCGTGCACCAGAGGGTGGGGATCACGCCCACCATCGATCAGCAAGTTGTCAGGGGACCAGCCCCTGCGTCTCTTCCCCAGGCATACCTCCTGTTTCGAGACAACGAATCGCACCGACCCGTCAGGTAATCAGGGTCATTGCCCCCCTTGACCAAGTTGACATTGTCAACTTGGTCAAGGGCAGATGTGTGATCCCCGCCATGCTTACCCGAGGGTCGCGAAAACCGGGCGCGTTCTTCTGCTGTCGTGACCTGCCCGTCAATGAGCCGTTGCAGCACGTCAGGGTCATAGCCCAGGCCAAAGGGCTTGCGGGCCTGGCAGAAGGCGCGGTAATCGCGGAAGGGATGACCGGCCGGGGCGGACACGCCGGCGATGCGCTCCTTCTTTTCCCGGTAGTCGTCCTGGGGCCGCGCTTAACGCCCGCACGCCACGCAGCGGCCGAACACAGTGGTTGTGCGCATCTTAGGCCCCGCAAGAGGCCAGACGCGCACAACCCGTAGCGAGTACGGTTTCACCCGACAAGCGGGAGAGAAGTGACGGGGCTAGCCCTTGACCAAACCTCTCTAGCGCAGGGCCTCGGGAGAGTCGGGCTAGGCCGGCCAGCCGGTTGGCGCCCTCTGCCCGTTTCTCCTGGAGGTAGCAGCGGACTACCACGTAGACGAGGCCCCCAATACAGCAGTAGCGATGTAAAAGGCACCGATATTGGTACCGCTACCGCCAGGAGGCGCGAGTACTGGTCCAGTACCGCCATTTTGTGCGTGAAATTGGCCACCGGTACCGGTGCAGTACTCGCCTTTATCCTGCCTCGCTTCCCTCAGGGAGCGTTGCATGCCCTCCCCTGCCCGAAAAGCGGCCCCTATTAATCTGGCCTTGCCTCCGCGCTGCCCTTTCTCTCCGCCCGGCGCGCGGTGATCCCTGAGTCTGCTCCGAAGCGCCCCTGTGTGACCGTGTGCTAGGCGGCGGGCGTTTCTGGGGTGCCCTGTCGTGGGGCCTGGGCAGGGGTGGTGAACAGGCACGCGGCCCCCGCTGCCTGATTGGCGACAACCCCCAGAGCGTGCGCGAAGTCACTCAGGCGGCAAAGCTCCCCCTCGTCGTCACTGACCTCGGCGGCAAACAGGCCCCCGATGGCGTCGGTCATGCAACGCAGGAGGATCCGCAGGTCCGCGTGGCTCATCTCCAGGTGGGCCGTTGTGCAGGCGTCACCCTGGGTTAGCGCCCGGGCATGCAGCGCCAGTTGGGTGTCAATCTGGCCCGCGGCTTCTCGCCTGAGCAGCGTGTCGTAGGCCGCCGTGGGCTCCTGGGTCAAAAGGACGTCCAGGGCCTGGCGTAGGCCCTCCTGGTGGCGCTGCGTAGCGATGGTCTTCCGTGGCGTCGTGGTCATGAGCGGGTCTCCTCTAGCGTGCTAGACGTGGTGGCGGCGGTATGCGACGGGGTGAGCGGCTCGCCGTCCCCGGGGTTGTTGCAGGTACCGGCGGCGATTGCGCAAGCGCTCAGACCTGAGCGCTCGCCCGTAGCGCGTGTGGTCATGGCGACCATGGGCAGTCCTCTCCTCGTACGATAGAGGGAGCAGGCCCCGGGGCGTTTTCTTCTACTTGTCGCCCCGGGGCCTGCTCGTCGGTGTGCTAGGCGGTGGCAGGGGGCGCGGCCGCGGTGCCCTGGTCGGCGTGGCCCGCCTGGGAGCGCTGGTCCGGGGAGGTGTACAGCGTCTCGCTCCCGGCGTGCAGGCGCTCCAACATCGGGTCGAGCAGCGCCTCGCTGAAGTAGTGCAGCGCGGCGGCGGCGATGGCCACCCGGTTGACGGCCCGGGCCGTGTGCCAGGGCTGATCACGCGTATACTGCCGGTGAACGTGCTCGCACAACGCGGCCAGGACCTCGCAGGCCTGCGTCACGTCGTTAAACTCCAGGGTAAGAGACTCCCTCTCGTCTCGGGTGCGTGTCGGGGCGACGGCGGGGCCGGGCGCGGCCAGTGCGGCGGTGTCTGGGGTCGTGGTGGTCATGAGTGGGCCTTTTGTACCCGGTTGGCCGGCGTGTCGTCCTCATCATCGTCCCAGTAGCGGGCATCATTGCAGACATGATCGGCAATGGCGGCTAGCGCCTCTGAGGAGTTCCGCAGTTCGGACCATGACTGAGCCTCGTTGGCCCCGTTGGTGGTGGACATCATCTCATCGGCAAGCCGTGCAATGCCCATGCTGAGGACATACGCCGCCTTAAACAGCTCGTCAAAGGTGATGGGCCGGGTGTACTTGCCGGGATTGGGAGCGGTGGGGATGACTGTCCCCTCTGGACAGGTGGCCATGGTGATCTCCTCATAGGTGGTGGCTGAAAAGCGTACTCAGTACGCTTATGTAAAAGGGGTAGCCTGGGTGGTCGGCACATGGCCTCTCAACATTATTTGAAGGAGAATCCCCGTTAAGGGCCACCATTATCGTCAGCTCAGGGCTCGGCACGGCCCTCAACCGCCGCTCGTCGCGGAACACTCGGTGCAGAACCATGGTTCCGCGACAAGATCGGCGCGAATATTCACTCACACCAGCCCAAACACGGAAGATTCGGCTCGACTTTGGGCCTAAAACCCGTCGCAGAACGCTGGAACGGGCAAAGTTGGCAGAACGTGGCAGTACAACCGCCGCCTTAGCGGGGATTTTCCTTGAAATGTTGTTGAGACCCCCACATCGCTATTCAATAGCGATTTGAGCATCGCCGTTGCGTAGCCGCTCCTGCTGGGAGCAAATGCGCATTGGCTGCGCATTTGCTCCCAGGGTGGTTAGAACGGGACGCAGGTGGCGCAGTGTTCGGTGTTGGTGGTGGGCTCACCACAGGGGCAGAGCGTGGTCCTGCCCGGGCGCACGCTGTCAGCAGCCACGGCCAGGCGCTCCCCCCAGCCGGCGGGGTCCTCGGCCAGCGCCGCCTGCTCGTAATCGTGGCAGTACGCTTTGAGATCCTCGGCGAGGCGGCGTACAGCGGCCACGTGGAGGGCGTGATCGTCGCCAGGGCGTGTACCCTTGCCCTTGCTGCCCCGGCCGAGCCCCAGGACCACCTCACAGGCGCCCAGTGGCGCGCCAGGGGCCACATGGACGGAGAGGCGGATATCACTGGGCCGGGGCGCGGTGGAGACCCGCAGGGGCCTGCTAGGAGGCGCCGTGAGGCCTGGCACGCCACGTGTATTGTGTAGTGTGTTCAAGGTTTCTTCCTTCCTTCCCAAACGGGGCCGGGTGACACCTGTGGACGTGTCACCCGGCCCTACGTCTTTCTCAGGCCGCGAATAGCTCAGCGAATGCCGGCAGGGCGGGAATAAAGGCAGGCGCCGGGGCTGCCTGGGAACGGAAGTCAAAGGTGGGCACCGGCAGGGCGGCGAACTCGGCGGCCAGGCCTGCCCAGTCCAGAGCATGGACAGCGGGGGCCACTGCCGCCACTTCTTGGGTGACGGCGCGGGTGGCCAGATAGGCCAGGCGGTGGGCGTGATACTGGCGGGTGATGTAGAGGTGCTTGCAGACGCCGCCCAGGCGCTTGACGCCCTTGAAGGCGCGCTGTCCGCTCTCGCACTCACACGTGCCCCGGAGCACGTCCACGGCGTAAAGCAGGTACGTGTAGCGCTCGCTCTGGACGGTGTACAGGCCGCGCTCGGCGTCGAGGATGCGCACGTGTGGTTTGTAGGCGCGTGTGGTGGGCTTCCGTGTCGCGGTGGCCGTTTGCTGTGCTACCATGATTCCAGACCTCCTAAGGTCGGCCGGTTCCCTCTTCTTTCAGGCTGGGGGAGCCGGCTTTTCTGTGTGGGAGCCGTTTGCTCCTCACTCCTATATTATATGCTCTTATCAGCACATTGTCAAGCATTTGATGTACGTCATTCTGCCGGGAGATTGCCCTGTGGGCACACCGGTTGCCTGCTGATAGCGGCTATGTTAACCTGTGTCTATGGATACCGATGAGACGAGCATGAGCACTGAGGAGCGGGTGCGCCTTCTCGACCAGCTACCGCCCAGCACGCCACTCACGCTGGAGCGCGCGGCCCAGCTCGCCGGCTATCGCAGCGTGAGTGCTCTGAGGCAGGCAGCACGTGAAGGCCGGCTGCGCGTCACCAGACACAGTCCGCGCTCTGTGGTGACCACGGCCGGCGATCTGCGCGAGTTCCTGAGCAGGCTCCAACAGCGGGGACACGCGCGGGGGCAGCCGCGCAAGGGACAGGACGCCGGCGACAAGGCTGGAGAGTAAGCAAACGATGAGGCTCTACTACTACGCGTCAGGGGATGAGGCAACAGCCATTCTGGAACGAGGCTTTCGGGATACGGCCTACCATCTGGACATGTTGGACCCTACAATAGAAACCCCCGCCGTCCTCCTCTTTGAGGATGCCCCGAAGAAATCAGACGTCCTGGTCGGGGCTGTGCTGGAGGTGACGCTCTGCCTGCCAGAAGAGGAACTGAGCCGCCTGGCACGGAAAGCAGAGCGCTACGGGCGCCGTGAGTGGTTTGTGCCGGCTGCCCTCCTGGGCGCGCACGGTGCCCCACGCATCATTGCCTTGGGGGAGCGAAAGTGGGAGGAGCGGCACGCCGGGAGCATCATCGTCGACCCCGAGTTTGCCGCACTCATCCCTCCTCTGAGTGATGAAGAGGATAGCGCGCTAGGGCACAGTATCAGCAGGTATGGGTGCCGCGACGCCCTGGTCGTCTGGCCCACTCCAGAGGGCGATATCCTCCTTGATGGGCACAACCGCTATCGCCACTGCGCGTTCAACAAGACGCCGTTCGCCGTGGTGGCAGCGCCGTATGTGCGGACACGTGACGACGCTATCGGGTGGATGATTGACAACCAACTGGCCCGGCGCAACCTACCGCCCGAACACCGGGCCTTCCTGATGGGCAAGCGCTACAACCAATCGAAGGTGCGGACCGCCTTCCGCGGCAATCAGCATACAGCTGGTATCCATCACCGTGATGGAGGCCACGCCGCCGATCTTGGACCGACCGCCCAGCGCCTGGCCCAGGAGTATAAGGTGTCTGTCCCCACGATTGAGCGGGCCGGCCAGTTCGCGGCCGCCATAGAGACATTGGCTGAGAACGTGGGACCGCAGGTTGTGGGGACCCTTACGGGGAAGAGTCCGCTCTCCCGGCAGGAGGTCGTGGCTCTTGCGCAGGCTGCCCCCGCCGAGCAAGAGCGCGTGCTCTCCTTTGCCACGGATGGTGAGGTCAAAGCCGCGGCCCGGCAGATCCAGGAGCGCGAGAAGGCAGCGCGGGCACAGGTACGGGCGAACGTGGCTACTCTGGAGGAGAACGAGAGCGAGAAGAACAAGCAGGCACAGGCGCACTACGCCGCATACAAGAAAGACACCTTTCTGGGCCGCGTCATCTGGCGGGCACACAGCCTCCTGGGCGTTCCCCCCGCTGACGCGGCCGCCCTGACAATCCGCTTCGGGCTCCTTGATGCGTTCGTGCAGAACAACAAGGAAGCGGTCGATGCGCTGATTGAGTGGCTGCAAGACTACTCGCGTGCACTGGGGCGGCACCTGGGACCACAGCCGCTACTCCATCCTGAACCGCGCACGCTCCACGCGGTTCCCCTCCCACGCCAAAGTAGTGTGCCTGAGGGTGATGCGGACGAAGACGGCTCCAGCGTCAGCGAGGGCGAGGAGTAGGCCAGGCCACACGGCGCGCGGGTAGGCCGTACCGGCTGCTGATCATGGGCCATACAGGGGGGAGGAGGGGCGATGGAGAACGGGATGCAGGAGGCAGTGTGGGCAGCCGTGGGACGCGCCACGGAGCAGGCCGGCGGCACACGCGTGGCCAGCTTTCTGGGCGAGAGCTGCACCCTGCCCGATGCTGCCTGGGAGCACTTCTCCACCCCCCTCGCTGCTGAACTAGGAGCCGGCTGGGAGGTGACAGCGGGCGGGGAGGACGATCCCTTCTGCATCGTGGTGCAAAGCCCGCACCACACGTTTCTGCTGCGGAGCACCCGCGTGACGACACACGACGGCGTGACCCGCCACCTTGTCCTGGAGGAGGAGTAGGCGATGAGCACGGGCAAAGCTGACGGCGGGTTGACGACGCGCCAGGCGGCCACCTTGTTGGACGTCAGCATCAAGTCGATCCAGAATTGGGTGAGTGCAGGGCGGATCAGAGCAGAGCGCATCACGCCGCCTATGGGCCAGGCGTATCTCGTGCTGAATAAGCAAGATGTGGAGCAGGTGCGCCGAGAGCGCGGCCCACGTGACCGTGGCTAGACGCAGTAGAGGGGACATGATGGGTGGCACGGCAGACGGCGGGCAGACAGCGGGCCAGCAGGCTCCTGAGGACCTGGTGACTGTGCGTGAGGCAGCTCAGGCGGTTGGTGTCACGCCTCCCACGATGCATCGTTGGATCAGGAGCGGGAGGCTGACCGTCCAGCCTGGCCCCGGCGCGCTCCGGGTGAGCTTGGCGGCTGTGCGTGCCTTGTGCGCCCCCTTTGACCCCCAGACGCCACCAGACGCGCGCCTTGTCTACGCCGTCACCCAGGCCGTAGGAATGGGCAGAGAGCGCATCAGGGGGTGGGCGCGACGCGGCCTGCTGCCCAGTTGGCAGAGTCGGCATGGGCTACTAGTCCGTGAGGTGGATGTGCGCGCCGTGGCCCACCGGCAGGGACTGCTCCCTCCTAATGCCGAGGCCGAGGAGTAGCGCGATGAGTGTGAACGACAGCCCCCAGGAAGTTCCCGAGGATCTGGTGAGCGTGCGTGAAGCGGCACAGGCGGCGGGTGTCATGCCCAGCATGGTGTATAGCTGGATAAAGAGCGGGCGGCTCTCCGTCCAGCCTGGCGCCAGGGTGCGCCTCGTGAGCCAGGCAGCCGTTCGGGCACTGGTGGCCCCTCGGGTAAGCCAGGCAGCCGTTCGGGCACTGGTGGCCCCTCCTGACCCCCATGCCCCCGCTGATGCCGTGGCCATCTATAAAGCCTTGCGGCTCACGGACGTCACCAGAAGCACCGTTGTGGCATGGGTGAAGCAGGGCCGGCTCCCCAGCTGGCGGGGCCGCTATGGGCCTCTGGTCCGCGTGGCCGATGTGCAGAACCTTGCTCAGCAGCGCGCCATGACGGCCGCCGCAGCAGGAGATGGCACGCCGCTGCCCGCCGACGCCCTCTCCGTTCGGGACGTCGGGCGCCTCTGTGGCGTGACCAAGGGCCGTCTCTACCTGTGGATCAGGCAGGGCCTGCTGCCCGCTTGGCTGGTGCCCGGGAGTGGGCAGCGCGTCCGCGTGGCCGATGTGGTGGCCCTGGCTTCACGGGACAGTGTGAGCCCGACTCCTGGGGGTGAGAGTATCCCATGACCAGTCAGCAGCAACAGCAGCCCCCCTACGACCCGCCGCGGCTGCCCCTGCGCGTCCGCGTTGAAGTGCGGGGCCAGCTCGGCGATGGCTCATCTATCGTGGCCACGGCCTGGCGCACGCTTGAGCCCGACGAGCCCGAGTATGAGCAGGCGTACCAGGAGGCAGCGCGGGCGCATCGCATCTATGGCTGGGAGATGCCCTATGCTGACGCCGGCGAGCTCGGGGCGTAGCACATGGACGAGGGGGACACGGGGGACAGGCCGGCGATCAGGGACCCTATCACGATTGCCGAGGCCGCACGCCTCTTGGGCGTCCACCCTAATACTGTGCGCAACAGACTGAAGCAGGGAGTCTACCAGTTTGGGAGGGTCCTGACCCCCAACGGGGAGGCCTATGTGCTCTCACGCGCTGCTATTGAGGCCCACGCCCACGCCACGGGGGAGGGTCCACTACCCTCACAACACGCTGTTACCCTCCAAAACGCACAGCCAGGCACCCTCCCGGGGACCCTACAAGATACCCTACAGGGGACCCTCCAGGCTGTGATCGCCCCTCTCGTCGAGGCCCACGCCCGTGAGGTGGCCGCTAAGGACGCCACCATTGAGCGCCAGGCCGAGGAGCTGGGCGCCGCACGGGAGCGGGCACGCCAGGCCGAGGAGCGGGCCGCCCACCTGGAGCGCGCTCGAAGCCGACAGCAGCGGCCCTGGTGGCTGCGGCTACTCGGCTAGTGGACGTCAGCGACCACGACCAGGGAGGTCCCCGGGGGGTGACCTGGATACGCCGCGCTGTAAGCGAGATTCGGCGCATAGAGCACGGCTATCTGGTCCGGCATCCTGAAAGCCGGAGCTGCCCCCTGTGTGATAAAGCGCAAGCCAACCCGGGCATCTGCCCAAGGTGCCGGCATATCATCATGGAGGCGTACCGGACTCGTGATGACTGATTAGCTCAGGGCCTCGGGGGAGGCGAGCCAGGCCGCCCGTGATGCACACGGGCCTGCGTGGGCTCACGGTGGCCCCTGAGCGGCGGGGCTGGCTTCCCGGGGACAGTGCCCCTCTGTGGCCTCTGTGCCCTGTCCTGGCCCCTCTGGACTACCCTGTCGGCCTCCTGGTGCTGCCGGCGGGCGTTGGCCTCCCGGATCGCTGCCCGCCGCGTAGCGCCCTGGTCCACGCCATTCTGCAGGATGCCGTCACCGAGCCATCCCGGCGTGCTGGGCGTCTCCTCGTCTTCTGGCATCTCCCCTCCCCCCTCCTCTTGCACTCACTCGCACCAGATGCCACACTGCAGGGTAGGCCCAGTGCCCACGGCCTTGAAGATACCGTAGGCACTGACCGAAGCCCACCGCCCCGTGTGTTCTTGCTTCCTTTCTTGCACACGGGGTCCGCAATGGTGGGCTTCCCTTTGCATCTATTCTCCGTAGGGGCTACACTAGTAACCACGATGCCCGCAGGTCTCTTGCACATCGCCCTGTGGACCACGGCACAGAGCCCACCCCCGCGCCAGTCTCTCTCGGCGCCAGGTGGGCTTCCCTTTGCCCCAGCTACAGCCCGAAGCGCGTCTCCTGTGCTTCTAGCCAGGCTAGCCACACCGCTTCCGTCGCTGCCTAGGCGGCTAGACACGCGCGCCACCTGGGCCCTCCAGGCCCAGATATGCGTCCATCAGGGCCAGCTCCTCCTCGCTCAAGTTCGCCATGAGGTGGGGCCCATCCTGCACCTGCAGGGTGTACCAGCCCCTGGCGACGCGGATGGTCAGGGCATAGAGCGTGCGGTTCCCCTGCGCCCGCCGGTGGGCCACAATGGCTTCTTTCTCGGCTGTAGCGGAGGCCACCATGCTCTGGGGCAGCACCCACGCGCTGGGCGGTTGCCCCTCTACAATCACCAGAACCCGCTCGGGTTCGTACGGCCGGTGCGGCG
>JAABUO010007551.1_pt1 | contig 12397 bp, 9 predicted proteins | sample 5559291 | NCBI WGS metagenome assembly JAABUO01 (sample SAMN10711878, study PRJNA513372) | rock metagenome | isolation source: Antarctica rocks | place: Antarctica: Victoria Land, Finger Mt sud
ACCCGCTCGTGTACCCCGAGCTCTCGGTCACCGAAAATATCTTCATGGGGCGCGACATACGGGATCGCTTCGGCAACATCGACAAGCGTGCGCAGACCGTACGCGTCCATGACCTCCTGCGCGACCTAGACGTCGACCCACGCCTCGCCGAGCAGCCGATCGGCGACCTCAGCATTGCCCTGCGCCAGCTCGCCCTCATCGCCAAGGCGCTCTCCTGGGAGCCCAAGCTGATGATCTTCGACGAGCCGACCGCGATCCTGACTCAGCGCGAGGCGGACACCCTCTTCGGCATCATCCGTAAGCTGCGCGACCGTGGCGTCGGCATCATCTATATCAGCCATCGCCTGGAGGAGATTTTCTCCCTGGCCACGCGCGTCACGGTGCTCAAAGACGGCGAGAGCAAGGGCACATGGCCCGTGACCGGGACGGGGAAGGTCGGGGGGGAGGGCAAGGGCGGCGCGACGCTTACCACCGCGCAGTTGATCGAGCTCATGGCTGGCCGCGCGCTCCTGGAGAGCGTGACCAACACGGGTCCGCGCGGGGGGCGGCCGGTCCTATCCGTGCGTGGCCTGACCGGGTACGGCCGCTACCACGACGTCAGCTTCGAGCTCCACCCGGGCGAGATCCTCGGTTTCTTCGGGCTGGTCGGCGCCGGGCGCAGCGAGGTGGCGCGCGCCATCTTCGGCGAGCAGCCGGCCGAGTCGGGCGAGATCGGAGTCGACGGTCAGCCCGTGCGCATCCGTTCGCCGCGCCAGGCCGTGCGGTTGAATATCGCCTACCTGCCCGAAGACCGCAAGGGGCAGGGTATTTTCGGCAACCTATCCGTCCGCTACAACGCAGCCATCACGATCGTGCAGCGCCTGGCCGCGCTGGGGCTAATCGTGCGCGAGCGCAGCGAGGATAATGTGGCAAAGCAGTACGTCCGCGACCTGTCGATCAAGACGCCCACCACCCGCGTGAAGGTCGCCAACCTCTCGGGCGGTAACCAGCAGAAAGTGGTGCTGGCCAAGTGGCTGGCTGCCAAGCCGCGTATCCTCATCCTGGACGAGCCGACGGCCGGCATTGACGTCTCGGCCAAGCAGGAAATCCACAACCTCGTCGTCGATCTCGCGCGGCAAGGCGTCGCCATCATGCTCATCTCATCCGAGCTGCTCGAAGTGCTCAAGCTGAGCGACCGCGTGCTCACCATGCACGAAGGGTACGTGACCGGAGAATTCATGCGCGACGCGCCGGCGAACACCGTGCTGGCAGCGGCCATGGAAATGGAGGCGCCACGTGCGCGGCACGCCACCGCTTGATTCGCCAGCGGCCCCCGCCGACAGGATGACCGCGCGGGCGGTGCCCGCCCGGGCGCGACCCGGCCTCGGCGGCGTCGGTTGGCGCGCGATCGTGCTGCGGCGCGAGGCCAGCGTGGCAATCCTGCTCGTGGTGGGCAGCCTGCTGTTCGGCCTGACCCATCCGGCTTTCCTCTCGTTCACCAACCTCTCGTCGATCTTGGTCAACACGGCCGTGGTCGCCCTCGTCTCGACAGGGATGACAATGATTATCGTCACGGGCGGCATCGACGTGTCGATCGGCTCGACGCTCGGCATGGGTATGCTCGTGGCCGTCAACCTCGAGCTCGACGGGTCGAACATCCTGGTGGTCCTGCTCGCCTGCCTCGGCGTGGGCCTGCTCATCGGACTGGTCAACGGGACGATCGTGGCGTTCGGGCGCATTCACCCCATCATCGTGACGCTGGGAATGCTCAACATCGTGCGCGCGCTGCAAGTCCAGTTCCTCGGCCCCCTCTACATCACGGCGCCGCCGACGACCCCCGGCCGCGCGTTGGCCCTGAGCACCGTCGTGGGACTGCCCACGCCCTGGTGGATCGCCATGCTGGTCGGTCTGGCCGGCAGCCTGTTCTTACTGCGCCGTCCGCTCGGCCGACAGATCTATGCCCTCGGCGGCAACCCGGAGGCGGCGCGCCTGGCCGGCGTCAACATCCGCATGGTCACCATCTTCGTGTATGCCGTGACGGGGCTGCTGGTCGGCCTCGCCGCGGTGATCCAACTCGGCCTCGGCGGCACCGTGGCGGCGAGCGCCGGGAGTGGGCTGGAGCTGCAGGTGATCGCGGCCACGGTGATCGGCGGCGCCAGCGTCCTCGGCGGCCGCGGCACGATCCTCGGCAGCATTCTGGGGGCGCTGTTGGTCGAGACCGTGCACAACGCCACGATCGCCATCGGCACGATCAGCCTGCTCGACGGGCTCATCGTCGGCGTGTTAATCATCGTCGCGGTGGGACTCGATGTGCTACAGAACAGGAGGGCGACGACGGTATGAGCGTGGGACCGATGGTTACCGGCGCCCCGACAGGCGGGCGGAGGCGGGGGCGCGACGGCGCTTGGGCGCGCGGCTTGCGCTTCATCGCGTCGGCGCGCAACGTCTTGCTACTGTCCCTCCTCGTCGTCATGTGCGCCTATTTCTCCCTGGCCGTGCCCAGCTTCTTCAGCGGGTACAACATTTACACCGTGGTGCAGGCGGGCGTGACGATCGGCCTGCTGGCGATCGGTGAAACGATCGTCATCCTCTCGGGGGGCGGCGGCATCGACCTCTCGGTAGGCTCCATGCTCAGCCTCTCAGGCATGGTTATGGGCGTGCTCAACATCGTGTACGGCGTGAATATCTGGGTGGCCCTGGCCGCCGCCATCGCGACCGGTCTCGTGCTCGGCGCGGTCAACGGCTTCCTGGTCAGCGTGGCGCGCATCCCCCCGCTGATCGTGACGCTAGCCACGTTCTACGGATACGCCTCGATCGCGCTGCAGCCGACGAACACGAAGCCCTTGCCCGACGCCACGCAGCCGAACCTGCCGCAGTCGTTCCCGCAGTCCTTCATCACCATCGGCAACGGCAACGCGCAGGCGATACCGTGGCTCTCCTGGATACCCAAGATCAGCGGACAGGGCATCCCGTTCCAGTTGCTGTTGATTTTCATACCCGTGCTCCTGATCACGGCGTTCGTGCTGCGGCGCACCGTGGCCGGGCGATACCTCTATGGCGTCGGCACAAACGCGCAGGCGGCGCGCTTCGCCGCGATCAACGTGTGGAACGTGCGCTTCTGGGCCTACGTCGTGTCGGGACTGCTCGCCGGCATCGCGGGGGTGGTGCAGGCCGGCCTGAGCGCCAGCACGACGCCGGACGCCGGGGCGTTGCTCAACCTGCAGGCCATCACCATCGTGGTTCTCGGCGGGGTGAGCGTTTTGGGCGGAGAGGGCGGTGTCCTGGGTGTCCTGCTGGCCTTGCTGATCGTCATCTTCCTCTACAACGGCCTGGGGCTGGAAATGAGCAGTAGCGCGGCGATCTGGCAACCCTTTGCCCTGGGCGTCCTGCTCATCGGCAGCGTGCTCTTCAACGAGTTCGTCCGGCGGCGTTTGGCGGCGGATTGAATTGTGTGCCGATGAACGAAGGAAAGGCGGCTATGACGTCGACGGTGATGGACCCCTTCGCGCTGGCGCTCGACCTGGCGTCGGGCCGTCTCGAGCCCTCCACAAGTCGGGTGGAGCGCCGTATTTCGGACATGCGCGGCATGTACAGGGACAGGGACGCCGAGCGGGCGCTGGCCGACGGCGACGACCCGCTCGTCTACGAGGTGCTGCAATACGATGTCCCCAACGCGAGCGGCCAGCTTATCATGTGCACGACGGTCCTGCACCCCGGCCGCGTCGGCGACGAATACTTCATGACCAAGGGGCACTACCACGCCAGGCGCGAGACCGGCGAGGTTTATCTTGGCCTGAGCGGGCGCGGCATGCTGGTGATGCGGGCGGACGAGCGGTTCGCCACGCTCGACATGGCGCCGGGGGCGGCGGCCTACGTCCCGCCCTATTGGGCGCACCGCACGGTCAACACGGGCGACGAGCCCCTGATCTTCTTCGCGGTCTACCCCGGAGACGCCGGCCACGACTACGGCGCGATCGAGCGCGACGGCTTCCCGCGACGGGTGGTCCGGCGAGCCCAGGGCGTGGACCTTGTGCCGGCGTGACATAGTTCGCGGTCGCCACGCTCGCGAGAGCCGAGCTGTCGGGGAGCGGGGGCTGGGAGCGCCGCTCCCCTGGGCGGGCCGCGTCGACCGTTCACGCGCCTTAGCCGTCGAGACAAGAGGAGAGAGTGCGCCAGATCCAAACGGTCACGACACCACTCGCGGACGCCATCGTGCTGGTGACGCCGCGCTCGTTCGGCCGGGACGACCCGTCGGTGCGCGCCGCACTCGCCGCGGCGGTGGGCGAGGTTCGCTACAACGGGCGCGGGCGCCCGCTGCGGGCGGGCGAACTGTGCGCCGAGCTCGGCGACGTCGACGGCGTCGTCGCCGGGCTGGACGCGTTCGATGCGTCCGTCTTTGCCGCCGCGCCGCGCCTGCGCGTCGTTGCCCGCTACGGCGTCGGCACGAGCAACGTCGACCTCGCGGCGGCCGCCGCGCACGGTGTCGCCGTGACGAACACGCCCGGCGCCAACGCGGAGGCCGTGGCCGAGCTCACCATCGGATTGCTGTTCGCGCTCGCGCGTTCGATCCCGTCGGCCGACCGGGCGGTGCACGGCGGGGGGTGGCCGGCGATCCGGGGCGTCGAGATTCGGGGCAAGACCGTCGGCATCGTGGGCCTGGGCAGGATAGGGCAAGGAGTGGCGCGCCGCGTCGCCGCGCTCGGCTGCGCTGTGGTCGCGTACGACCCCGCCCCGGACGAGGAGTTCGCCGCCGCCCACGGTGTCCGCCTCGCCCCGCTCATGAATGTCATGGCGGCGGCCCACTTCCTCACCCTCCACCTCCCGCTCACCCCCAAGACGGAGGGTATGGTCGACCGCACGCTGCTCGGGCGCCTGCGCGAGGGCGCCTATCTCGTCAACACGGCGCGCGGCGAGCTGATCGTGGAGCGGGATCTGCTGTGGGCGCTCGACACGGGGCGCCTGCGCGGAGTCGCGCTCGACGCGTTGCGCGCGGAGCCGCCCCCACCGGACCATCCCTTCCTGGGCCGGGCTGATGTCATCCTGACCCCGCACAGCGGGGCGCACACCGTCGACGCCGCCGTAGCGATGGGTCGCGGCGCGCTCGACGACCTTGTGGCCGTGCTCTCCGGCCGGCCGCCACGCTTCCCGGTGACCCAGTAAGATGAATAGGATGGGAGAGGAAAACCCTATGCCAGTTCCCCTCGCTTTCGCACGCCTGGCCGACGCCAGGCTCATCGCCGTCGTGCGCGCCGATCGACCCGAGCACGCCGTGCGCGTGGCCGGGTCGTTGCTGGACGGTGGCCTCGCGGCCATTGAGATCACCTTCACCACGCCCGGCGCGGCCGAGGCGCTCGCCGAGGTGCGCGCGGCCTACGGCGAGCGGGTGTTGCTCGGCGCCGGCACGATCCGTGAGCCAGCCCAGGTCGAGACGGCGGTCCGTGCGGGGGCCGATTTCCTGGTGAGCGCGCACCTGCTCCCCGATCTCCTCGCCGCCATGCTGGCGAGTGGCCTCCCTGCCGCGCCCGGCGTGTTCACCCCGTCCGAGGTGGCGCAGGCCCTGGATGCCGGGGCCGAGGTGGTCAAGCTCTTCCCGGCCTCGACGGGCGGCCCGGCCCACCTGAAGGCGCTGCGTGGGCCGTTCCCGGGGCTGCAGACCATCCCCACCGGTGGCATCGACCTCGCCAACGTGGCCCCCTGGCTCGCCGCCGGGGCGCTGGCCGTCGGCGTCGGCGGCGAGCTCGTGTCGCGCCCGCTGATGCGCGAGGGCTGTTGGGAGGAGATAACGGAGCGGGCGCGGCGTTTCGTCGCGGCGGCCAGGGATGCGGGCGCTGCTGAGGACGCCGCTTGATGGGGCGCACCTTCACGTTCATTGGCGTGACGACGGCCTCATCGTCGATCATGCGCATCTTCCCGCTCTGGCGCGACGCGCTTGGCCTCGGCGCCGATGTTCAGATCGTCGGTTGGGACCTCCCGATCGGCGCGCCCGCTGGCCAGTACCGTGAGACCGTGCGGGCGCTCGCGGCCGACCCGACGAACCTGGGAGGCCTCGTCACGACCCACAAAATCGACCTCTATCGCGCGGCCAGGGACCTGTTCGACGAGCTCGACCACTACGCTACATTGTGTGGCGAGGTGTCGTGCATCGCCAGGCGCGACGGCCGGCTGCGCGGCTGGGCCAAAGATCCCGTCTCGGCCGGCAAGACGCTGGAGGGTATGCTTGGGGACGAGTACTTCGCGCGCACGGGCGGCGACGCGCTCGTCTTCGGGGCGGGTGGCGCGGGCGTGGCCATCGCGCTGCACTTGCTCTCGCGCCCCGACCCCGGCGACCGCCCGGGGCGCATCGTGGTCACGGATCCCAGCGCGGAGCGCCTGGAAAGCCTGCGTGGGCTGCGTGAGCGTCTCGGCTCGATCGTGCAGATCGCGTACGTCCGAGGTGCCGACGCCGTGGTCAACGACGCCATCCTGGGCGGGCTCCGCGCGGGCTCGCTGGTCGTCAACGCGACCGGCATGGGCAAGGACAGGCCGGGCTCCCCGGTCTCCGACGGCGCGCCGTTCCCCCGGGATGGGATCGCGTGGGAGTTGAACTACCGCGGGGACCTGACGTTCCTGCGCCAGGCGCGACGGCAGGCCGCGGCGCGGGGGGTACGCGTCGAGGACGGCTGGCGGTATTTTATCTTCGGGTGGACGGCCGTGATCGAGGAGGTGTTCGGGCGCCGCATTGCTCCGGTGGAGCTGGACGAGCTGGCGCGCCTGGCGGCGTTCGCGCGCCCGCCTGTATCGGCGGAGGAGACCTGATGGTGCGTTACATCCTGGCGCACGACATTGGCACGACCGGGGACAAGGCCACGCTCTACGATGACGAGGGCGCACTGGTGCGCAACGCGTTCGCCCCGTACCCGACGGTCTATCCGCGTGCCACCTGGGCCGAGCAGGACCCCGAGGAGTGGTGGCGCGCGCTCTGCGCGTCCACCCGCGACGTGCTGGGGGGCGCGCGCGTCCCCGCCTCGGAGGTCGCCTGCGTGGTCTTCAGCGGTCAGATGATGGGCGTAGTCGCGGTCGACGGGGCGGGGCGGCCCCTGCGCGACGCCATCATCTGGGCCGACCAGCGCGCGGTCGCGCAGATTGCGCGGGTGGCGGAGCGCATCGACCCGCGTCGCGTCTACGCGCTCACGGGGCACCGCCTAAGCCCCTCCTATTCGGCCGGGAAGATGCTGTGGCTGCGCGACCACGAGCCGCGCGCGTACGACGAGGCGGCCGTGTTCCTGCAGGCCAAAGACTTCCTGGCGGCGCGGCTGACCGGCGTCTTCGCGACCGACCCGTCCGACGCGTCAGGCACCAACCTGTACAGCCTGACCGACGGTGACTGGTCGCCCGAGCTGCTCGACGCCTTCGAGATCCCGCGTGAGAAGCTGCCGGCGATCCGGGCCTCGACCGCCGTCGTCGGGGAGACCCGCGACGCCGTGGCCGCCGAGACGGGCCTGCACGCGGGGACGCCGGTCGTCATCGGCGGCGGCGACGGGTCGTGCGCGGCGACGGGGGCTGGCGTCATCCGCGCGGGCGTCGCTTACAACTACATCGGCTCGTCGTCCTGGATCGGTGTCGCCACCCCCGCGCCGATCCTCGACCCGACGATGCGCACCTTCACCTGGGCGCACCTCGTGCCCGCGCTATTCACGCCGACGGGGACGATGCAGGCCGCGGGGAGTTCGTATCAGTGGGCGCGCGACGAACTGGGCCGGGACGAGAAGCGGGCGGCCGAAACGCTGGGTCTCTCGGCCTATGAGCTGATGAATTTGCAGGCCGCGCAATCGCCGCCTGGCGCGCGCGGGCTGCTCTATCTACCCTACCTGATGGGCGAGCGCAGCCCCCGCTGGAACCCGGAGGCGCGCGGGGCCTTCGTGGGCCTCACCATCCGGCACACGCGCGCCGATATGCTGCGCGCCGTCCTCGAAGGGGTCACCTTCAACTTGCGCGTCATCCTGGAGGCCTTCCAGGGACAGGGCGCCCCTATCGACGAGCTGCGCGTGATCGGCGGCGGCGCGCGCGGCGCGGTCTGGAACACGATCATGGCCGACGTGTTCGGCTTGCCGGTGGCGCGCCTCTCCCTGCTGGAAGAGGCGACCTCGCTGGGCGCGGCGGTGGCCGGCGGCATCGGGGTCGGCATCTGGAGCGATTTCACGCAGGTTGAACGGATGGTGAGCGTCGCGCGGACCACGCCGCCCGACGCGGACCGGCACGCCCGGTACGATGTCCTGTACGATGCCTTCAACCGGACGTACGAGGCGCTGGACACGGCCGGCGTCTTCCAGACGCTCGCCACTTTTTAGCCCGGATTAGGTCACCAGGGAGGCACGATGAAGCTTGGGATACACGCGATGGCCTGGACGAACCACTGGAACAACGCCTCGCTCGACCTGATCGACCGCGCCAAAAGTCTCGGCGTCGATTTCATGGAGATACCCCTGCTCGATCTGGGCGATATCGACGCGGTCGCGATCCGCAGTCGCCTGGAGGGCGTCGGCCTCGACGGCGTCACGAGCACGGTGCTTAGCGCGGCGACCGACCTGACCGCCGACGACGCGACGACGCGTGCGGCGGGGGTGGCGTACCTGACGCGCTGCGTGGAGGCCACCGCCGCGATAGGCTTGCGGCAATTCTCGGGCGTGATCTACTCCGAGATCGGGCGCACGCCGCCGTTCCGCCCCGACGAGCGCCACTGGCAGTGGGCTGCGGACGGGCTGCGCGTCGTGGCCGACTGGGCGGCCAACCTCGGCGTGACAGTGGCGATCGAGCCGGTCAACCGCTACGAGACGTTCCTGGTCAACACGTCGGCGCAGGCGGTGCGGCTATGCGAGCTGATCGGCCGGCCCAACGTCGCGATCCACCTCGACACGTACCACATGAACATCGAGGAGAAACGCTGGGACGAGCCGTTCCGGGAGGCGGGCGGCCGCCTCCGCCACATCCACCTCTGCGAGAACGACCGCGGCATCCCTGGCACGGGGCTGGTCGATTGGGACGCCATTTTTGCTGTGTTGGGCGAGCTGCGCTACGACGGCTATGCCGCGCTGGAGAGCTTCACCGACGTGTCCGACAACATGCGCCCGGCCACGCCGGTCTGGCGCGACCTTGCGCCGAGCGGCGACGAGTTGGTGCGCGACGGCCTGCGCTTCCTGCGCGGCAAGGCCACGGCCGCCGGCCTGCGCGTGGAGGGGGCGGGTCCCGCGCGATAATGCTCTAACCTGAGCGACGTTGGATTATAGGCTGGCGCGCGGAAGCCACCGAAATGATTATCCGGGGACTTCCGCGCGGCAACAATCATACAAGTGAGTAAATAGGGTTGATGTTGTCCCGAAATATCCCCCCTGAGGAGGACGATAGATGCGTGTGCTGACGACATTCGACCTGAGCGGTAAGGTGGCCGTGGTCACAGGAGGGAACATGGGGTTGGGGAAGGCGTTCGCGATGGCGTTAGCGGAGGTGGGGGCCCATGTCGCTGTCGCCGCGCGCGACCGCGCGCGCAGCGATGGGGTCGTGGGCGCGATCGAGGCCACGGGCGGGCGCGCCATCGCCGTCGATCTCGACGTGGCGCGGCCGGAGCAGGTCGAGACGATGGTCGAAACGGTGACGACGCGGCTTGGTCCGATCGATATCCTCGTCAACAACGCGGGCATCTGCTACCACCGCCCCGCCCTCGAGGTTCCGCGCGACGAGTGGCTGGAGGTCTTTGACGTGAACGTCAACGGGCTGTGGTATTGCGCCCAGGCGGTGGGGCGCGGCATGGTGGAGCGACGGTCCGGGACGATCGTTAACATCGGCTCCATCTCTGCCCTAATTGTGAACCGTCCGCAGATGCAGCCGGCCTACAACGCCTCGAAGGCCGCGGTCCACCAGCTCACCAAGTCGCTGGCGGCCGAGTGGGCGCCCCACAACGTGCGCGTCAACGCCATGGCGCCCGGCTACGTCAAAACCGACATGGCGCCGGTCGACGAACCGCAATTTCGCACGAACTGGATTGAGGACGCGCCGATGCGCCGCTACGCGCTCCCTGAGGAACTCGGCCCCACATTGGTCTATCTCGCCTCCGACGCCTCGCGTTTCATGACGGGGTCTGTACTGGTTATCGACGGGGGCTACACGTTGTGGTAGCGCGTCGCATGCGTAAACAAACGTACGCCACAAGTCGAACAACCCTCACAGGTTTGAATTCTCGCATGCCGCGGGCGCCGCTTAGACGAGTTTGTACAGGAGCGTCCATGTTCACGAACCAACCGGAACACACGCACACATACGTCTCCCGTGGATGGGACGACGCGCACGCCGACCGGCTCGATCCCGTCGAGCGGCTGGTGTATCGCTCGAACCTATTGGGGGCGGACGGCCGCATTACCAACACCGGCGGCGGCAACACGTCGACCAAGGTGGTAGAAACCGACCCGCTCACCGGCGAGTCGGTCGATGTCCTCTGGGTGAAAGGCTCGGGCGGCGACCTGCGCACCGCCACGCGAGAGAACTTCTCGTCGCTGTACATGGACAAGCTGCGCGGGCTGCAAGCCCACTACCACCACGCGCCCGAGCGCGGCCCCAAGACCGTGATCGAAGACGCGATCGTGGCCCTCTACGGCCACTGCGCCTTCAACCTCAACCCGCGGCCGTCGTCGATCGATACCCCGCTGCACGCCTTCGTGCCCTACCGGCACGTCGACCACATGCACCCCAACGCCGTCATCGCCATCGCCGCCGCGCGGGACTCCGAGCGGCTGACGCGCGAGATCTACGGCGACGAGGTCGTGTGGACACCGTGGCAGCGCCCCGGCTTCGACCTGGGGCTCAAGCTGGAGCAGATCGTGCGCGACCACCCGCACGCCAGGGGTGTGATCCTGGGAGGGCACGGGTTGATCAACTGGGCCGACGACGACAGGGCATGCTACGTGTTGACGCTCGACCTGATCGAGCGGGCCGCGCGCTACATCAAGACGCGTGACCGGGGCAACGCGACGTTCGGCAGCCAGAAGTACCATGCGCTGGACGAAATGGTTCGTCACGCCGTCTTCGCCGAGATCCTGCCCTGGCTGCGCGGTCAGGTGAGTCAGCAAAGGCGCGTGGTCGGCACGGTGCAAGAGGATGACGCCATCCTGCGTTTCGTCGACAGCCACGACGCTCCACGCCTGGCCGCGCTCGGCACGTCGTGCCCCGACCACTTCCTGCGCACCAAGATCAAGCCCCTGTACGTCGACTGGGACCCCCAGGCCGAGGACGTCGCGGCGCTCAAGGACAAGCTCCAAGAGGGGCTGGACGCGTACCGCCGGGACTACGCGGCCTACTACGAGGGGCACAAGCACGCGGACTCGCCCGCCATGCGCGACCCCAACCCGACCGTGATCCTGATCCCGGGCCTCGGCATGATCGCCTGGGGCAAGGACAAGAGCGAGTCGCGCGTCACGGCCGAATTCTACACGTGCGCCATCGAGGTCATGCGCGGCGCGGAGACCGTCGATACCTACACGGCGCTACCGCTGCAGGAGGCATTCGACATAGAGTACTGGCTGCTTGAGGAGGCCAAGCTCCGACGCATGCCGGCGGAGAAGGAGTTGGCGCGGCAGATCATCGCGGTGGTCGGCGGCGGCAGCGGGATCGGCCGCGCGGTCGCGCTGCGCGTGGCGACGGAAGGCGCGCACGTCGTGTGCGTCGATCGGGATGGAGAGGCGGCGCGCGCCACGGCGCGGGAGATCACGGATCGGCGCGGTGTGGGCGTCGGCGTGGCCGGCAGCGGGATATCGGGCTGCGGCCCGGCGATCGGCCTCGATGCCGATGTCACGGATCGGGCCGCCATCCGCGCGATGTTGGGGCGGGTCATGCTCGCCTATGGCGGCCTCGACGCCGTCGCCGTCACGGCCGGCGTCTTCGTCCCTCCCGACACGGCGGGCCGCATCCCCGACGACAAATGGGCCCTGACCTTCGCGGTCAACGTGACCGGATCCCATGTGGTGGCCGAGGAAACCGCCGGGATCTGGGCGGCGCAAGGGTTGCCGGCGCGCCTCGTGGTGACCACGTCCGCGAACGCGGTGGTCCCCAAGAAGGGCAGCGTGGCGTATGATACGAGTAAAGCCGCGGTCAATCACCTCGTGCGCGAGTTGGCGATCGAGCTCGCGCCACTGGTGCGGGTGAACGGGGTGGCCCCGGCGACGGTCGTCGAGGGGAGCGCGATGTTCCCGCGCGAACGCGTGATCTCGTCGCTCGCGAAGTACGGCATCGCCCACGCAGACGACGAGCCGACGGGGGCGCTGACGGAAAAACTGGCTAGGTTCTACGCTGACCGCACGCTGTTGAAGCGGCCGATCACGCCGCAAGATCAGGCGGAAGCGATCCTCTTGTTGCTCGGCGACCGATTGGGGCAGACCACCGGGCAGATCATCGC